>ERZ773192.423-NODE-423-length-53496-cov-4.311166_pt1 | contig 53496 bp, 54 predicted proteins | sample MGYA00581010_ERZ773192 | MGnify/ENA primary metagenome ERZ773192 (study PRJEB29015, sample SAMEA2737741) | human gut metagenome | biome: human gut; feature: human-associated habitat; material: faeces | place: China | collected 2012 ...
TAGCTGTTATGATATGGGGTGGTTTGAAGCCAACCCATCATAATAAAATGGTTGGTTTATATCGGGCATTATCCGAACATACCTTTTGATATTCCTCGGAATTGGATATGGGTAGAACTCGGAAAGATTGGTAGATGGCAATCTGGAAGCACACCAAATAGATTGAATAAAGCTTATTATGGTGGCAATATACCATGGCTTAAAACAGGTGATTTAAATGATGGATACATCACACATATACCAGAATATATTACCGAAAAAGCTCTGAATGAAACATCTGTAAAATTGAATCCTATAGGCAGTGTACTAATAGCTATGTATGGTGCAACAATAGGGAAAATTGGTATATTGACATTTGCTGCCACAACAAATCAGGCTTGTTGTGCCTGTGATGTATTCGAAGGAATCGAGAAAGAATATCTTTTCTATTTTTTACTTTCTCACAAGGAAGAATTTATAAAATTAGGAGGAGGTGGAGCACAGCCTAACATATCAAAAGAAAAAATTGTTAAAATTTTGTTTAGAGACTCTTCAAACTCTAATGTGCAAATTATACAAATTGAAAACTCTTATCAAAACAAAAACGTTAATACAAAAAACATATTCGAAAAAGGTGTAACTGAAAAAGAAAATCATCTTGGTATGGGATTATGGGAAGTTAATAAAATTTTAAAAAGAAATAAATTAACAAAATCAGAAATTGATAAAATAATTAAATACAAGAATGATGAATTAATATATATAAATAATATTTTAAAAAGGAATAAAATAAAAGATTATATTTATATAATTAAAGAAAATGAGTTTAAAAACGATATTCCTTCACTTTTATTAAATAACTTGTTCCTAGATAAAAAAATAACCTATACTTATAAAGAATATGTAGAACACTTAAAATTAACAAAAGAATATAGAAAAAAAGTAAATAATTATGAATTAAACTACGTGAATGATAAAACATTTAAAAATATAACTATAACATTTATTGAAAATAACTATATAATTATTTCAAAAAGTTCTAATCCAACAATACATTTTGTTATTAAACATCCTAAATTAACTCTTGCTATTAAAAATTTTAACCCACTTGTAAAAGAATAATTATAAGAAATCATATCACTTCTTTTTAATTTATTAATATATTTTAACACTAAAATAAATAATGAATATAATAAATTGATGAAAGGAGTTTATATGAAAAGAATAATTATTGCTTGTGTGTCACTTTTACTATTAGTATTACTTGTTTTTTTAGTTTTTCCTAAAAAGCAAGAAAATAAAAATGAAAAAGTGAGAATAGCAGAGGTAACACACAGTATATTTTATGCACCACAATATGTTGCTATAAGTGAAGGGTTTTTTGAAGATGAAGGAATAGATGTTGAACTTATACTAACACCTGGTGCTGATAAAGTAACGGCAGCCGTTTTATCTGGAGATGTTGAAATTGGTTTTTGCGGACCTGAAGCTACAATATATGTATATCAAAGTGGCGAAAAGGATTACTTAAAAACATTTGCACAATTAACAAAGAAAGATGGATCATTCTTAGTATCAAGAGAAAAAATAGACAATTTTAAAATAGAAGATATTAAAGGAAAAACTATAATTGGAGGAAGAAAAGGTGGTATGCCAGAAATGACATTTGAATGGGCCTTAAGAGAAAATGGCATAGATCCTAAAGAAGATGTAAATATAGATACTAGTATTGCTTTTGCTGCTATGCAAGGTGCATTTATTGGTGGAACTGGTGATTTTGTAACACTATTTGAACTTAGTGTAAGAAAATGAAGTCTCCAAGTGAAAAATTATATGCCTTTTAAAGGCAAAAATAACAATTCACTTGGTAATAGACCTTATATCTTTTAGTTCCCCTAGTGTCATATCCTCTTTTAAATTCATAACTACTTCTTAAAATAGGTTGTAGTTTTTTCTTTTCATCATCCTCTTTGTAAGATAAAAATATATTTAATTCCATATTATTTTTATTATTGCATATTTTAGATACTACAATACGCTCTAGTAAAGAACTAATTATTTTATTTATTGTTGGTTTAGATTTAACTTTCTGTTTTAAGTTTTCAGCAAATTCTTTAGTTTTATCAGTTGTTCCTTTTAATTTTTCTTTATAATTTTTTAAAGAATCAAGTTCATTCTCAAGTGCTTTAATCTTTTCATTAAATGAATTATTTCTTTCATAAAACTCCGTGTTTGATAAACTACCTTGTAAACTAAGTTCCAATAACTTGTCTTTTTTATCATAAAGATTATTTATTCCTCTTTCACGTGATAAAATTTCTTCATCTATACCAGTATCTATCTCCAAATGTTTATAATAATTCATAAGAATATCAATTACTTCATTTAAATCTATTTGTAATTTAGAAATTAAATCTCTAAAAATAGCATCTAGTTCAGATTCTCTAATATTAGGTGAATCACAAGTAGTTTTACCATTTTTTAAATAAAGAGAACAAACCCAAGTAATATCTTTTTTATTTTTTCTAAATTCTCTTCTATGAAAAACTGCATTGTGCTGTCCACAAAATATTTTAGCACTATATAAATATCTATTTTTATAAATACTTTTATCTTCTTTTCTTTCACTAAATGTTTTTTTTCTTTTTAATAAACGAGTATTAGCTCTATCCCATAATTCCTCATCAATTATTGGTGGTATTCTTGTTTTATCTTCATAAATAATCCAATCATCTTTTTCAAAGTATTTTATCTTCTTAGTCATATAATCTACTATTTCAGATTTTCTAGCACAATAATATCCTTTATATTTAGGGTTTTCTATCATTCGTGAAATAGTAGATATAACCCATTTTTTACCTTGACAAGTTTTTAATCCTTCACTATTTAAAGTTTTAACAATTTTTGAAAGTGATAGTTCATCAACTGCATAAAGTTCATAAATTCTTCTAACAACTTTTGCTTCTTCTTCTATAATATTTAATACTCCAATATCCTTATCTTTTTTATAACCATAAAGTAAATCATTACCAAGTATTTCTCCACGTTCTATTGCACGATTCATACCAAATTTAACTCTTTCAGATAACCTTCTTATCTCATCTTGTGCCATAGAAGCCATTATGGTTAATCTAAGTTCAGAATCAGGCATAACAGTATTAATATTATCATTTACAAATAACACAGCCACTCCATAAGATAAAAGTTCTCGTGTATATTTAATACTATCAAGAGTATTCCTTGAAAATCTAGAAATTTCTTTGGTAACTATTAAATCAAACTTACCACTTCTAGCATCCTCAATCATTTTCATAAAATTATCTCTTTTAACATCACTTGTACCAGTTATTCCATCATCTACATAACCTCCTACATAAGTCCAATTCGGATTTTCTTTTATATATTGTTCAAAATGTTCCACTTGATTTTGAAGAGATTTCTTTTGTTCTAAATGATCCGTTGATACTCTTGCATAATCTGTTACCCTAAGTTTTATACTTGTAAGTGGCATTCCCATATTTAACTGCTTTCGAACAGTGTATAAATCCAATGCTTCTTCTCCTTTCTAAAATTTTTCACAAATTTAATGCGCACCACTTAAATTACAACTTTTCAATTCCTTTAAAATATTATCTTCAGTATATTTAAACATTTTATATGAAATTTTATTTTCATTAAATAACTCTTTATTTAATGTGAGAGCCACCTCTAAAAGTATTTCTTTATTCTTGTTTTTTACTTCTTTACTTTCCATAATACAATTATTATTCATAATCACGCTCCCTTATTTAAAACTATGAGAAATAATACAAAATAATACTTTAGAAAAAACAGAAACTACTTAGAATCTGGTTTCTGCTTAACTTCTTTTACATAAGTAATTTTTAAAGTTTTTTAGAACTTAATTAAATCTTTAATTTCATTATAAAAAATATTATTATCTCTAATCACTTTAATATCTCATTTAGAAATCAACAGATTTTTAACTAGCTGACCCTGTTCATATTTTATTAACGATACCAATAACTTCGCTTAATTTTGCTTTCATAAAAATCATACTCCACCCATAAGTTCTTGTTAATCTAATTATAAAAAAATTTGAGTTTTTTCTCAACTTTAGTAATATTTTATATGGAAATTTATTTTAAACAATTATACTTGCACTATTTAATCAAAATAATATGATAATACTTTCTCATAAATAAAAAAAGATTAGTTTCCTAACCCTTACTATAAACACGATTACATCTTACAGTAACTCTTCTTAAATTATCATTAGTACATGTATAAATAGTCAAATCAAAATCGCTTTCTACCATTTCCTTTATGTCAGTTGAGCCAAGTTCTTCAATTAATTCAACTTCATATTTATAACTTTTGTTATTTACATCAGTAAATATAACAATATCACCTGGTTTTAACTTATATAAATTTCCAAAAATATTTCTATATGCATGACCACATATTACCAAATTATTACTTTCTATTGATCCATAATAAATTGATGGCGATATTTTTAATGAATAAGGAGTATACTCTTTTGTAACTGGTAAATTTAATTCTAATGATGGAATTACTAAATAACCAACATATTCTAATCCATTTATTTCAATCGTTTTAATATTTTCTTTATTATCAATTGTCTTATTAAGTATTTGTTTCATAGTATCGTCACTTTTTATTTTTGAATACACCTGTTCATATTCAAAATGAATTGTTAAAAGCATTGACATTACTACAAATAATATACCTACAATTAAAAGTGATTTACCCTTTTTGTTCATTTTTATTCCTATCATATAACAAACTAGTAATTATAAATATTATACCAATACTTAAGAATAAGCCAACTAACCAATACATTTGACCCGTATGTACCAAACTACTTGTATTTGTAACTATAAACAAATTACCATCTTTTTGATAAGTAACCGTATATCCATTTGGTACATTTACTTCCCTAACTACATAATTATCATTTTTTTCTATATTAGAAAAAGTATATTGCCAATTATTTTCTTCACTTAAAGTAACAGTATCAATTATTTCATCATTTAACAATAACTGTATATCTATACTTTTTGGTAAACTAATACTATCATTATTATTAGTTTTTGTAGTATTCCAAACCTTCTTCACACTTAAATCAATTGTTCTTATAATATCTGTTTTTGGTTCTGATTCTATATCATAAATCCATTTATTATCTATTTCACTAGGTATCATTACAAGAAATGGATCTATTTTAGAAAATCCACTAACTCTATTAGTTTGTTTAACTAAATACAATCCCAAATCTAGTTCATCAAAGTAAACCACACCTTCAGCACTAGTAATCTTTTTTATACCAGTAATATCCTTAGTAATACATTTACTAACATCTTCTGCTTTTAAACTTTCGATAGATAAATTACAATTTGATAATTCATCTACATATTCAAATATTAAATTATGAGCTTCTTCCTTCGCATTTGCTATTTTATAAAGAGTAATTTCAGCACCTTCTATTTTAATATTATCCTCTTTTTCAAGTAAAGTTATATTTATAGAACCCAATTTTTTAAAATCCACTACATTAGTAGAAAGTGCTTTTATCTCACTTATATAAAAAAGTAAGAAAAATGCTACTAGCAAAATTTTTATTCTTTTCATAATTACCTCCGTAATTTATCTTTTTCCATTTGGATAAAGAAATTCTTCATATTTATTAATACCAACTCTTTTTACTGGTTTAATTAATATTATCAACAGCAATAATACTATTATTGGAAGTGCTACAATAGGTATTACTATCATCCTATTTATTCTAAAACCCTCTGTTGTTATATAATTCTTTTTTGTATTTCCAGTTACTCTAACACCTCTTACTAATAATCTATGCGTATTTATACCATAAGGAGTACATGTTAACAATGTAACGTAATCTTTATCTTCTTCTATTTTTAAATATTCTCTATCAGATGGACTAACTATAACTATCTTATCAACTTCATAAGTCAATACCTCATCTAATACAGTTATTTTAAAAATATCCCCAACTTCTAATTTATCTAAATCTGTAAATAATTTTGCTGATGGAAGACCTCTGTGAGCTGACAACACAGAATGAGTAGAATTCCCACCAATAGGTAAAGAAGAACCCTCTAAATGTCCTACACTAGAATTTAATACCTCATTACTAATACCATGATAAATAGGCAATTCCACTTTAATTTTATCTATTGTAAGATATCCAATCATACCATCATTATTTATATTTAGTAATTCATTATAGTTTTGTATATTTTCATAACTCAAAAGTGGTTCTGTTAACTCACTTAATTCCTTGTTATAATTTATCGCATCTTCTTTTAATTTATCAAAATCTATTTTATTTTTTTCATTTAATATATTTTCATAATTATATATTGTTTTAGATTGATTTTTCTCATTATAGTAATTACTCAAAGTTGGATAAAAGAGTGTTAAAAGTCCTATGAAAAAAAGTGTTATCATAATTATTGTTACTTTATGCTTTTTCATAATCCCTTTACCTCTCTTTTATTATTTCCACATTTAGGAAGAAAATTCTTCCTAAATATGAACTATAATTCTTAAACTTAAGCTGACTAATTATACAATTATATATTTTCCTTATAAGCCCTTAACTTAGTAACTAATAATACTCCAAATACTAGTACTAATGTTAAACCAAATGTAACAAATAAGATTGTTCCAATACCACCAGTTTCTGGTAATTGTGAACCAGTATAATTTTTTACTGTTACCTCACTTCTTACATAAGTTTTATTGCTTTCCTTTTTATTAACAGTAAATTCAACTCTACTAGTTAATTTATTGTATCCAACAGGACTTACTACTTCTTCCAAATAATATGTATCATTATCTAATCCCTCAATAACTGCATGACCTACTTTTATTGTTTCACCAGTTTCACCAGCTTCTGCTACACGATAAGTACTAGTTTCTTTATCATAAACTACAGCAATTTCATTATTGTTCTTATCATACAATTTAAATTCTGCACCAGTTAATTCATTACCATCCTTATCTGTTTTCTTTAAATTAAATGAATAAGTATAAGTTGTTGTTTTCTTAGTATCAGTTACTGCATTTCCATACTTTAAGTATGTTTCATTTATATTGCCATCACCTTCAATAACTGCATCCTTATTTAATATTGCAGTATATTTTACTTCTATTTTAGTATTCCTTGGCAATGATGCGATATAATCATTATCAAATGTAACCACAAATGTATATCCTGTAACACTTGTATCTACTGTATAATTATTACTATCTACCAAAGTATCATTAACATATAGCTTAATTGAATCACTATTTAAAGTTAAACCAACACTCATATTATCATATAGTACATAATCACTATATCCAGCACCAATTATAATAGTTGATTTAAATTCTACAGTATCACCTATTTTAGCATCATTTTCTTTTCCATACTCACCAGTAGAGTTTTCTTTAACATCTTTATCCACATCTGGTACAACTGTATTCTTTTCATTTACAACTCCGTCTGGATTAGTTGTTGTTAAATGAAGCAATGTTCCTACTGATGAATTTACTAAATAATAACCCAAACTTAAACCTTCAAATTTAACTGTTGTACTAGTTGCTTTCTTGTAAGTTGAAGCAATATTATTCTCCTCAGCATAAGCTAATGCTTCTTTTGCAAATTCTTTTTCATTTGCATTTTCTTTCCAAACATAATAAGCATCCCCATTTTCATTCTTCTTATCTAAATATTTTAAACCTAGATTAGCATCATCTAAGAATGCTTTAAAATTAGAATTAGCTCTATAAATATAATGATTATTAACTGCATCATAAGTTTCTAGATCTAATATCTTATAAATTTTGTATGTTTCATTAACTACTGCCTTATTAATAGTTATTGAACCAGTATTATCATCTGCATTTACTGGATTTACTTGAACAATTGCAAATACAAAAGCAAGTAATAAACTAAATATTCTTTTAATTGTTTTCATTTTACTTTTCCTTTCCTTTTTTAACTAATGTTTTAATAGTCAGCTTTCTTCTTTAAAACACTAATTGATATATAAATAACAGGTATCGCTGATAATAGTGAACCCATTATTATCAAAATTAACATACCACTACTACCTGTAGCTGGCATTTCATATCCTGATGAATTTATAAATTTTATATTTGTATCTTCACCCAGGATATTTTCATTTATATTGTTTATATCAAATAACTTAATTTCTCCATCGTTTACTTGATATTTAACAACAAATCCCTCACTATTTATTTCTTTAATTTTATATTTTATATCGTATGGTAAATCTTTAAATTCTATTTTCTCATTATGTTTCAACAAAAATGTTGCTTTACCATTCTCAAATTTGATAATTCCTTCAATTCCGTTTTTTAATATCTTATAAGTTCCATCCAAACTTTTGCCTCTATACGTTGCTTCTATTTCAAACTCAAATGATTTATTAGAAGAAACATCTAAAACTTCCTTTAAAATAGTTAAATTCCTAGTTTTATACTTATTTATAACCTTATTATCTTTAAGATCAGTAACTACTACTCCATAAGAAACAGTTACATTATACATAGTAGTATCTACATCATGATAAATATCTGTTTCTATTTCATGAAGTTTATATTTATGTCCTGATGGAATATTATTAAATGTTACCACTCCATTATTTGAAATACTATTTATAGAATAATTTTCATCAATATGTTTTCTTTCTTTCATACATGGACAATTTCTATCATGAATTAATTCGAATATTGCACCGTCAAGTGGCACATTGCCATAACTAGATATTTTATTAAAAGTTAAATTTCCAAGATAACCAATTACTTCTGGAATAGGAAAATCTATTGTTCTTTTTTCACTTCTTACATTTTCACCATTCACATTTTCTATAATTACATAATCTAGATATGTTTTACCATTAGTAGGATAATTATTCCCTTCATTAAAATCAGTTAATTCATTTTCTAAACGAATTCTATATTTAACTTCATATCTATAATAAGTTACTACTTTACCATTCTCTTCTTTCGTTATTTCTGTTCTTGTAGAATTCTTTAAATCCCATGAAATAGTATCTTTAGTTTCATTATAACTTGTCGTATCACTTTCATTATCATTTGCAATATTTAATTTATCTTTTAATACCATATTATCATCATATAAGCCAACAAATTCTATATTATTTATTTGCCCACTCACATTCATCGGATCTTCAGCAACCCAAGAAGCATTTATTTCTTGACTTGTCATTTCCTTAATATCTTCAAAGATTTTATTATAAGCACTTTCTAAGGCCTCTTTATTATCTGAATCATAATAATATTTTCTATTTGCCACATTTGTTCCTATAGCATCAGAACCAATATATTCACTTAACCATGTTTTATAATACGAAGAATCATTATATTTATTTCTTACATTTATATTCGTATTTGCATTCTTACTTGGAACATTTATTCCAGGTAATACCGCATAATATCTTGGAATTTTATAGCCATTATTAGAATAATAAGTATAATTTCTTGCCTCAGTATCAGTATCAACTGTATTCGCATGACTACCATTATCATTATATTGCAAATGATACATTGTATATTGTCCTGTTATACCCACACCAATCGAATAAATTTTTATTCCATTATTTTTCATTCCATATGCTAATTCCTCTGCTCTTCTTGCTCCTAAGTCACTATAATTTGTACCTGACCAATCTTTATCTCCTATTGGGACATCCCTTTCATAGTTGTAGAAATTACCTACTCTATGTTCAGCGTATTTAGTGTGATCACTTTTTAATGGAGTATATCCTCTGTAACCATTTTCTATATAAGTTGTAGGTAGCCCATCTGTCAAAAAGATTATATACTTGTTTTTTACCTTAGAAGTTGCAAGTAGACTATTTGCCCTTTTTAAGCCCGCCTCCATATTAGTCCATTTTATATTAACATCAGTTGGAGCAGTTATTCCAACAACTTTTTCATCTAAAGTACTTTCTGATACAGTATTAACATCTTGTAAGCCCCCAAAAGCATCGTTTGAGTCTCTGTTAAATGTAACTAAACCAATTTGCCTTATAGCATTACTTTCTTTAGAATAGTTATAAAATTTGCTTATAAAATCCATAACAGAACTTTTTGCAACATCCAATCTTGAATTACTATCCCCCGATTCATCGCTAGTTAATTCTTTATTCATTGTATTAGAGATATCCATAACAAGCACTACTGCTAAATCTTGTGCTTTAGTTACCTCTTCAATTTTACTTGTTGTTTCTACTGATAATGTAATATCAAAATAATTTTCTAAATTAGATTCACTAATTGTTTTGCATACTATAACTCCATCTTTAGAATTACTATTACATCCCCCAAGATTTGCTACTTGTTTATATCCTTCAAGTGGACTCGCAAATGTATTTGTAATAGGCATAACAACCATTACAATGGTTAACAAAAAAATTACTATTCTCTTAATTTTTTTCATAACTCCTCCTTAAAAACAACCTAAATCACACCTATTTTTCTAAAAGGCCAAATTCGAAAACATAATTTACCAATCACATCTTCATTTTTTATAAATGATATATCCTCATTACGAGAATCCATCGTAATATCTCTCTCATCGCTTAAAACAAACACACTATTATCACTTACTTGAAGTGGATAAGTTATTCCTGTATCTCCTCTTACTAATTCACTCACATATGTTTCTTTTAACTCATTACCATTCACATACACAACACCATTCGAATCAATATTTACCCAATCACCAGAAACAGCTATCACCCTTTTAACTAATATCTTATTTCCATGATAAAATGCGATTATATCACCAGTTTTTAACTTAGACGTTTTAATAGATAATGCAATCTCATTATCGTTAAGTAATGGTTTCATACTAGAATTAGTTATTTCTAATACAGGCATAAATAAAGTTGCAAATAAAGTTGCAATAGCAACAATTATTATCAAAACAGATAAAGTATTTTTAAATAATTTAGAAAAACTATGTCTATAAATTTCTCTATGTAACTCTTCTTCAATATCACCAATAGAAATATCACTATAATTAATTTCTTTTTTTCTCCTAGAACTTAAGTATCTATCTAACATTTCTTTTATCTTTTTCATAAATTTCCCTTAGAATTTTTATTAGAAGCTTTTTTATTACCTTTTTTTAACTCAGATTCCAATTTCTTATATTTTTCCTCCAACTCAATTTCACGTTTTTTAAATCTTGCTTCTAACATTTCCTTTTTCTTCTTACACTTCGCTTCAGTTTCTTTTATAATTTTTTTCTTTTCATCTAACGCTTCTTTTCTTATAGAAAATTCTATCTTATTACAATTTTCCTTGACATTATCAAGATATTCTTTTGCTGCCGCATCAGCACTCTCAAATACTCCACTTAATTTCAAAGCAGCTGAAGCGATAGAACCAGATTCCTTAATCTTTATTCTCTTAGAATTAAGTTCATCAGTTATAGCATTAAGCTTATCTTCTAATTCCTTAATTCTTTCTGCTTGCTTTAGCATAAGTTCCAAAAGTTCTCTGCGTTTTATCTTTTTTAAGCCGTTTTTATTCATAACTCCTCCAAAACGCTAATTATAAACAAAGTTTCTAAATCGCGATAATTATTTTTAACCCCAATTTCTTCTTTAGTGGTTGATATACTAATCATTTTCAGATTTTTGTCAATAAATTTCAAAAAATTTCTGCATTTTTTAATTATTCACAATATCTTATGCAAAATATTTACTAAAAATAATACAAATTTACATTTTTGAATAAACTAGCATATATGGCATTTGCGATAATAATCTTTTTATTGTATAATTTTAATTAGGAGGTAAAATATGTGTGGAATTGTTGGCTATAAAGGAGCCAGAAACGTAAAAGAAGTATTAATAAAGGGGTTAAAAGCATTAGAATATAGAGGATATGATTCATCAGGTGTTGCACTACTTGATGATGGGGAAATAAAAATAATAAAATCCGTTGGAAAAATAGACGAATTAGAAAAAAAACTTAATAAAGAAAATATAAATAAACCAATCATGGGAATTGCACATACACGTTGGGCAACTCATGGAAAAGTAAACGAAAAAAATTCTCACCCACATAAGTTAGGAAGAGTTGTACTTGTACATAACGGTATAATTGAGAATTATAAAGAAATTGAAAAAAAACTAATAGAAGCTGGATATAAATTTGAAACAGATACAGATACAGAAATGATTGCTGGTCTAATTGATTTATATTATAATGGCAAAAACGAAATAGAAGCAATCCAAAAAGCAGTTAAAGAATTAAGAGGCAGTTTTGCTATTTTAGTAATGTTTAGTGGAGATTCAAACAATATTTATGGAATAAAAAATGCAGCACCTTTAATATTAGGCGTTGGTGAAAATGAAAACTTCTTAGCAAGTGATATTTCTGCTATACTTTCATATACAAGAAAATTTATTATATTAGATGATAATGAGATAGTAAAACTAAATGAAAATAAATATGAAATATATCATGATGATAAAATAATAAATAAAAATATAGAAGAAGCAACATGGAGCATTATGGATGCTGAAAAACAGGGTTATGAACATTTTATGTTAAAAGAAATAAATGAACAAACAGAATTAGCACATAAATTATATGCAAAATATACACCAGATAATAAAATAACTGATGATATAATTGACATAACTAAATATAAAGAAATTGATATAGTTGCATGTGGAAGTGCATACTATGCAGGACTTATTGGAAAAAGTTTGATTGACAAATATCTATATGATACTCATATTAAATGTGATACAACTGTTGCAAGCGAATACAGATATAAACCACACGTTTTTGATAAAAACAAACTTGTAATTGTCATATCACAAAGTGGTGAAACAGCTGATACTTTAGCATCACTAAGATTAGCAAATAAAAATAATGTCGATACACTTGCAATAGTAAATGTTACATCATCTACAATAGCAAGAGAAGCTAAATATATTATTCCAATGCTTGCAGGTCCGGAAATAAGTGTAGCAACTACTAAAGGATATTTTTCACAAAGTTATATAATGTCCCTACTTATATTAAAAGCAATGCACAAATTAAAAAAATTAAACGAAACAGAAATTATTAACATACTAAAAGAAACAAAAGATTTAAATAAATTAGTAAGTAAAGTTATAGAAAATCAATCATATAAAGAAATAGCAAAATCTATATATGAGGAAAATGATATGTACTATATAGGAAGAGGTATAGATAGTGAAATATGTGAAGAAGCAAGTTTAAAATTAAAAGAAATATCTTACATTCATAGCGAATGTTTTAAAGCAGGCGAACTTAAACATGGACCTATTGCTTTACTAACAAAAGATACACCAGTTATTTGTATACTAACAGAAGATGATTTAGTAGAAAAAACATTAAGTAACTTAACCGAAGCAAGTTCAAGAGGTGCTAAAACAATACTAATAACAAAAAATAGTATAAACACTTCTAATATAGTAGCAAATTATATAATAACTGTACCTACAACTACTCCTTTTATGCAAAATTTATTAATTATAGTTGTATGTCAATTACTTGCATATGAAATTGCACGCTTACGTGGTTGTGAAATAGACAAACCAAAAAATCTTGCAAAATCAGTTACTGTAGAATAAAAACGAGATAAACTCGTTTTTTTACATAATAGTTCTTTATAATTTTACATTAACACAATACAAAACCTTATATCTTTTTGTACTAACAACATCATTACCCCTCATAAATTCATAAATCTTATCACACCAATTACAAATAACATTTAAATATATATCAAGTTTTATTTTATCAAAATCTCCATACACTACTATTTTATTTAATAATAACCTAATGATATCCCATCTCACTACATTAGATTTAAATAATTCAATTATTTCTTTCTTTAAATCATATTTACTATCTTCTATTTTTAACAAATTATTTATGCTTTTGTTAATTTCATTTATTTTTTTATTATATTCACAATTCTTCCTTATAAACTCATCTTTTGTTATATATCCATCAATATTTAAATCCAATAACTTTATCTTCTTACTATTTATATCCTCTACACTTTTCTGAAGTTTCAATATATTTAAGTCACTATTACCACATTTAGTATAAATATTCATAAGTATTTTAATCACTTTATCAACACTTAAACTATTATTAATAATATCATTCAATATAAAAAAAATCTCTTTTTCTCTAATAATTGGAGATGAACATATTTCCACACCTCGATTTAATTTACAAGAGCATACCCAACAAATATCATTCTTACATTGCTTTCTTCTATGAAAAAAGTTTAAATCATTTCCACAATATATTTTAGCACTAAATGGATACCTATTTTGATACATCACCTTATCATAAGATTTACCAAACTTCTTACTCCTCTTTTTTAACCTTTCATTTGCCAAATTCCACATTTCAACAGATATTATAGGAGAAACCTTTTCATTATCTAAATACGTTATCCACTCACTATTTGGAATTACTTTAACCTTCTTTGTCATATAATCAACAACTTCAGATTTCTTACCACAATAATACCCTTTATATTTAGGATTTCTTAAGATTCTTGAAACTGAAGATACACTAAAACTCTTATTTTGCCTTGTTTTTATATTGTTATCATTTAAATATTTAGAAATACCATTAATAGAATAATTTAAAACAGCATATTTATAAAATATATCTCTTACTATTTTCGCTTCACTTTCTATTACACATAATTTTCCAGAATCAATATCCTTTTTATATCCCAATAGAGTATCATTACCTAAGATATTTCCATTTAATATAGATCTATTCATTCCAAATTTAACTCTTTCAGATAACCTTCTTATTTCATCTTGTGCCAAGGAAGCCATAATAGTTAATCTAAGCTCACTATCAGGTAAAGCAGTATTTATATTATCATTCACAAACAAAACTGCTACCCCACTATTAAGTAATTCTCTTGTATACTTTATACTATCTAAAGTATTTCTAGAAAACCTAGATATTTCCTTGGTAATAATTAAATCAAATAATCCAACTTTAGCATCATTTATCATTCTCATAAAATTATCACGTTTAACGTCTGATGTACCACTTATACCCTCATCTATATATGGCTTTACATAAATCCAATTTTCATTTTTTTTAATCATAGAATCAAAAAAATCATTTTGATTTTTCAAAGAATTAATTTGCAAAGAATGATCAGTAGATACCCTTGAATAATAAGTTACTCTTAAATTTAACTCAGTTAAAGGTATACCCAAATTTAACTTTTCCCTTATTTTACACAAATCCATTATTTTTTATATCCCAATAAAGTTCTCAAGGCCTCATTATACATAGAAAATGTAATAACATTTTGATTATATAACTTCTCATTTATTTTAAGTGCTATTTCATAGTAAATTTCATTAACATCCATAAAATCACCTCAATAATTAATATGCTTTATTATTCACAATATGAGTTGTCAATCAATATGTAAATTTATGCGTAAACCAAAATAATTTTACATATTTTTTGTTGATGTTTTACATATATGATAGTACAATGATTATGTAAAGGAGGGGTAGCATGATTAAAAAGTTAAAAGTTCTTATGGTTTTAGTGTCTTTATCATTAACACTTGGACTAATGAGTCATACCTATTCAAGGTATATTGCTGATGCAACTAGTGATATTAAAATCCAATTCTCAAAATGGGAAATAAAAATTAATAACAATGATATAACTAATGGTTCAATATCTACAATGAAGTTAACACCAGTTATGGAAGGCAACAATCATGTTGCTAGTAATGTTGTAGCCCCTTCTTCTAAGGGATATTTCGATATAGTAGTAGACCCTTCAAACGTAGAAGTTTCTTTTAATTATTCCGTTTCTCTAAATATAATAAATGGAAATATCCCTGATTTAATAATCTCTAAATATTCAATCATAGATAGTAGTTATACTGAGGGAGATGAAATACAAACAATATCTCTAGTCGATGGAAAAATAAATGGAACAGTAAACTATAACCAAAACAAAACTTTCGAACCATTTACAATAAGAGTATTCTTTGAATGGTATGAAGGAGAAAATGAAAAAATGAATGATGAAGCAGATACTCAAATAGGAATAGATGCATCTAACAACAATACAGAACTACAAATAACAGCAACAATGAGTTTCGAACAAGAGGTATAAATTACCCCTTGTTTTTTAAATAAAAATCACTATTAAAGTGATTATTCCACACAAACGTAAGTTACATTAGATGGATATATTATTTCCTCAAGATTATTATCAAATGCATGACAACCAATAGTTAGTGGTGTAGTTGGAAATGTTATTGTTGAGTTTGTTAATTTATTATTGGAAAATGCACGTCTTCCTATACTTATAACTGTATTAGGTATCACTACACTTGTTATCCCTATACCATAGTAAGCAACATCTTTGATTATAACAACATCATATTTATTTTCATAATTATATAATGGTTTTACTTTATATTCTATGTTATTAGAACTTATTCCTGTTGGTTCTACACCTCTTGTTGTAAATGCAACATCTCCTATTGCTACTACCTGTTTACCATTTATATTACTTGGTATTACTACATCTAGTCCACCTTCTATACTATATCCTGTTATTGATATTCCACCTTCTACTTCTTCGTAAGCAAAATACTTCGCATCAGTTGAACATGTATCACTTAATTCTACACTTGTTTTTGTTCCATTACATATTGCTAAATCTTTAAATTTACCTTTTCCTATTATATTTACTTTTGCATTTCCTTCGTTATCAAAAGTTATTTTACAACTTTCATAATCCTCTTTACTTAATTTTGATACACTTTCACATGTTATTACTTCATCAATATTATTTAGTTTATTTTCTACATATTTCTCTGCACTATCTGCTATTAGTTGTGCTGCACTTTTAAATGAATCTTATTTTGATATTTCTATTACATTTAATATCTTTGGTATTGATATTACTAGTATTACTGCTAATATTACTATTACTGCAAGTAGTTCTATTAATGTAAATGCATTTTTCTTTTTTCTCATATCCTTATCTCCTTCTATTTATAGTTTTCTAGCATTTAACAGACAATAAAAAAAGAATTCTATCAATAGACAGAATTCTCAAATATTTTTCCTTTGTATTACTAGTAAATTTATTTCTTCACATATATTCACTCATATATATTTGCTTTAGGTGCAATTATAACTGGTATTACATTACATGTTTCATTTTTTGAACTTTTATAAATTTTCGAAATTTTTTCGTCTGCTTTAGTAAATGCAAACGCATTATTATTATCATATTCTTTATTTATCCAATAACACCTATTAGTAACTAAATAATTATATTTTAAATTATCAAATGTAAAATATCCATCTCCATTTATTACTTTATTTGTTATACTTTCTACTCTCTCATTATTATTTATTGTACCTATTACTTCATTAGAAAGTCCTTTTCTTATAATATAAGAATTAAGTATATCTTTTGATATTGGTTTTAATATATCTCCTATTTCTAAACTTCTTGTTGTGACTTTCCAATCTTTTACTATATTAGATAGAACTGTATCATAATCACTATATACACCACTTCCATATGTTCCATACAATGTAGGAAGAAGTATTACTGATGTATCTCCTAGTTTACTACTTACATCAAGTATATATGTTTGTAAACAAGTAGCGCTTACCTCATTACATAACTTGTTTGATACAACATCATATAAAATTTGTTTACCTAAATCATAATCGAAATCTACTGAATTATTATTAGCAATATATTGTTCTGCTTTAATAGAAATTACTATTTTAATTGGTGTTCTCTTTTGATAAGTAGAATCATTTTGATATCTTTGCTCTTCATTTTTTGAAAATTCATAAGATTTGTTACCCCAAATACTATCTAGCTTATCATTATCAGAATCAAGAGGCCAAGATATAGCAACTTCAAAACTACTTTCTCCAGTTTGTTTTAGTGCATATTCTTTACTTAAATTAATATTAACATGAAATGGATAATCATGAGCAAGTGAATCTCTTAACTTATCTTCGCCTATTTCATCACCTTTATATTCATCATCTAATATTCTTGCAGATGTGATTGAATAGTTAATTTGTGCATCGGAATCACCGAAATTTTTAATATCAACTTTCTCATAAACTGTTTCCATTCCAGGATAAACATCAGATAATGATATTACTATATCATTCGATATTGCAGTCGAATTCTTTTGAAATTCTAAATTCCATGCTTTTACACCCATTTCCATTGAACCAGTTGCTAAACCACTATAAGCAAACCATGCCAAAGTAATGGATATAAATGAAATAGCAATGAAAAATATTGATAATAAATTCAATTTAACATACACCTTTAATTTATCTTTCACTGCTCCCACTTCCTTTTCTACCCTATTTTTCTTCTTTTCTCTTCTTTATTTAACAAAAATGAAACCATTTCAGAACCAATTATATAAAACAATGGCAATATGATAAATATAAATAAACCATATTTTGTAGCAATTAACCTATATATAAATGATAACACTACTGTTTTATAAACTATTACACCATATACTTGACTATAATATACTGTAGGATCTTCAACTATATTTACTAATCCTTTTGTATGATATATATAATTACCACTCTCATCTTGTTCTATAGATTCAACTCTATGCGTAATTACTTTATCTTTAAATCCACCTTTTTCACCAAGATAACTTATAGTATCTCCAACTTTTATCTTATCTGCATCTTTCTTTTTTGCAATAAGAACGTCACCTATATTATATTCAGGTTCCATACTACCAGACGCTACTGTAAACATTCTATAATTAAATAGTGATATTTTATTATTACTAAACCTTTGTAAGCATACTACTATCAAAAACAAAAAGCACACAGTAAATATTATTACATTTAGTATTGTTTTAATTATTTTGTATATCTTACTTTCTCTCAACTTCTTCATTATAAATATTCCTTTGTCCTTTCTAGATAATCATCCATAGCACTTTGAAATTTCTTTTTAACATCCTCAGCACCAACCAATCTTTGTGCTCTTTCATTTTTTATTTCTTGCGCTATCATTTTAAGCAATTGCTCATCATCAATTTTTACTCCCATGCTAATCAAAAGTGATATTATTCTATGTATTTCTTCTGTTAACAACAAAATTGCTCTTTTTGCTATTTTTCTCTTTTGCTCCCTTTTCGATACATTAACAGAATCTAAAACAAAATAATCAATTAGAAATGAATGATCTAAAAAACCTTTTAATATAGCATTTCCATCACTATTTAAATTATTTTTTTCATCCTCTTCATCTTCTTCTCCACTATAAATTGATTCCCACAATTTTACAGCTATCTTAAAATTTTGATTTTTAAGTATTACATTTGTTTTCTTTATAGGAGGATTTATAAGAGTTATATGAGCATTATCAAGTGCTTTTATCATTTCACTTCTTTGCCAACTAGCCGTATAATCCTTAACTCTTTTTAATCTTTTCTTTGCTTCTTTAACTTGCTCTAATATCTTTTTATCCAATTTCTTAGTAGGATTAGAACCAGCTGTAACTCTTACTTCAGCATGAATTTTCTCATTGCTAGTAACTGTATCTGCAGCATACTCAAGTACTTTTTCATCACTTAATGATAAATTATTTAATATATCTTCCTTTTTCATAATATATCTTATTAAATGATGAAGTAAGGTATACAAGAATTTATTTTCATAGGTATTATATGTTTCTTCACTTCTTATATCAAGTATTCTCTCTGGTTCTACTTCATTAGTTCTTTTATTTATTTTATTTATATACTCAGTATGTTTGGCTAAGTTTTTAACACTAGACACATCAATTCTTTTTGATTTTTCAATTTTTACTACATTTTCTTCTTTAATAAGTGCTATTTTGGGATTTCTCATAATATTATCAATGAATGGACATGCAAATTCTAATTCATCTAACCACTCAAATGAAAGCATTTCACTTGAATAAGACGATTTATAATCCATCTCTGATTCAATTTTGTTTAAAAATAACTCACTATTTTTTTTTATATCAACATCAGTTTCTACCGGTTTATTTTTTTTAGCAGTCATTTTATCAACCCCTAACTATATACTTTTCTTAATATTTTCCAAGTGTGCAATACACTCTTTCATAACACCTTTTCCATAATTTTTATTTAAAAATGCAATAAATGGATCTATTTCATCACGAATAAGTACAACACTTAATTGATCAAATTTTCTTAATATTTTCTTTGCAATAAAGTAATCTATTGCTTCTATCTCTTTTCCACCACAAGCAACATAAACTGGTGCAAAAGTTTGTAATTGTTTCATTATACGATTACCAAAAGCAATTCTAAAATGTTTAATAACATAATCATCTATTTCAACTACCTGATTAAGCCCCTTATCAGTAAGTGGATACTTTTCAACCGCTTCTTGAAACAACGATTCAAGATAACTTGAATTTATATCAACTGGATCTTGTTCACGACACTTAAATGGACTTACCTTAGTATTTATATCTATTGGCATAGCACGGTCATAAACTTTATCCGTAACCATAAATGTTGAATCATCATTATTTATTGTACCTATATACCATAAATTACCTGGCAATCTTAACTTACCTTTTTCTAATTTCTTAGGATCATTTGGCCATGGACTAGATACTATATCTACTAACCATTCACTTCTACTTGGCATTTCAAGTATTGACAACAAATCAGCAAAATAATATTCGACACGTGCTAAGTTCATTTCATCCAAAATTATTGTATGAACATTATCATCAAAACCAGCTGTATATATCTCTGTTAAAGCTCTTGTTTCATTAAACTTCTTAGTAAACTCATTAAAGTAACCTAAGAAATCTGATTTATCTCTCCAAGACGGTTCAACAGACGCAACACACGAATCATTATTTACAAATTTACCCCAAGCATAAGCTAAAGATGTTTTACCTGTACCAGATATACCTTGTAAAATTATTAGTTTGCTTGATGCAAGTCCTGCAAAAAATGGTCTTAATATTGCATTATCATAATATAAATGTAATTCTGACGCTGAAAAGCATCTGAAATCATCAATCAACTCTTCTAATGTAAAATTATTATCATATTTTTTAATCTTATAATCTTTATATTCCTCATCAAGTAAAGTTAATCTTGGGAATCTTATTCCCTGTTGTCCTATTTCATCTTCTGGTTTAACTGGTTCATCAGTAGAATTATCAGATTCATCACCTTCAGGATTAATTCCTAATTGAGATACTTTCATTGCCATTAACTCATCTTTTTCCTTCATTAAATCAACTACTTTATCATTTAAGTTAGCAATTTCATTTAATAACTCTTCTTTACTTAAATTATTACTTGCCTTTCTAACTATTTTTCTTATCAAGAAAAATAATAAACCCGCAATTAATAAAACCATAACTATTAAGCATATAACTGATATTACCACAAAAACCTTTTCTCCACCATTAAAGTTTCCTTTATAACTATCAACTATTTTGGAATACTCACCAATGCTAAACATCTCTGTTATTCCTTTTATAAATCCTTTAAAAGCATTAAACAAGCCATCAAAGAATACTGAGATAAACTCATAGAAAAATCTAAAAAACGTATTCATATCATCACCCCACTAAATTTCTAATTTACTCATTATATCTTCATTGATCATTCTAACATGCAACTCTTTAGGTACAAAAAGCATTATACTATCTTTATTTGGATTTTTATTAGATAAAAACAAATAATCCATTAATTCTAACATACTTTGATCTCCTACTTTAAACTTCGTAGAATTATTTAAATCAACCGCAAAACGATAACCAGATTTAATTAATTTCTTAATTGTACCTTTATGACTTGATAAAGTATCATAATTAATAACAACAATTATATTATTTCTTGCATATTCATCATCAAACTTATCAAATATTGCATCTAACTTATTATCTTTATCATACATACTACTTGGTATTGATATCAAGTATTTATTTTTAAAATCTGCATTTAACATATTACCAACTAACTTAGATAACAACAATGCAAGTAACACCTCAATCTTATCCTCAGCAACAATTCCCTCTTTATATGTTTTATCAACTATATAATCACTATAAATCTTACTAAACGCAATATTATGTTCTAAACTAATTGCATAAACATTCTTAGAAACTTCATTCATTTCAAGTGCAAACATATTAGTTTCCAATTTATTTAAAGTATACTTTATCATTCCATCATATAATTTTTGATCTTTTATTATATTATTTATAACTAACTTAAGTTCCTTAACTTCATATTCTTTAAATTTTATAAATTTACTTATATTATTCGCATAAGTTTCTCTTTTTGATTTAATACTATCTAGCATCTCATTATCATGCTCTAACCTAATCATCAACTTAAATATCATTTCATATTTAAGAACTTTTTCCTTAAATTGTTTATCAGTTCCTTTATATGATTTTACCAAACTATTGGCTAAATCTTCCATTGCTTTTTCAAGTTTACCTATCATATTTCTTGAATTATACTCTACATTAACCTCACCGCAATAATTATAATATTTGCCATCTATATAACCCTTAACAAATTTATCTTTAATCGTTAATTCATTACTCTTTAATTTTTCTCCAACTAATAAATCATCTACTATTTTTTTAATTTGTTCCTCTTTTATAAACATTATTCTATCAATAACATTTTTACATTTCTTCTTTTTCTTTTGTAATATTTCCAAGTTTTTCTTTATTACTTCTTCTTTCTCAACTTCTTCAATTTCCTTTTTTATTGATTTTTCATCTACCTCAAAGTTTTCAACCTTACTCTTATCAACATATGCATCATCTATATCATCTTCATCTACTGATATCATTCTAAAACACATAGTTTTATCCAAAGCTTCTTCATCCTGTTCTACAACATTCTCTTCATTTATAACTCGAGTTACTTCTTCCTCTTTTATAATTTCTGGTTTTATTTCCTCTTTTTTTTCTTCAACAAACACTTTATCTTCTTTAATCTTATTTTCTTTTTTAATTTCCAATAATTTTTCTTTTTTTAACTTTGCACTATTTTTTACTTTATCTAGTATAACATCCATAAACTCTAATATTTTTTTAGATACATTATTTTCAGTTTTCTCATCAATTATATTATTCTTTCTCTTAAACAAGAAACCTATCAAATACAATGTTATTATTAATGCAATTAAAACTATTGGATTAAATAATACTTTCTGTATAACAGTAAAATTAGGTAATATTTTAACAACTTTTCCTACTATCTGATCCCTACTAATTGGTTCATCTTTTGCGTTATTAGCATCTCCCTTAGTTATATAAGTTCCATTATATGCTTCAACCACTCTATGAGTAATAAAATCTCCATCACGATAATAAGTTACGACATCATTTACTTTTATTTCATTAGAATTTCTAACTATTATCCAATCTCCAGCATTTATCGCATCTGCCATACTTCCAGTTTGCACCCCAAAAATAGAATATCCAAAAAAACTAGAATATGTATTTTTTAATATCTTTACCTGAATATTGTTATATAACGTAATAAGTAATATAACTCCAAATATAAATATGGCTATATCTAACACTACATTTATTAACTTATCTACTATTTTTATTCTTTTTTTATTCATTTGTACCACTCCTACATACTACCCTCTACTATAAAATAGTATATCATATTCGACAATTTTTAACAATATATTTGCTACCATATTTATCTGTTTTATTAACAAAAAAAACTATGCAATATTTGCATAGTCATTTTTAAATAACTTATATCCTAATCTTTATCAGCACCATATTTAATTTCAACAATTAAAGCATATACTTGATATATAAATATCAAGAATATAGGTACAAGTACTATAAACAAAAATCCCCATTGTGACTCAATTACCGATAAAACTGTACCTATATTATTATGTACTTCATATGGTTTACCAGCAAGAAACTCTTTAGAATAAGTATTTCCATTTTTAAAAGTGATTGCTTGCTCTTCTTCATAAATTTTTCCAACATTACCAACTTGAACATGTACTGCTCTATTCTCATCCAATTTATAAGCAAATACTACATCATTTTCCTTCAAATCTTTTATCTTAGTATCTTTAACCAATACCAGATCACCTTTTTTGTATCCATCAAATGATACATCTTCCTTTATTATAATAAGTGACGTTTCTCCAAATTGAGTAATACCATACTTATTATAATTCAACAATAATATAGTCATACATAATGCAAATGCAAAATATAAAACTCCTACAATTGTTAATAATACTTTTTTTACTACTTTCATAATTCCTCCTACTATAACTACAAAATAACACAAATATATAGAATTGTCAATTAATTAACAATCTGATTCTATTAAAGAAAAATCATTTACTGTATAACTATCTGTTCCTCTTCTATAAAATTTAAAATTTCTATTACTCTTTGAATCCAAAGACACTATTATTTCATTTACATAACCATCAACATCAGTAGCTGAACTCTTTAACTCATCAAAAGAAACATCAATCAACAAATTACTAGAATTCCATGTTATCTTAGCACATTTTTTCTTATTATAACTATTTGAAACAACTAACCTACTATAGCCATCATACTCAACATAATTCATACCTACCGAACCATTTAAACTCTTATCTTTCCTAAGTTCAAAAGTACCAGTTAATACCTTCTTATATGGTTCAGTACTAGTTACTTTTATAGTTACTATAACACTACCTATTTCTTCATCACTAGATAAATTAAAATACAAATCTTTAACAGCAACTACATCACTCCACGTATATCCGTTTATTTCACAAGTAGATTTATCATAAGTACTCACATCAACATCGTCTATATTATTTACACATGCCTTTTCACTTGATAACGTACCAGAATAATTACTTCCAATATCATTTATACTACATGTTATTTTAGGATTATTAGTACTACATTCTACTTTATATTTAATATCATAAGCAGTAATAAGTTCATTATTAGAGCTATTTTTAATATTAAAACTTATATTCTCACCATTCCAATAATTATTAACGTTCTTTAACGATTCATCTTTTAAATAATCACTACTAAAGTAAAACTCCTTTGATTCCAAATAATGATTCCACACAGATTTAGACGCATATATTGCATATGAAAATCCATTTGTAACTAATATCAAAAAGCAAAGCATAATACCAGTAATAATTATTATTTTAGTTTTCTTCTTCATCTTACACCTCTAATTATATCTTTTGCCAACTTTTTATTGCTATATCTATATAATCAACAACATCTTTATACATTTCATCATTATAACTCTCAGGAAATTTTACAACAAGTTTATAATTATCAAGAGATTCTATATTATGTGACATTTCTAAAACTTGAGAATTACACACAAGTTCATTATTCGAGTTTCTAGTAAAACTCTCATCACACGTTAAAACCAAAGTTTCCTCTCCACCATCTACCTTTTTTAGTTCTATCACAGTAGGCATAAAATGATATGTTTTAATAATTATCTGATAGTTGAGAGTTACATTACTAATTTTACTATCCTGTTTATTTGTAACAGAAAAACTATAATCTTTTGTAACTCCCGGATACATATCAGCAAGTGGTATATTTAATTCATCCACCTCTTTTGCCTCAAATACAAATTTTGCAATTTTTTGATTAACGCTTCCACTTGTATTTGATCTAAATATTGAATAAGTTATTCCAGACCCAAACAATATTGCAATTATAAGTACAAACACAATAATTACCCTTCTTTTCATACCACACCTACTTTACAATAAACTTCTTTTCTATAGTAGCTATTTTTACACTTCCACTATATAACTCAAATACTAATTTATAACCATTATTTTCAAAATTAGTATTTATAAAATTCAAATTAAATGCATTATAAGTACTAGCTTGTCCATTATAGAAAAGTGGACTTTTTATTGCATAATAGATATTATCAGATACTTTCTCTAATGAATTAGTAACATAATCTTTTAAATCTACTATTGTATAAGTTTGATCAAATGCAGTTAATTTATTTTTCTTATAAAGAGATACCCTTATATTTGGATTTATAAAACCACCATTTTGTAAAATATTAAATTTTACAGTTGTATTAGAATCTTTCTTTAATATAGTTTTATAAGTATCATCACTAAGTATATCAAAACTATAAGAATATCTAGTACTATTATTAGTCATTGGAATAGTTATTGTTTCACTACTTACATTTGTATCATACAATCCATCATAAGAAACATAACTATTTATCTTAAAATAATATTCTCCATTTAATAACTCACTATTATCTAATACAGTACTTATCACTAAATTACCAGTAAACGTATCTAAATTATTCAAATTAATTCTTGCTATTCCATCATTCTCAATAGAGTATAGAGTATCACCTATTTTATACTTAATATTTTTTAAGTACTTTTGCTCAATAATACCATTATCTTTATCTACTACCTTAATAGATATTCCTAGTTTTTTATCTTCTACAACTGTATCATTTACTAACACATTATTAACATACCCATAATTTAATTTTACAGTTAAAGGAATATTTGAAGTTGAATCAGAATCATAAGCAATAATATTACCACCATAAGTTGATGAAATACTAGCAGTCGCATCCTTATTAACATAAATATTTATATTCTTTAATGTACTATCAATTGTAGGCCTTGAAGTTTCTTCATTAGAATCAATTAACTCCAAAAACAAATTTAAGTTTGTATACTCAAGAGTTATATTTGTTTTTAATAAATCAAGAGTTACAGTAAAGTTCTCATCGATATCCCCATTTTCTAATTCCTTAAAGAAATTATTATTTGTAGATTTACCAACCTCTTTAAATAACGTAAACGGATATATCGCTTTTCCCTTACTACTATAGCCAAAATCATCATCCGTAGTAATTTCATACACATATCTCTTATTATTTTTATTATCTAATATAGTTAATCTACTACCTTTAGGCAAAACATAATTAGATACAATATTATGAGTATAACCAGGTTTGTATCCATTAGTATCTACATATACAAAATTTAATGAAATACTAGATTTATCAGTAATATTTATATTAACTAAATCAGATAAATTTTTTCCAACATACACATTCTTTATTTCATATCCACCATAAGATATTATATCTGAGTTTGCATAACTAATATGATTAGTATTATCAACTACTCGTGCATATATTATATAATTTCCTTTTCCATCTACAGAAACACCATTATCATAATTTATCCAAGACGAATCATCCAAATTTTTAACCTCATCACTAGTAAGTATTACATCAGATATATAATATTTTACTCCACTTATACCTGACAAATCATCAACACCATCTATCTTAAATACACTTTCTTTATTTATATATACATAACCAGGTACCTCATTCAAATTTGTCCATTTATTTTTATTATAAGATATAGAAACAGTTGGATCAGACATATCAAGTATAAGTATCTCTGAATTTAAATAAGTAACATTGTCATTATAATCAACAACCTTAGCATATATTATATATTTACCCTCTTCTGTTATCTTTAAAACCGAATCATATTGTTTCCAATCACTAATCGTCTCTATTTCACCTTTTCTAAGAGGAGTATCACTTCCTATATAATAATAATACTCTTTTATAGGTCTCAAATTATCTTCACTTTCTATACTAAATGTTATAGCAGAAGAAAAATTTATTTTATCAGGAACATAACCAACATTATTCCATGAATAAGTTCCAACGTGTAAAGTTGCAATCGGATTAACAATGTCATCTATAAACAATACTGGGAAATTATCTTCTTCATAAATCCATATATTTGATGGATTTGAAACCATATCATTGCTATCAACAAACTCTTTAAACAAAAGATTATCAGTTAAAAACGTTTTATTCTTTAAACTAGAAAGTGCTATATTAGTTACATTTCCAGATATAGTTCCACTACTAATAACACTACCACTTGTATAATATACCCCATCTGCAGTTATAGTTGAATTTGATATAGTATTTATCAAATAACTACTATTAGAAGCATTAAAAGAATTCTTTATAATACCATTTGAATTATATACTTCATATATTAAACCATTTACTTTAGTTCCTGTTAAAGTTCCTATATTATAACTATTTGAAACAATTACATTAGAAGTATTATCAGATATACTACTTACTAAACCAGATGAATTTATACCATTAATAGTTCCAACATTATAACTATTAATTAAAGATGATGAAAAGTCCATACTTCCAACTATTCCAGAAGAATTTAAACCACTATATACATAAGATTTATTAATTACATTTTTTATATTTGTATTAACTGCCTTACCAACTATTCCAGAAGACATTTGATTATTATAACTTATTTCATATTTTAAATTAGAAATATTATAAGTAGTCGTCACAAAATCAAAAGTAAGCTCTGTTACTAAAGTAGAACCCAAATCTAATGAAAATCCATTTATTGCACTCACACTATTACCATTTATAGCAAATTCACACGAACTACTGCATGTACCACTAACTTTAGTTGTTATAACATTTTTTGGTGCATCATAATTAATATTTATTTTCTTAGTTCCTTCATTTGAAACCAAATTATCAATACTAACGGATAAATTTGAATACTTAGTATCATTTCCTATTATATATCCTTCACTCATAATATTTTCTATATTCGAATTATTTGAAGAAGAAATTATAGTAGTAGTAGAACCACCATATAACATAGTATTCTTTAAATACAAATCATGAACATTACCCTCTAAATTTGTAAAAAGAGCTATATCACTTGCTGTTTTATTAGTCATATAAAGTCCATATATTGTATAAGAATTCCCATCAAAATCTCCTTTAAATTTATCTAAAGATGAAAATGAATTTAAAGTTCCTATCCTAGTACCCCTATAATTAACATTATCATAAAAATAATTAGTAAAATTCTTAACATAAAATGTACTGTCATTTAGTGTATACATTATCTTCGATGTATCATCATAACTAAATACTCCATCATTCAACACAATATTATTATTAAGTTTAAAATATGTATTAGCATAACTATTAGTTTTAAGCATACTAGCAAAATATGCAAGTTCACTACCATTAGATATTATATATGGATCATCCTTAGTACCAGTACCTTTTCTATATGATTTTGCTATACTACCATCCCACACAGTACTTACATCTATTGGCAACCTATTCTTATATCTGGCCAATGTAGGAATTGCTACTATTGCTAATACTACTAACAATAATAATAAACCAAAATAATATATCTTAGGTATTTTCTTCAATCTATCCATAACTTACACCTTCCTATAATACAAATACATTATAACATAATACGACATTTTTTTGTATAATTTTAAACAAAAAAACACAAACGATTAAACATTTGCATTTTTATTTTCTTTTTCAATAATTTTATCAACTTGCGAAATAAACCAAACATCATCAATAGTAATATTACTACTATTTATCTTATCAACTCTTAATATCAGTAATAACTTATTTTCAAGAATTTTTAAATTCTCTGGACTAAGATCTTCCTCAGTCATTTTAATATTATTTAATCTATATTTATTAGCAATAATTCTAGGTATATTTACACTCTCAAACACAGGTATACCAGCAACTATCACATTAGTTGGATTCATAGCAAACTCATCAAATTCCTTACTATGTCTAACTATACTATCATAATCTGTTAATTTAAACACTTTTTGAATAACTAATTTCTTAAGATAATCAAAACTATAATATAAATTCAACAAATCAGATACAGTCAAAGTATTACTTAATATACTCATAACTTTATCCTTAAAATATTCCTCATCATACTTCCTATATAAATCATATAATTCCTTTGCCTTTATAACAGATTCTGCTTTTAGTTTTTTCAAATCATTATCATTCTTAAATTCAAATAAACCAGGTCTTCCACCAAATATTTTCTTATTTAACTTATCTAATTCATTTTCCTTCTTTTCAATTTCATCTAAAACTAATTTTAAACCCTTATACTCCTCTTTTTTATCTCCAGTAGGAATTAATTTCTCATATTCCTCCTTAAAATTCAAAAATAATGGTTCAAACAAAAGATAATTATTAAATTCATCAATATTATCTCGTAATTTTTCCAACGAAAAACAAATTTTCTTCATAGTTTTATTATCACTATAATCAATGCCCTCTGGTATCAAAGACATAAAAGCCATAGTTCTTACCTTATTTCCAGGCATATATTGTTCTATATTAATTACATTCTTCTTAGATAACTCAATAATATCACTAACATTTTCCCTTTTATAAAGATTTAAATCAATATACTGTTCTTGTAATTTTTCTAAACAAGCAGCATAATTAGTAATACCATTTTTCTCCATTACTTCTTTTTGAAGTTCAACTATATAATTAGTAAATTTCTTCTCATTAATTTTTATAAGTTTCCTAAAATTAAGCTCAATATGATGTATTAAATCCGGATTTACCCAATAAATCTGTTCGAATATTTCAGATACCTTACTATAATCTTTTGAAGCACTACGACTCGCCTTTAAATATGAAGTCATATACTCATGTACATAACAAGTATAATCAAAATCATCCCCAGTAAGTAATATACCTACTAACGAAAACTTATCTAAAAATCCGTTTATTATATCGTTAAGTGAATCAAAATTAAAAGTATCAAAATTATTTATTTTATATAAAAGTTCATCAAATCCCATCTTTTCTAAATAAGTATTAGTTGGGTTCAACAAAAACTTTACATTATTTAACTCAAGTATTTTCTTTTTTAACTTATCAACATCTTCTCTATTATCTTTTATATCAATTTTTTTACTCTTCGCAACCAAATAATTCCTAGTACTTAACCTATACTCATCATACTTCTTTCTTATTTTTTCTAATTCCTGATTATATTTTCTTTTATTTGTCTTAGTTTTAGTAGGCAAAGTAGAAAGTAAATTCTTTTTTGATTCTATATCTTTTTTTATAAACTCATAAAAATTATTCATTATTTCCACCCGCCTCTTCTATTACACTTTCATCTAAAAACTGAATAAAATTGGTAATATCTTGATACACTTCAACTAACTCTTTTAACGAAAGAGCAGATAAATCAAAATCAACTTTCCTTTTTTCTTTCATAATTACCTCCCATTTATTCTATATCAGAATATCCCTTTGTGTCTTTTATTAGATTTATAGAAACAGATATATCAGATCCAGAAGAATCTGTTTCCAAACTATCAATATCTTGTCCCTCTATCCACAAATATACTCTTACCTTTGTCACACCATCCGGTATCTCAAAGAGTGGATCAGTAAAATCACCCTCTTTTACCGTTTTTTGTAATGCAAAGTAATTTGGGTCTAAATTAGGAGAACCACTAACAGCATTTTTAACGTATATAGGCCCACCAGTTTTTATACAACCATAAGTTGGAAAATACTCACCATCAACCAAATTAACACCATATTGCAAAGCCCTTTCAATTGATAAATTTGTATGATTTGAACTATTTGGTTCATATATTACAGACTCACAATTATTATTACATTTCAAATTCTGTATAACCGTTGGATTTGTATTAGTTGGCATGCTTCCTATCTTCAAAAATCCCAATCTAACAGAATTAAAAAGTCCCCTCATTTCTTCTTTTGCATCATTATCTATCCCAAATTCTGTGCCAGTTTCCAAATACAAATTATCAGGTATAGGTGAACCACTAACATTCTTTAAAAATAAATCAAATGCAATGAAATTATTAAATTCTCTTGATATACTCTCATTTGCAGGTGTTGTAGTAACAAAACCATTTTCCTTTGTTCTATTTCTGTATCTTACACCTGAAGTTGTACATATATGATAATAATTCGAATTAGAATCCAATATACCATTTGTTGAAACAGGAACTAATCCATTACCAGCCCACTGGCTAGTATTATTCGGGTATGTAAGTTTAAGTTCTTTAATAAGTTTATCTGCAGATATCTCAACAAATGTATCATAATTTATTGCATCAAGCGATATTGTTAGTCCCCCATTTTTAGAAACCAACATATTAAATGTTTTTACCTTAACATTTAAATTAACAGAAAACCATGCATAAGATGAAAATATAAGCAATATTCCAGATAACAAAATTATCAAAGGAGTAATTTTTAAATTGAATTTCTTTAATAGAAATATATTATTTTTGTTTTCTGATTTATTAACACTTTTATTCTTATTACTATTCTTTACTATATTTCTTTTTTTATTTGATTTTATTTGCTTATTCACTAATTCACCACCTCATATATATATAAATAAAGGGTAACATTTAACCACATTACCCTTTATTACATATATTTTAGTATTAACCAGTAATGTTAAATATCTGGTTTATATTTTTAAATTAAGGTCCTACTGGAGCTGGATTATCTGTATGTTCACTATCAGTACCAGTTTCTGGTCCATTATAATCTGGATAATCAGATTCTTTGTATCTTTCTTTAGTGAAACCAAAGTTTACAGTAATCTTTTTACCTAATGAAGCGAAATCATAGTTATCTATGTCTTGTCCTTCAATATAAATATATACTCTTAATTTAGTAATACTATTTGGTGCTAAAGTCATAAATTGTGGACGATTTGCACCAGCAATATTTTTCATAGTATCTGTGAAATATGGGAAATCAACTAATTTATAAGTAGATTTATCCTCTGCTTGAGCATAAGTTTTATAATCCACACTGTTAGCAACATAACTATTAAACTTAGTTCCATCATAAATATTAACTTGATCAGCTATATCAATTCTTCTGCTTATAGCATAAGTAGGAACTGCTTCAGTTGTTGTTATTGCTGTACATTCTTCAGTACCATAAGATGTTTTGTCCATTACGGTAGTTCCATCTTCATTTCTTTTTAAACATGAAGTTTTATACCAATTCAATGCATTTTGCTCATGTTTTGCATCATTTGGTTCCCAAATTTGAGCATCTCTACAAATACCAGTTACTTGAACTTGTCCTTCACCTGCTTCTTTATCAGCACAAGTAATTCCAGTAATATTAGCTGCTTCAGTAGTATCAGCTTTAACACGTCCTAATTGAACAAATGCAACTCTTACTGAGTTTTCTATACCAGTATTAGCAACACCGCCATCTACACCAGCATTTGCAACTTTAACTGTTGAATTTGTAGTTAAATAGATTGCTTCTTCATTTAAAGGGTTGTTTTGAACATAGTATTCTGCACCTGAAACGTTTTTAACAAACAAGTCAAATGCAACATATCCTTTACCTTCTTTATATTCTGTTCCACCTTCCTTTAATAAAGTATCATAATTATGTACTCTACTAGCAAGAAGTCTATATCCACCTGGTGAAACAGTTAAACTTCCTTTTTCATATAATTTCATTCTTGATGAATCTTTATCCATATCACCTACTGATGACATAGGAATAAGACCTTCGCCTTCACCATCTGCCCATGTATTAGCATTTCCCTCATAAGATGCTGTATTTTTAGCATCTAATTCATACTTCCAATCAGCACCATCCATTGATAAGAATAATCCTTCTGTTGTAGCTATCTTAACATCAAATTCAGCTACATTAACAGTTTTCATACCAATAAACCATGCATATGTTGAAACAGATAGTAGGATTGCGCATAAAGAACAAAATAACACTAAATTTCTAATCTTTTTGTTTTGCTTTTCACTACGCTTTTTCATTTTTCCTCCTATTAAATTTCTTTATAAACTATTAATTACCTTTTGTAGTTCTTGAATTTACATTAGTTGGTAATTCTGGTCCATGTGGTTCTTGATCATTATAATTAATATCATCACCATAATATCTTTCCTTAGTAAATCCAAATGCAACTGAAATTTGTCTTCCTAATGAAGCAAAATCATAGTTATCAACATCTTGACCTTCTAGGTAAACATAAATTCTTACTTTTGTTACACTGTTTGGCGCTAAAGTAATAAATTGTGGACGATCATTTCCCTCTAAATTCTTCATAGTATCAGTAAAATATGGATAAGCCATTAATTTACCAGTAGCAGCTGTTTCAGATACAGAACCAGCATAACCATTATATTCAGCACCATCATAGTTATCTACTTGGTCTGTTTCAATGATTGTTCCACTTACAGCATATGTAGGATAAGCTGTTCCATCTGTAACAGTTCCACAAGTTCCATTGTAAGATTCTGCTAATGTTAAATCAGCACCAGTTCTCTTCTTACAAGAACTTGTATACCAATTTACGGCATTTTGAACATGCTTTGTATCATTTGGCTCCCAAATTTGTGTATGAACATCATCACATATACCTGTAACATCACCTGCTGTATTACAAGTAATACCTGTGATTGCAGTTTCTGGTTGAGTAGATTTTACACGTCCGATTTGAGCAAACGCAACTCTTACTGAGTTTTCTATACCAGAATTTTCTATATTTGCAGTATCTCCCTCAAGTCCTGCGGCATTAACTTTAACTTCTGATTCAGGAGTTAAATAAATAGCTTCCTCATTTAATACGTTATTTTCTGTATAATATTCATTACCAGATAAATTCTTGATAAATAAATCAAATGCAACGTATCCCTTTGCTTCCTCTGGGCCATTGTTTTTAACTTGGCTAGCCATAATTCTATAACCACCAGGTGTAACCGTAAAGCTTCCTTTTTCAAATAGTATCATTCTTGAAGATGTTGTATCTATTTTACCAACTGATGACATTGGTACTAATCCTTCTCCACCCCAACTATTTGTATTACCATCATAACTAGCTGTTTTATGGTTTGCTTCGTTTATTTCAACTGTATCTGACCAATCCTTACCATTAAGTGATAAAGACAAGCTGTCAATTGCAGCAATCTTTACATCAAAGGCAGTAACATTAACAGTTTTCATACCAATAAACCATGCATAAGTTGAAGCGGTTAAGATTATTGCACAAAGTCCACAAGCAACGATCATTCTTTTAACACGTTTTTCATGTTTTTCATTTCTTTTCTTCATAATCTACCTCTTTCTTTTCTTGTTCATCAATATGTTCAGAATTAAAGCCCATATGAATTTTAAATTCGCCACCTAAGATATTATCTGTACACTCTGGATCATTTCCTTCAATCCACATTACTATTGTATATCTTACAATATCACCTGGTTTAAAGTTTTCTACATAATCACTTACCACTAAATCATCAGATTCAAACGGTACAGTATCTTTTTCAGGTCTACCATTTGAACCTAGTTTAGCATAGGTAACGGCATCACCATTCTTATAAATCCTAATTCGAACTGCTTCATCGACTTGTTTCACAACATCGTCAATGACAACTTCACTCCAATAATCAGATATATCATCGCCTATGTTTTCCACATAAAAAGTATACGCAAGATAATTATCTCCATTATGGGAACCTGCTCCTCGATTGTCAAGGTCCGTTGGAAGCCATTTGTACGAAACATTGTCAAACGATTTAGGAGATAGAGCATATAACTCAGTCCTGTATACTTTATAATTCGGATCATCATAAACAATTAATCCTTTATCGAAGTACAAGTTTTTGTCTAGCGTTATGCTAAAATTTCCACTATTATAAATAATACCTATAACGAAATACAAAATAAGCAATAAAAGTAAGATAAGAAGTAACGCTATACGAAAAAACTTCTTCGCTTTTTTTTCACGTTTAAGTTTCTCAGTGCTTAATTTTATCTTTCCTTCCATACAATACTTACCCCTTTTTCGTCACGCACGATAAGTACATCTACTTACATACTTCTAACTGCGATATCCTTTATAATACAAATATATTATAGCATATAGCCACTTATTGTCAATATGAAAAGACGAAAAATGTCGAAATTTAGACCTCTACTTTTTCAGCAAATGATTATCATATCATTAAGAGAACCAAATGCTAGTGCTGTAGAAAATGAGGGCTACGGATATATAGTCGCATCTGTTGGAGAACTTGGTGGTAAAGCACCATATACTAGCTACAATGCAAGAAGTAGTTACATAAAAAATAACAAAGAAATAATAAGTGGATTTGTAAAAGCAATAAACAACGGATTAAAATTTGTAAGAGAAAATGATTCTAATACTATCGCAAAATCAATATATAATTTTTTCCCAGACATGTCTTTAAACGAATTAAAAACATCAATAGATAGATATAAAAATCAAGACACATGGAATGAAACAACTAAATTAGAAAAAGATTCATTCGATCATTTACAAGAAATAATGGTACTAGCAGGTGAACTTAAAGAAAAAGTTCCATTTAATGATTTAGTTGATAACACATATAATTAATGAAATTATTAGAATTTAAAAATGTTGGGAAAAATTATCACAATATGGAAGGAGAAATAGAAGCATTAAAAAACATATCATTTACTATAAATGAAGGAGATTTTGTAGCAATTGTAGGTCCTAGTGGATGCGGTAAATCAACCATCTTATCAATTTTAGCAAAATTAGATAACGTTTCTAGTGGGAAAATAATAACTGAAAAAGATCACTTAAAATGTGGTTATATGTTTCAACAAGATACGTTATTTGATTGGTTAAGTATAATGGATAATTGTTTATTAGGTCCTAAAATAAATAAAAATATAGATGATGAAATAATAAATAAATGTACAGAATTATTAAAAACCTATGATTTATATGAATTTAAAGATAGATATCCACACGAATTATCAGGAGGAATGAAACAAAGAGTTGCACTTATCAGAACACTTATGTTAAACCCAGATATACTTTTACTAGATGAACCATTTTCTGCACTAGATTATCAAAATAGATTACTTATTGCAAATGATGTATATAACATAATAAAAAAAGAAAAGAAAACCACTATAATGGTTACACATGACGTTGGAGAAGCAGTAAGTATGGCAGATATAATTATAGTACTATCAAAAAGGCCATCAACTGTAAAAAAAGTATACAAAATTGATTTAGATGACAAAAAAGACCCAATAAGTAACAGATTAAATAAAGATTATAATGTGTATTGCAATAAAATATGGAAGGATTTAGATGTTATACAGTAATGAACATATTAATTTTCTAAAGAAAAAGAAAAAGAAAAAATTCTTAATTGCTATTACACAAATACTTATATTTATAACGTTTATAATTATATGGGAATTATTAGCAAAATATAAAATAATAAATACTTTTTTGACATCATCACCTTCCTTAATATTTAAAACAATTATAAATTTAGCAAAAGATAATAACTTATTTAACCACATATTAGTTACACTATACGAAACCCTAATTAGTTTTACATTATCAATTATAATTGGTATTATAATTGCTAGTATATTATGGTGGAATAATTTCTTATCTAAAGTATTAGATCCATATCTTACTATTTTAAACAGTTTACCAAAAGTTGCACTAGGCCCTATACTAATCATATGGATAGGTGCAAATGTAAAATCAATTATATTTATGGCACTTCTAATAGCCACAATAATCAGTATTATAACTATTTTAAACGGTTTTAATTCAACTGATCAAAATAAAATAAAACTAATGAAAAGTTTAAATGCTTCTAAATGGCAAATATACAAAATGATAATTCTAAGAGGAAATTTAAATACAATTGTTAGTTCATTAAAAATAAATGTTAGTATGTGCTTAATAGGTATTATAATGGGTGAACTCTTAGTTTCAAAAGAAGGAATAGGATATCTAATTATGTATGGTTCACAAGTATTCAATTTAAATTTAGTTATGACAGGAATAATTTTACTAGCACTTATCTCTTATATTCTATATTTCATAGTTTGTTATATTGAAAAAAAATTAGTTAAAAACTAACTAATTTTTTTACTCTACAAATACATTCTTCTTTTCTTCAAACCTATCAACATAAAAACTCGTTTGATATTTTTTATTTCTATTTATCATAACATCATCGATTGGAATTAAAGTATAATCCTTAAGTACCACATATTCATACGTAAATGTTAATACCTCATCATAATACTTACTCAATAAATCTATTTTAAAAGTTGTAGTTATTGGTCCATCATCACCACTATATCTAGCTATTTCATAAAATCCCTTATCTGTTTTTAATATTCTGTCATTATAAATACGTAATATTTTTTCACCTTCATAATTACCATTCACCTTATATGTTGTTGCATGAACAGTTCTTTTTTCAGTAAAATGATAATACTCCTCTTGTATTTCATACAAAATATTATCTTTCACATAAAATTGATTACATCTTAAATCATAATCCCTAGTTAAATTATGTGCTACTGAATATAAAGCATTATCAACCTCTTTAAACTTATAAGTGGCTCTTTCAAACATATCAAAACTATCTTCTATATTATTATCTACATTATCATCATAAATAGTGTATTCCCTACCAGTACTATCATAAAAATATATATCTGCTCCATGAGGAATACCTATATTAGTAACTACAATATTACTTGGTATTTCATATACAAACTTATAGCTAAGCTCTCCATTTTTTAGTTTTTCTGGATTATATATATACGCTCTATTATTAGATATAAAAGCATATTCTATAAAATTAGTACTATCACTTAATACTTCTCCACCAATAAATTTTTTATAATCATTTTTATCCTTATTTTTATTTTTCAAAACTTCCTTAACCAAGCCAGAGTTTTTTATATCATTATCTCTATTAGTATTATCAACATCATTACTATTTGCCTTACTAAATAAAATTATCAAAATTGCAACAATCAATAACAATACAGTTACACCACAAATATAATAAATTAATTTCTTATCTTTCATAACACACCTATTAATCAACCTTATCAATATATCCTGTTATTTTATTTGTATACATTTCATCACCTATAGGTTGATACTTATTACCACTATAATCATCAAAAAAACCATTATATGCCTTATATATTTCACCAGTTTCAGTATTATATACTCTTTCATATCCAAGTATTGCATCACTCTGTTTTTGACTCATTATATCATAAGTTTTATTTCTATTTTCCCAAGCACTCATATATGAATCAAAAGCACTTTGAATAGAAGCACTTAAAGCAAGAGCATTCTTAGTTTGAGCATTCCCATCATCAATAGTTTGTTTTACATAACTATCAGTAAATTCAATTGAATTAATGGATTCAAGCAAAATATCTTTATAATCTATAAATCTATCTTTAACACTTGTTATTGTCATAATATCATACACCATATAATATAATGTATCTACGCCACCTTTACTATCATTACCAAAATTTACTACTGATGCTAAAAACATTCCCTCTGCTTCCTTAGCATTTTCATTCGTAAATGTCGCTCTTAATACCTTACTATCTAACGCAACACTTTTCATAGACGCAGTTGCTTCAGCTTCATCAATCTTTATAAAATTATTAAACGTAGGAAAATTAATTGACGAAAAACTTGAATCAACACTCTTCACATAACCTGCAATATCATTGAATTTTTTATAAAATCCTTCCGTTGTAGGATTATCAAGAACTACAGCATCACTAAATACTCTATATTGAGGATTATTTCCACTTAATCTATAATAAGATTCCCAAAAACTCTTTGATTCATTACTCTTTAACAATGGTTGCATTTTAATCATCAAAAATATTTGATTTCTACTATCAGTAGGATCAGTTACTCTTATTGCATAATAAATTCCATCTCCCCCTGTTGAAACTTGCCATCCCTTTGGTTTCTTCATAGAAAATACACTAGATTTATAATCTTCAAGTTCTATTTTTTCTAATTCCCTTAATTTTAACTTACCTTCACTATTTGTAACAATAGACGAACCAGTTATAACATCTACTAATTTAAGCATTCCAAATACAAGTAAAACAGTTAACACTGCTGCTACTACAATAAGCAATGTTTTATTATTCTTCATGCTTTCTTTTCCTGTTTCAGTTATTTCATCTTTTTTCATAAACTCTCCTATTCTTTACTACAATTTATTATAATAAATTTATATACAGTATTCAATATTGAAAACACATTTTACTGTAAACAAATTTTAATTAATAAAATATTCACTACCATTATCATTATTTATCAAATCAAGTTCTCCATAAGTAAAGAAAACAGCATAACTATAAACCAACTTATCTACATTATAATAATATGTATAATTTGTTCTTTCTTCCAAAAATTTCTCATCATCTTTTAACTTATATTGTTCTTGCATATAAGTATCCTTAAACACTTTTAACCTATTAAGCAATTCATCCTCATTTACCTTACCATCTAAATATTTATAAACTACACTATTAATATTATTATTTTCAAAAAATAACATAATTACCTTATTGGTATTTATCTCACCTATCTTATACATAAACTCTATAAAACCCATAGTTTCAGCTTCATCATAATAATGAACAAAATAATCCCAATTATCACTTAGTTCTATACTAAAATTATTTTTTATATAATCTTTTACCTCCAAAAAATAATCTTCATTTTCATATTTTTTTTGAGATGTTTCAGGAATTTTACCAAGTTTTATACTCACACTTTTTCTATTTATATCTTCCTCCTTCTCTTCTTCTAAATTAATACGATGATTTAATTTTAATATTATTTTACCTCCACTATTATTATTATTATTATTGTTTAATGTACATCCAGTAAATACAAAACACACAATTATTAGTAAACAAATTATCCTTTTCACACTTAGCCACCTCTTAATATTTTGAGTATATCATACATACAAACATTCAACAACTCTTTCTATTTTATTATTGATTTTAATAAAACAACCAATTCTTCTTTATCAACATTTTGTAATTCTATATCAAAATTCACACCATTATAAATAAACTCAGTAAAATATATATCTTCATATTTAAATATTTTTATTTTAGTATCATTTATTATAGAATAAAAAGCTACATCATCAAAATGATAATCTCTAAACGGTTTATTTTTCCTTGAAAAATTTATATTTATTTCTTTATTATCTTCTCTATTAATATATACTATATTATAACAATTAAACACATTATATTCTTTATCACTCTTATTCTTTCTCCCATAAATAGCATACATAGAAATATCATCATACTTTGACAATAATTCTATATCTTTATAAAATTTATACTCACTTATCCCTTCATTATTTTTATAATCATTGTTATTATAAATTGGAATTGCTATCGCATCAATTTTACTTCCACCCATACTTTTTCTTTCATTTATTATAATATTATCCTTAAAATCATATTTAGCATAATTATTATTCATAAACATAAATAACATAATAGTTAATACAATAATAGAAAAAGATAATCTTAATATTTTCACACAAGAATTTCTTTTTCTATTAGCAATTGCTAAAACTTTATTATGCACCTCATATTTCATTTTTTTATCAATAATTTCATTTATTCTACTTTTCACTTTTACACTCCTCGTATATTTAATTCATTTATAGTTCTATATATATAATGTTTTACATTCGATTCACTTATATTTAAAATACTCGATATCTCTTTTATTGTATATCCTTCATAATAATAAAGATAAATCACTTTAGACACAACTGCCGGTTTTTTACTTATTAATTTCCATACCAAATCAACATCATATTTCATAAAAATACTTTCCTCTAAGTTATAATCTGATGAGACATTATCTATCGTTGATATCTCTTCATTATACAAAAACATATTTTTGATCTTATATTTACCTTTTTATTTTGTTCTTAACAATACAAACAATATATTTTTTATCATTTACAACATCTCTTTTTTTATATACCCCCAAATATGTACTTTGCAATATATCCTTTGCATCCTCTAAATTATAACAATTAAGAACAATATATTTTAAAATATCTCTATGCGTTTCATTATATAATTTATCAAACTTATCTTGGGTTTTATAATCGATCATTTTAACACCTCATTATAATAGTGCCACAAACAAATAAAAAAGTCCCAAATAAACTTAATATTTATTTAAGACACTATTTTTCTTACATATCTAATCTTTTTATTATAATTACTCATCAATTTTTTCCAGTTATTATCATAAAAATCTTTAATATCACTAGTTATATTTTCCTCATTTTCTATAAGAAAAACATATAATAATGAATATTCATCATAATTACACCATACCAAATTCTTAATAAATTCAAACAACCTATCAACGTCATTCTCATTATTTATATCCAAATTATAAATATTTAGTTTTTTAAACTCCTTATTATCTGATATAAATCTAATTATCTTTAATGTATTTTCTACAATAATCTTTTTCATATTATACTTATAATAATCAATATAATTATTATTTCCCCAATACTTCTTTGATAACAAAAACTCTGGCGCTTTATCCTTTAATATAAGTTCTATATAAACTTCTTTATTACACAAAGCCGCAAAATTCTTTTCAAAAAAATGTATAAACTCCGATAACAAATCAATAAATTGTTCATTAGCATTAAAATACTCTTTTACAGATAACACTGCATTTGTCTTAACAATATTTTCATTCGTTAACATAGATAATGCATTATCTAAACAACCACTATCCAAAAGCTTATATATAAAAACACCATTACTTCTCGTATTTAACGATAATTCCATTATTTCCTTTTTCTTTTCAGTTAATTCCATAACACAAAGCACTCCCTTGTAAATTTATTATAACATAGCAATTCGTATTTTTCAGCATTTAACTAATAATTTAAAATTTAATGGGAAAATTATATTGTGGTGATTTTATGTTTTTTGAAAGAATTTTCGAACTAAGAGAGTTACACGATCTACATCAAAAGGATATTGCCAGCATACTAAAAATAGATCGTAGAACTTATTCTGGATGGGAAACCGGCAAAGTAACAATTCCTTTAATACACTTGAATGAATTATGCAATTATTATAAAGTAAGCATGGATTACATAGTTGGCATAAGCAATAATAAAAACACAATAAAATTTCCAAAAGAATTAAATAAAGCTCTCATAGGAAAAAGAATACTAGATTTAAGAAATAAGTATAAACTAACTCAGAAAGATATTGCATCATTACTTAACACAACAAGTTCAACAATATGTTCTTATGAGAATGGTAATACATTACTACTTACATCTTTTGCATATCAATTATGCATTAAATACAATTTATCAATGGATTTCTTATGTGGAAGAACTAATAACTAATTAGTTCTTTTACTTATAATAAACCCGTCTAAATAATGTTTCATTCTTAATGTCATTATCTAAATATTCTCCCTCTTCATACTCTATTAATAACTCATACAATTTTTTCACTTCATTAAATATTTCATTAGGTAATACAATAGATTTACTCATATACAATATTTTTAATAAATCAGTTAATATTAGTAACCCTTCATTCACCTTATAATCTTTATAAAAGCTCATATTACACCTCTTCCATTTGCTCATATAAAACTATTGAGAATAAAAAATAACTAAACTTTTTAGTTACTTCATTTATCACTAATATTAAATTTCCAACTCACACAGTAACATTATAACACTTAATATAATAATGTCAATTACTTATTAAGTTGAGTTTCCGGATTTTACAATTTTTTTGTAGTTTTAACTTACTTATTTTCAAAGATTTTCTAATTTACACTTTTTATTCCTTATTTTAGAATTTTTTTCATGCTTAAAACTGAGTATTTTTTTTACTCATTTTTTTCATTTATTATTAATTCACTTTATTTGATATGAACCCCGTTTCTATGTCCAAGAAACGGGGTTCATATCAAAATGATTTACTTTATAATTGATTTTATCAAAGTGATTAACGAATTTTTATCTATATTTCTAGTTTCTATATCAAAATATTTATTATCATAACTAAATGTTACTATATATTCATTACCATATTTACCAATTTTTATTTCTATACCATTTATAAATGATGGCTTCATCTCATCGGTGATATAGTATAAACACCTAGGACGTACTTTTTCAGTTTCTGATGCAAATATATCAACAAGTTCATCATCATTAAAATACATAATAGAATATCCTATCAACATATTATATCTTTCACTAGTAACGTCATTACTTGCATACATCAATCCTGTTCTATTTCCCTCTAAATTATTAGGTATTATCACATCTTTAACAAATGGTAATATTTTTTCAATTTCATTTAAAGAAATTTCCTCATATCTTCCATCAATATCTCCAATAACTTCATCTTTATTTTTTATCTCATTTACAAAAATATTTTGTTTATCTACACCTACTTCCTTATTATTCACAACAAATATTGCACATATTATTATCATAACAAAAGTAGGTATTACATATCTTAAAACACCATTATTTTTCATACTATTTTTCCTTTCTAATTTAAATAAAACTTTATTATATATTTCTTTTTTATTTATTTTTTCATCAAAAATATCCTTAATTGTCTTATTCATTATAATCCCCCTTTAAAAATTCATTCAGTTCTCTTATAGTTCTATACAAATAATGTTTTACATTTGATTCACTTATACCTAGTTCCAAAGAAATTTCCTTAATTGTTAAACCTAGTTTGAAATATAAACAAAATACTTTTGAAATTACCGCTTTCTTTTTCTTTAAATATTTCCACACCAAATCAACATCATATTTCATTATAGTTGCACTCTCAATATCCACATCAGATTTATAATCCACTTCTATTTCCTCTTTACTAAACATTTCTAAAATTTTTCGTTTATAATTATATCTATAATAATCATTAACTTTATTTTTCGAAATTCCCATAATATATGATTTTGATATATTAGGCAATTTTTTATAAACATCTAAATAAATATTTTGAATTATATCTTCTACATCAGATATATTAGAACATTTACAAACTACATATCTTAAAACATCATTATAAGTTTCATCATATATTTTACTGAATTCATCTAAGGTTTTTTGATCGATCATTTTAACACCTCACTAATAAAGTCGTTATATTCAATTAAAAAGTTCCAAACAAATTAATTAAAGCATCAAAAAGATGCTTTAACCTATTTTCACAATATTTAAGTACACACTAGTATCATCACTTGGTGTAACTGTCGTTGTAACAGAAGATTCAAGTCCTAAACTTATTACATCGCCAACTTCAAGTTCTGTAATTACACTTCCGTTAAAACTATTATCTTCATTTGCAGTAAATTCTTTTGTAATAGTTCCACTAGTAATAGGATTTGCGTTTTTTAACACTTCCATAGTTATTGTTCCTGTTTGTGCTGCACTACCCTGAAAAAAGTAATCAATTTTATATACTCCTGCTTCTTCAATAATAAGTGCATTTGCAGTTGTTCCTGTTATTCCAGATATAGGTCCTGAGCTAGAAATAGGTATTACACCTAATACATTTTCAGTTAGCGATATTGGAGTAGCGGTACTATCATATTTACTTCCATACACACTTACTTGCGCTGGTCCAGTTGGTCCAGTCGGTCCAGTGGCACCCCTAGGTCCAGTTGGACCCACAAATCCCATTGGACCTGCTGGTCCTCTTGGCCCGGTTGGACCCATAATTACCAAATTTTTCGTACACTTATCATCGTTGCTTGGACAACATCTATTATTCATTTTCATTCTCCTTTCATTAATATTTTATGAACATAAACAAAAATGATTTTTACTATTGACTAAGAGTGCACATTAAATAAATTTACATACTCATAGTATACATCATTTCTGCTTAATCATAAAATATAATAGGTGAAAAGATGGAAAAAAAATATAAAATATGTATATATGCAATTTGTAAAAATGAAGAGAAATTTATTGATAGATGGTTTAATTCGGTTAAAGAAGCAGACGAAATTTATGTTCTCGATACCGGTTCTACCGATAATTCTGTAAACAAACTAAAAAAATTAGGAGTAGTTGTTAAAAAACAAAAAATAGAACCATGGAGATTTGATGTTGCAAGGAATATATCTCTAGACATGATTCCAGATGATTACGATATATGTATATGTATAGATTTAGACGAAGTTTTAACACCAGGTTGGAGAAATAAACTAGAAAACATATGGAACAAGAACACTGACAGAATAAAATATATTTATAACTGGAAATTAGATGCTAACGATAAACCATTAGTAAGCTTCTATTATGACAAAATCCATTCTAGAAAAAACTATAAATGGATTTACCCAATTCATGAAATACTAAATTACCAAAAAGAGGAAAAAGAAAATATTATTACCACTGATGAAATAATAGTTAATCATTACCCAGACGAGAAAAAGTCAAGAAATAGTTATTTACCATTATTAGAATTATCAGTTAAGGAAAATCCCACTGATGATAGAAATATGCATTATCTAGGAAGAGAATATATGTTTCATCATGAATGGAATAAATGCATAGATACACTTATTAAACATTTAGATTTGCCCACTGCAACATGGAAAGACGAAAGATGTGCATCTATGAGATATATTTTAAGAAGTTATAAAAACTTAAAAAGATATAAAGAAGCTAAAATGTGGGGAAATTTAGCAATAAATGAAGCTCCATATCTACGTGATCCATATATGGAAATGGCTATTTTAGAATATGAATTAGGTAATTATAAAGAAGTTATAAAATTGTGTAATACTGCTCTAAAAATTAAAACCCATCCAAAAACATATATAAACGAAATATTTAGTTGGGATATGACAATATATGATTTACTCTCAATTTCACTATTTTACGAAAATAAATTAGAAGAATCACTTAAATATTTAAATATAATATTAGAAAATGAACCACATAATAAAAGAATTATAGATAATAAAAAAATAATTGAAAATATGCTTAAAAGTACAAAAAAACAACAAAAAAAAGAACTTTAACGTTCTCTTTTTACTAATTAAACATTTTCTTCTTAAAGAATACTAATGTCATAAATATTGCTATAGACATAACTGATACTACTACAGAATAATCACTAGCATAAACACCTGTATCTGGAATTGTTTCATAAACATATGTAACTACTAATTCGCCATCTATATATTTACCTTTTTCATTTCCAACTACTTTAGATAATTTATATTTTGCAATTTCCTTAGCTTTTATTTCATAATCAGTACCAACTTGTCCTTTGATTATTTCAGGTTCAATTATTTCTTTATCATTTGAATCAACATATTTAACTTTTACTGTCCCATGTAAAACTGTATAGTAAATATTGATTACATTTGAATCTGTTCCAATTGTTAATTCTTCTGGATTAACTGAATTAAATACATATCCATCAATTGTGATTACTTCATTTCTTCCATTGATTACTGTTTCAAATTCTACATCATTAACTTCTTTAGATTGATTTAATACTACATTAGTATCTTTCTCTAAATAATTAACTGTATAACTTAAATCTGTTTTCTTTGTATAGTAAATGTTCATTACATTTAATACTGTATTATCTGATAATACTAATGGATCAACATTAACTGAATCATAATTATAACCTTTTATTGTCATTATTACATCAGCTAATTTTATTTCATCATATACATTACCGTCTTCAGATTTTGCATCGTGTAATACTTTATCAGTTCCCTTTTCTAAATAATTAACTACGTATTTAGTTGGATTTTTGATTACATTTAATGTAATAGTTGATACATTACTTATAACCACTTGCGATTTTCCATTTACTTCAACTGTTGTTTCTACATAATACTTATAAGTTATTTTACCTAAAGTATCTTTTGTTGCATTGTAACTAAATGTTCCATCTTGATTTAAAGTAATATTTTCTGCTTTTCCATTAGTTTCATTATCATAAACAAGTACTATTCTATCTGTTACAGTTGCATTCTCATCTAAATTCTTATGCGTTAATTCATCATTATCTAAAATTCCTTTTTCTGCTGGTGTTGTAAATGTTGTTCCTTGCTTAATGTCATAGTAATCATCTTTAACTGTAACACCTGGAATTGGAACATATGGCTTATCAAAATCAAGTGATATTGGATTACTTGAACCATATTTTGGATTTCCATCTACTGATTTAGCTTTTATAGTGGCACTTACATTAGTGTACATACTTCCGTACTCACCTTTTTTAGCTTCAACTGTATATGTTAAACTATTTGCTGCAGTTGACTTTATATCACCAATTTTCCAAGTAATAGTTGTTGTACCATCTTTATTTTCTATTGCAGTTGCTACTGATGGTAGTGTACCTTCTTTGATTTGAAATCCTGCTGGTACAATATCAGTAACAATAGCATCAGTTGCAACTTTAGTAAAGTCATTTACTATTTTATTAAATGCTTCCTTTAATCCAGCATAATCAGATGCAGTATATCTATACTTATCTGTTGGATTTGATGCGATATTACCTAAGAATTCATAAGCATTACCTGATGCACCTTTACCAAAACCAATAGTATAAATTTTAGTACCATCAGCCTTCATAGTTGTTGCTTTATTATTAGTATTTGTACTTGGTTTGTATGCATCTTTAGTAGTGAAAACATTTCCATAATTGCTATACTCCATAGCAACAGTATTATCATCCTCACTTACATAACATTTACCACTATTATAATAGTTAAATCTTCTATGACTATAATACCCTTCACAATAATCATTCTCATAATTATCAGAGCCACCCATACCATGTATTTTATTATCAGTTCCTATGTAATATGTTGGTTCACCATCTGATAGTAAAATTACTATCTTTTGTGTATCCGTACCAGAACTTCTAAGCAACTCTTCAGCTTTTAATAAACCAGCATGCACATTTGTACCTTCGTTATTTATACTACTTGGAATACTATTGATAGTATCTTTTAAAGTAGTTACATCATTAGTTAATGAATTACTAGTATAACTTGTTAATAAATCAGACCCGTATGTTACTATAGCTGCTCTAGTTTTAGCTTTTGTTTTATCAGTTATTAATAACTCAATTAAATCTTTAGCAGCTGTTTTAGTATTTTCCATTGGAGTACCATTCATACTAGAACTTCTATCAAGTACTAATACAACATCTGTTTTATCAACAGTAGTAAATCCATTTGCATTTACAGTTAATGTAACGTCTGCGCTTCTTCCTTTCTCTAAATCTTTTTTACTTGCTGTTTTACTAAGTAGTATTTCACCTGCACTACTTTCCGCATTTACATAATTAACCCCAATTAAGAATACGCTAATTGATATTAATAATGTAAATAAATATTTTGCAATCCTATTCATTTTTCCCTCCTATACCTTTTTTGCATTTATCAACAAAAGTGAGTTAACTGGATTATACAAGCAAGTTTGTATAATAAGTATCTCATCTTCTGGTGTTGCCTTTGTATTTGTAGTATATATTGAATTATTAAGTGTATCTATATGTTTAATCCAATCATCAGCATCTACATCATAGTGTTCATAATCATTAGACACTATTTGTACACTAAATATTTCATATATACTTTTTTTATCACCATCCCATAACTCAATATATTTATGGTCAGAATAATATTTATTATCTAAATAATTTTCTAACTTCTTAAATATAACATCATAAACATTCGAATTATGTCCATAAATGTTTATTTGTTTTGAGTTAAGATCAGTTCTATAATCAACAAATATGCTACCTATTATGTCATATTCGTTTCTTATTGAATGGTTTAAATAATACTCATTGTCATTACCTTTTACTAACAATGTTTCTATGCCAGTACCTTCTATTTTAAGTGATCCCACTATATTATCATTTTGATAATATTTCTTGTAATAATCTAAACTATGCTTTGAAGTAGTATTTGTATCTTTCATAAGTGCCACTACTTGTTCAATTTCTGAGGAAACTTGATATTTTTTATATTGCATTACAATAGAGTTACCAACAGAATATAGCATAAACACAAATGATATTACTATAAGAAAACTCATAACCTTTTTTAAAATACTCCTCATAACAACCCCCTGTTATATTTTAGTAAATTTGACTTATATACCCCAATTCATCAACAAATTTACGAATACTGCTTATAATAATTTTTGTCAACGTTTTATAGTAAAAATAGCTATATTTATTTCAAAAATTAAATTATTGTAATAATATCACATCTAAAAAACTCATTTTGTCTACTTTTATGATGAGTTTATTATTATTTCTTATTCAAAAAAAAAATAGGCATTCAATCGCCTATATTCTACATTTTTAACTATATCTTTTTATATATTCATCTATACTATCAGTTGCTTTTGCATCTAAAGTTAAATCACTTATAATGTTATTCTTATAAGCATAATAACCAGAAGCTGCTATCATTGCTGCGTTATCCGTACAATACTTAATAACCGGTATAGTCAAATTTATATTATTTTCATTACACATCTTACTAAATTCTTCTCTTATTCCTTTATTAGCAGCTACACCACCACATATAATAAGATTATTTACATTATATTCTTTTAAACTTCTCTTTGTTTTTTTAACAAGTATATCTGTTATTATTTTTTGAAATGATGCTGCTAAATCTTTCTCATTTATTTCTTTTCTTCTCTCTTTTTCATTATGTACCAAGTTTATTACAGCACTTTTAAGTCCACTAAAACTAAAATTATATGTATCATCATCTAATGGAATTGGCAACTTATAAGTACACTTTCCTTCATGAGCAAGATTATCAACTAATGGACCTCCTGGATAAGAAAGACCAATAACTCTTGCCACTTTATCATAACATTCCCCAACTGCATCATCTAAAGTTCCGCCAATTTTTTTAAACTTGAAATGATTACTCATATAAATTAAATCAGTATGTCCACCACTTATTACTAATGCTATAAGTGGAAACTTTAACTCTTTTACTAAATTATTTGCATATATATGACCAGTAATATGATGCACTGGAATAAGCGGTTTATTATACACAAATGATAAAGTTTTTGCAATTTGAAGCCCTACTAACAAAGAACCAACAAGACCAGGTCCATAAGTTACTGCAATTGCAGTAATATCTTCCATAGCTATATCTAAATTTGAAAACAACTCATCTAATACCATAGTAGCACTTTCTATATGACATCTACTTGCTATCTCAGGGACAACTCCACCATATTTCTTATGTATATCCATCTGTGAAAGTACAATTGTTTTTATTTCATCTGTACCATTTTTTATAATACTAGCACTCATCTCATCACATGAAGATTCAATTCCTAATATATAAACATCTTTCATAAAATCACAACTTTCTTTGCATTAAATAAGCATCAATTGTACCATTTGAATAATATTTTTTTCTAACACTTATTATTTTAAAACCATTGTTTTTATAAAGTTTTATAGCCGGCTCATTATTAGTTTTTACTTCCAAAGTAATATTATCACAACCCTTACTACTAGATATATCAATTATCTTTTTAACTAACAAATCACCTATTTTCTTATTTCTATATAACAAAGCAACAGATACATCAATAATCTCTGATCGATCATCAAAAACATCAGCAAGAATAAAACCAACTATTTCATCTTCTAATTCATATACATAACAAACACCAACTGGACTTATTTTCAAAATATAATCATTTGATATTTCTCTTCCTAAAACATTAACTAAATTAAAGTCATTTTCATTATATTCTCTAATCATTGTAACCACCCATCTTTTCAACCGCCTCAACTTCTTTTAAATAAACTGGCTTTAGTGCATGACAATTTATACCAATATCATTTTTATAATAATCATATATTCGTTTAATATCTAATTTTGGTTTTACTGTATTAAAATCTGAAATAGGAGTATTAGAAATAATTAAATAATCTTCAAGTTTTATAATTTTATTTATTAAATCATCTTTGTTAATATATGATTCATCTAAAATATTATTATAATTACTATCATAAATAGCCGCATATACATAATTCCTTCTAGCATCAATAGAAGAAATATAATATTTATAACCCATATTAGATATAGCATATGCTTTTAAAGTAGATATTGGTACTACATTTATATTGCATGCCCAAGCATATATTTTTGCAATAGTAACACCAATTCTGATGCCTGTAAAAGAACCAGGTCCGTTTACAACCATTATTTTATTAACACTATTTCTCTTAATATTATTCTTATCAAATATACTTTCTATTGCACTCATAGCATACTTAGAATGTTCACTAGATGGCAAAGTAATTGCATCAAGTATAACATCATCATTAATAATTGAAACAATAAGAGTATCTGTACTTGTATCTATAAATAAAGTTATCACAAAATTGCCTCACACAACTCTTCATATTTAATACCATGTGGTTTAAAAATTAAAATTCTAGTATCTTCATCAACAACCTTAATTTTTACATCCAATCTTTCCTCAGGCAAATAATCTTCAATTAAATCTGCCCATTCAATAATAACTACTCCACCTTTTGTAAAATACTCCTCAAGTCCAAGGTTTTTAACATCTCCATTTAACCTGTATAAATCCATATGATATAAATTCATTTCACCAGTAGTATATTCTTTTATTATATTAAAAGTAGGGGAAGTTATATTCTCATCTATACCTAATGCCTCAGCAAAACCCTTTGTAAAAATCGTCTTACCACTTCCTAAATCACCAGTTAAACATATAACCATATTAGGAAATTTTTCTGATTCAATGTTTTGTGCTATCTCCATAGTATCTTCTTCACATTTAGTTGTTATCTTATAATCCATTTCTATCACCTATTTAATTATAATAAAAAGATTTATTTAATACAAGCCAAAACACATAAAATTTACACACACAAAATAAATAAAAAAAAATAAGACAAGGATCTTATTTTAAAAAATAAAAAGACTGGCGACGACCTATTTTAGCATTCACTATTTTCGGCGTTTAAGTGCTTAACTTCTGTGTTCGGGATGGGAACAGGTGTATCCACTTAGCAATCATCACCAGTACAAATATAGAGAAATTAATTCTCTGAAAACATGATAACATGGGTTGCAACAAATTAGATAGGGTTAAATCCTCGACCTATTAGTATTAGTCCGCTCAATTTATCACTAAACTTCCACTTCTAACCTATCAACGTTGTAGTCTACAACGGGTCTTACTATATACATATGGGAAAATTCATCTTGAAGAAGGTTTCACGCTTATATGCTTTCAGCGTTTATCCTCTCCGCACATAGCTACTCTGCACTGCCACTGGCGTGACAACAGATACACCAGAGGTGCGTCCATCCCGGTCCTCTCGTACTAAGGACAGCACTTCTCAATTTTCCTACGCCCACGACGGATAGGGACCGAACTGTCTCACGACGTTCT
>ERZ773192.438-NODE-438-length-52453-cov-13.730333_pt1 | contig 52453 bp, 50 predicted proteins | sample MGYA00581010_ERZ773192 | MGnify/ENA primary metagenome ERZ773192 (study PRJEB29015, sample SAMEA2737741) | human gut metagenome | biome: human gut; feature: human-associated habitat; material: faeces | place: China | collected 2012 ...
AAGCATTGCAAAGCAAAGACTTTTCAGAAATCCTACTGATCTGCGTCAATTTTTTAGTCTCAGTTCACGGATCAGCTTGTTCCCTGAGGCAAAATTATTATTGGCTTTCCGGACATGACATAAGGAATATTATGTCCGGAGTTATTTTAGGGGTGAGAGAAGTCTTAGTGATTATATAATATTAAGACATTTTCGGAAGGAAGGGGAAAATATGCAGTACATATTGATTGCAGATGACAATAAGGATATCACAGATATTTTAGCGGCATATGTCCGAAAGGAAGGGTATGAGCCGGTGATCGCAAAGGATGGTCTGGAAGCGGAGCGGCTTTTTGGTGAATATCAGCCGATGGCGATTCTTCTGGATGTGATGATGCCGGTGAAGGACGGCTACGAGGTTTGCCGGTCAATCCGCAGGGAATCCAGTGTGCCGATCATACTGATCACGGCAAGAGGAGAGGATTATGACAAGATCATGGGACTTGATATCGGAGCGGACGATTATATTGTCAAGCCATTCAGCCCTGGAGAGGTTATGGCAAGACTCCGCGCTGTGTTGCGCCGTATTACACCGCCGGAGGAGCAGAAGCAGCAGGAGGGTGTGATCCGGATGAAGAATCTGTATATCAATCTGGAGGAGTATACCTTTAAGGTGGACGACAAGAGGATTCCTCTGACAAAGAAAGAGATCGAGACGATGTGGACACTGGCGAGCCATCCGAATAAGGTGTTTACAAGGGATAATCTGTTGGATAGTCTGTGGGGCTATGACTATTACGGGGACAGCCGGACTGTCGATTCTCATATCAAGCGACTGCGTTCAAAGTTAGACTCGGTGGAACATCCGGATTGGGGGATTAAGACCATCTGGGGAGTTGGTTATAAGTTTGAAGTAAAAGAAGCAGAGTAATGGACAAAGTGAAAAGCAGATGATTGGAAAGGCGTGGTTATTGTCATGAAGCGTTTGATTTGTATGTTTCGCAGAAATGATATTGTGATCCGTATATATCTGTCATTTATTGTGGTGCTTGCCGTGACGGTAGCACTGATCGGAATCATATTCATGAGATTGTATGAAACCAATTATATGCGTTCTTATACGAAGACGTTGAGCAGGCAGTGTTCTGTCATTGCGGGACGTGTGGGAAAGCTTGCGCAAAAGGACAGGAAGGCGCGGTTTTCCAGATATTCGGCGGATATCGATGAATTGCAGAGGGCAGATGAGATCGATGTGTGGATCGTGAGCAATGAAAAGGCGGCAAATCCGCTGACACCGGATTACACCAATGCGGACACGGAAAGTCTGACCGATGAAATGTATGATGTACTGGATAAGGCGTTTCGGGGACAAACAGCTCACAGCTCTAATTTTGATAAAGTGTATGGTATGGTGATCCTGCGGATTGCAACGCCGATCTATGTCCATGAGAATGACAAGGAAGCGGCAGGTGCAGTAATGATGGTCAGTATGCTTGACCGGCAGCAGATGGGTGTCAGTCAGGGAAAGTATCTTCTGACATTGAGCGCATTGCTGGCAATGCTGATATCCTGCATTATTGCACTGGGCGCATCCCAATATCTGTCCCGGCCGATCGCACGGATAAGAAAGGACATTCAGCGGTTGGTGGATGGTGATTACAGTGACCGGAACACTGTGCGCCGGGATACTCAGCTCGGGCAGCTGGAGTCGGCACTGGATGAGCTTGCAGGACGTCTGCGCCAGATCAATGAGGAACGGGAGAATCTGGATCATGTGCGCCAGGATTTCTTTGCCAATGTTTCACATGAACTTCGGACACCGATCACGGTAATGCGCGGCTATTCGGAGGCATTAGCCGATGGTGTGGTTGCCGGAGAGGAGCAGGAGCAGGAATACTATCAGAGAATAGTACAGGAATGTCAGGGGATGGAACGTCTGGTAGGAGATCTGTTCATTTTATCGAAAATGCAGAATCCCGATTTTAAGATTGAGAAAGAGCCGATCAGCCTGATTCAGATATTCAGTGATGTGGTGAGACATGGTCGTATTCTTGGAAAGGACAAGGGTATTGAATTTGTTGTAGATATGCCGGAGAACGAGCCGTGTCTGATCATGGGAGACTATGACAGGCTGCGTCAGATGTTTCTGATTATTGTAGATAATGCTGTGAAATTTTCAGAGAAAAATGGAAGGATTGAAATTTTTCTGATACGAAAGGAGCAGAAAGAAAGTGTACAGCTTTTTGTACAGATCAAAGATTATGGCATTGGCATCCCCGAGGAACAGCTTCCGTATATCTTTGAAAAATTTTATACCTCAAAGCTACGGCAGAATCAGAACGGCACAGGACTTGGTCTGATGATCGCCAAGCAGATCGCCAAAAGGCATGACGGCGATATTTCGGTGGAAAGCACACCGGGAAAAGGAACCACATTTTCCTTTGTATTTACGGAGTGTTCCGTGGAGGATGCAGAGGCACAGAGTATGTAAAGAAATGTTGTTGACAGCAATGAAAAAGAACCTGACTTTTGAGCTATTTTATAGTACTCAGAAATCAGGTTCTTTTAGGATAGAATTGGTTGTTTTTATGTTACAGGCATTTTGCCATTGTCTTTAAAGTTATATCAATATCTTCTTTTGTGTGAGCCAGAGAAATAAACATTGCCTCAAACTGTGCCGGTGCAATATAAATACCGTGTGCGAGCATCTTGTTGCAGTATGCAGCGTAGGCACTGACATCCGATGTCTTAGCGCTGGCATAATCGGTAACCGGTGACTGTGTAAAGAAAATACTTCCGATAGAACCGACATGATTTACCTGCCATGGAAGCTCCTTCTGGCGGAGAAGCTCTTTGATCTGTCCGAAAAAGAGGTCAGACTTTTCATTTAATTCGGTATAATATTCCGGATGATCTTTTAAAAGAGTAAGCTGTGTGATGCCGGCAGCCATGGCAACCGGATTGCCGCTTAAGGTTCCTGCCTGATAGACATTTCCGACCGGAGCAACCTGCTCCATGATGTCTCGTCTGCCGCCGTAGGCACCGACCGGCATGCCGGCACCGATAATCTTGCCGAAGGTAGTCAAGTCAGGAGTGACGCCGTAATAACCCTGTGCGCCGGAGAGAGAAAGACGAAAACCGGTGATTACTTCATCGAAGATCAGAACGCTTCCGTATGCATTGCAGATTTCGCGCAGTGACTGCAGAAAACCTTCCTTTGGAGGAACTACACCCATGTTGGCACCGACCGGTTCCACGATAATGGCAGCAATTTCTTCGCCGCATTGCTCAAACAATTTACGCACGCTGTCCACATTATTGTACTCTGCGGTCAGCGTATCTTTTGTAACAGAAGCAGGAACACCCGAACTGTCAGGGACGCCGGCGGTCATTACACCGGAGCCTGCTTTGACCAAAAGACCATCAGAATGTCCATGATAGCATCCGGTGAATTTGACAATCTTATCCCTGCCGGTGTAACCTTTGGCGGTGCGGATTGCACTCATGACTGCCTCGGTGCCGGAATTGACCATGCGCACCATATCGATGGATGGGACGATATCACAGATCAGCTTTGCCATGGTGACTTCCGGACGGGTGGCAGCACCGAAGCTTAAGCCGAGACGGCACGCGTCAAGCACAGCTTCTAAAACGGCAGGATGGTTGTGACCAAGGATCATCGGTCCCCAGGAACCGATATAATCAATATAACAGTTGCCATCCTCATCCCACATATATGCCTTGTCCGCTTTTGTGATAAAGCGTGGTGTGCTTCCGATGGAACCGAATGCCCGAACCGGAGAATTGACTCCGCCCGGGATATATTTAACGGCTTCGTTAAAAAGTGCTTCTGATTGTGTCATGCTAATGCCTCCTTATATTTCTACTTCAAAAAAGATATATTGCTCATGTACGGATGAAGAGATCTCATCGGGATAGGTATTTCCAACCGTGATAGATCCGTTATATGTATCGACAAAGGTTTTGAGAAGATCAAGTCCCAGACCGTGTCCGACCTGATTTCTTTTGGTGGTATAGCGTGTGGCAAAAATATCATGGACAAATGACGGGGTCGCCAGGGGACCGGGATTTGCAACATTAATGAAGAACGGATTTCCGGAATCGGAACGTTTTCCGAGAGTCACATAGATGGTATCGTTTTCGGCGGATGCCTCCAATGCATTATCGATCAAAATGCCGACGATGTCAACGATCTCGGTGTCGGTACAGGGACTTTCGTAATGGTAATCATCGACGGTGACAATGAGATTTTTGCCGGAGGATGCAGCCTCGTGAAATTTACAGTACAGCAGACTGGCTAACAGTTTATTTTCGATATGCAGAAAAGAATACGATTCATTATCAATGATATTTTCTTCGAAATTAGAATAGCTTTTCAGTGCATGGCTGAGTGAATCGTAATCGTGATACGAGTCGGCAAGATGCACCAGAGAAGCAATCTGGTTATTGTATAAATGCTGCTGTTTGTGGATATTCCGGATCATATCATTCAGGATCGGCATATAGGTTTCATAGTCGCGGATCGCCTGCTTGCGCCGCTGGTCTGAAAGACTCTGCATAATGATCAGAACGCCGAGAAAAAAGAAGAAGGCGATCGAGGTAACGGTCGGCAGCAAAAGACCAAGCGACACATCGTTATATTTCAGACTCATTACGGAGATTATGATCATGACAAGGACAACGATAAGCGAGGTCGAGTAGGAGATATTCTCCAGAGACTGTACCCATTTTCGGACAGGAAGAAAATAAAGCACAGGAATCAGAAGCAGTGCACCCAGAAAGACGATCGACAGGGAGATGGGATCATTGTATCCATTGGCGTCCAAAGGAACATGCAGAATGGTAAAAAGTAAAATAAAGATGCACTGGCAGAGTGTTTCGATCAGATACCCGCAGATAACGATGTTAAAGCACTGGCTGAGAGTTTTGGAGGTGTTTAGATACAGCAGCAGGCAGTAAAGGCTCAGGATCAGCGAGAGTCCGATGGCCACCCAGTCATTGTCGTAACGTTGAATGATGATCGACGTAAAGTACATGACGATGAAGCTGATGCCGGTTGTGAGCGGACGTTTCTTCAGCTCAGCAATTTCATCGGACAGATATGCTATACAGAAAGCATACGCACCGATCTGAAAAATATTTGAAATAAAGTATGGAATTAGTGCTGCCAATGTGATACCTCCATTACTGATGCTCCGCGTAGTCTCAGTTATTCGATGTGAAAATCCTTTCCGTAAGGAATATCGTCATCAAGACCACGCAGGTGCAGTGTTTTTGTTCTTGGGTTGACCGACTGGATATATTTCTTGTTGACAAGAAAAGATTTATGGCACCGCTCAAAGGAGCCGGACAGAATATCATTCAGGGATTTCATCGTGTACTGTCTTGAGGTGATCTCACCGTGCTTTGTCATAAAATGCATATTGCGCCCAAATGCCTGAATATAATAAATCTCATCGGTGTCAAGCTTCATATAAATTCCGTCAGCCGTTTTGAATCGGATGGAATCGTTTGTTCTCAGGATCTGATCCAGCTGGCGGAATACATCCTCCTGTTGAAAAGGTTTTAAAAGATAGGCATAGCAGTGAAGATGATTTAATGCCTCATAAACATAGTCAGGAAAGCTGGTTGTAAAGATGACAGGTGTGTCCTTATAAGTGGACTTTTCCGATAGGAATTTCGCAAAGGATAAACCATCGGTATTTTCGATGTTATCATCCAGTGCGATATCAATAAAAAACGCCGTGTAATGTACAGCTTCGTCAATTTTCCTGAGTGCCATATTTAAATTGGCTGCGTATGTGTAATCGATCCGGATCGGATAATTTTCAATCATTTTAATTAGTGCTTCTGCAAAAGCAGGATTGTCTTCCAATATGAAAACAGAAGGGTTCATTGTCAGTTCCTTTCAAGTGTCTAATTTTAGTAATATGATATATTTTAGACGAAAAAAGAGTCGAAATACGTCATTTCTATTTGTAAAGCATTGTACCACTTAGTGGACAGATAAGGCAAATTATTTTTTTCATAACCAAAATGGTATATTTCATGACAAAACGCTGGAAAAATGAAAAAAGTCGTGATAATATGAGGGCAAATAGGGTGACAATAGAAATAAAAAAGCGAATTGGGTATGAAAATGTCGAAATATTTTCCGAGGGAGTAGGAAGTGTTTTAGACGACATAGAGGATCCTTTTATATGACCGTGAGGAAGGATTCCAAACCGCAGCGGGAAGAACCACAGAATAATTTAGTTTATTCTGTGGTTCTTCTTTTTTATGGTATAGGAAAATGCTGGTTTTGCCCTTTTGGTGGGAGATTTTTGGGACAGTGCGGTGTGACGGTGAGTATGGATGTGCATCGGCAGTGCTCCGGGGATGATTGCGCCGCAGAACAAAAAATGCTATATTACTTATGATTCTAAGACAGATCAATATGATACAAATGAGGTGGCACATGGACATTACAATGGTTGGCATTGATTATACAGATGCCGGTTTAGATATACGCGGGAAATTCAGCTATACCAAGAGGGAGCAGGAGAAGACGATCACGGCACTCAGGAAGAAGGAAGGAATTTCAGGCTGCATTCTGTTATCCACCTGTAACCGGACGGAGCTTGTACTGTCGCGGACAAAGGAATGGGAGCGGGAGGAAAGGTCTCTTTTCTGTGAATTGAAGGGGCAGAGTGTGGAAGAGTATGGTTCATATCTGCATCTGCGCCGTGGAATGGATGCGGTGAAGGATCTGTTTGCGCTGGCGGGCGGTTTAAAGTCACAGATCCTTGGCGAGGATCAGATTCTGACACAGATGAAGGATGCGGCAGATTTTTCGAGAAAATTCTTTGGAACAGATAAGATCTTAGAAACGTTGTTTCGCATGGCAGTAACAGCAGGCAAGGAGATCAAAACGAACATTAACCTGCCCTCGTCCAATCGTTCCGCTCCGCTTGCGGCGATATCCGGTCTGGAGCAAAAGGGAGCCGCGTTTAAAGGAGAACGTTGTCTTGTTATCGGAAATGGTGCGATGGGAAAACTGACGGCACAGCTTTTGCTGGACCGTGGTGCAGATGTTACCGTGACGATCCGGCAGTACCGCAGCGGGATTGTGGATGTGCCGGTGGAGGCAGCAAGGATTGATTATTCGAAGCGTTATGAAAAGCTTCCGGAATGCCGCTATGTTTTTTCGGCAACGGCAAGTCCAAACACAACAATCACGGCGGATAAACTGGATGCGTGTGCGCTGCAGGAGAATACGGTTTTCGTAGATCTGGCGGTGCCAAGAGATATTGAGGAGGCTGTCGGCGGAATAGACGGCGTAACTCTTTATGATATTGATGATTTCGGGGTTGAGCTTCCGGAGGAGACGAAGCAGTCGTTAGCACAGGCAAGACAGCTGCTGGAGGCAAAGGCAGCAGAGTTTGAAAGCTGGTATGATGCCAGGGATGTGGTGCCGATGCTTCTTACGATCAGCGGACAGGCGTCGGAGGATGTGATCGCGCGGATCGACAAAAAGCTGCGAAAGTCGGTGCCGGAGCAGCAGGATGCCGTGGAGGATATGGTGAGTACAGCGGTTCAAAAGGTGGTTAATAAGCTGATGTTTGCGGTGCGGGATTCTGTGGATGTGTCCACTTTCAGAGAGTGTGTTGATGCGATGCGGGAGCTTTACGAGGAAGAGACGGAACGATAGAAGCATTTATGGATAGAGGAGAATGAGAGTGATGAGAACCATACGGATCGGAAGCAGGGAGAGCAGGCTGGCAGTGGTTCAGTCTGAGCTGGTGCAGAAATATCTGGAGAGTCAGGGAGTGCAGGCGCCGATCGTAACGATGAAGACGACGGGGGATAAGATACTGGACCGGACATTGGATCAGGTGGGTGGCAAGGGCTTGTTTGTCAAGGAGCTGGACGCCGCACTTCTCGACGGTAGAAGTGATATCTCGGTTCACAGCCTGAAGGATGTGCCGGTGGAGATAAATTCAAAGCTTCCACTGATCGGCTTTTCAAAGCGGGAGGATCCACGGGATGTGCTTGTCCTTCCAATGGGAAAGGATACGTTAGATCCTAAGCTGCCGATCGGCTGTTCGAGCCGGAGACGTGTGCTGCAGGCGAAGGAGCTGTATCCGGACATGACGTTTCAGAGTGTGCGCGGCAATGTGCAGACAAGGCTTCAAAAGCTGGATCGTGGGGAGTACAGTGCGTTGATCCTTGCGGCAGCAGGTCTGAAAAGACTGGGGCTGTCTGAGCGGATCTCACGGTATTTTACAACGGAGGAGATCATACCGTGCGCCGGACAGGGGATTCTTGCCTTACAGGGACGGGCGGACATGGATTGTGAAATATTCCGCGGCTATGTGAATGAAGAGTCGGAATGCATCGTAAAATGTGAACGGAGCTTCATCCGTGGTGTCGGTGGTGAGTGCTCTTCGCCGGTGGCAGCCTTTGCGCAGATCATGCAGGGAGAGCTTACTCTGCGTGGAATGTACAGCGCTGGAACCGGGGAGGATGGATATGTGACCGGTGTGATGACAGGAAGCGTGGATGAGCCGGAAAAGCTGGGGGAAAAGCTTGCCAGTGAGCTTATGCGTAACTTTAAGGAGCGTTTCCGAAAGTAAAGAGAGAGTCGGAGATAAAGCAATTGTCCGAAGAAAAGCAGGAGGAATCAGAATGGAACAGGGAAAGGTTTGGCTGGTGGGAGCCGGTCCGGGAGATGCAGAGCTGTTGACACAGAAGGCGGTGCGTGTGCTTCAGGAGGCAGATGTGATCGTTTATGATGCATTGGTGGGACAGGCGATCCTTGCGAAGCTTCCGGAGGAGGCGGACAAGATCTATGTGGGAAAGCGTTCTTCCCATCATGCCATGCCACAGGAGGGTATCAGCCGGTGTCTTGTCAAGCTTGCAAAGCAGGGGAAGAACGTAGTCCGCTTAAAGGGAGGCGATCCTTTTTTGTTTGGCAGAGGCGGCGAGGAGATTGAAGAGCTGATCCGCGGCGGCGTTGATTATGAGGTGGTGCCGGGGGTTACATCGGCACTGGCGGTTCCGGCATACAATGGCATTCCGGTGACGCACAGGGATTACTGCTCCTCTCTGCATATTATTACCGGGCATAAACGACAGGGGCAGCCGCTTCGGTTGGATTATGAGGCACTTTGCCGGATGAATGGAACGCTTGTCTTTTTGATGGGTGTGGCAGCAGCACCGGAAATCTGCCGGGGGCTTATGGATGCCGGAATGGATCCGCAGATGCCGGCAGCTCTCCTGTCACAGGGGACAACGGCAGGACAGAGACGTCTTGTGTCCAACGTGTCAGAACTGCCGCAGAGAATGCAGGAGGAGAAGCTCCCGACACCGGCAATCCTGGTGATTGGAAAGGTCTGTGCGCTGGCGGAGGAGTTTGCATGGGTCGAAAAGCTTCCGTTAGCAGGGACAAAGGTGGTTTTGACCAGACCGAGACAGCGGATGGAACGGCTCTCGAAACGTTTTCGTGCTCTGGGTGCAGAGGTGCTTGAGCTGCCATCGATCCGGATCTGCCCGATTTTGGAGACAGATAGACTGCAGGCGGCACTCGAGCAGATCGAACAGTATGGCTGGCTTGTTTTTACAAGTCCGTCCGGGATAGATGTGTTTTTTGAACGGTGTCTGGAATATCATTTTGATATACGAAGATTATCGGCAGTTAAGGTCGCAGTGATTGGCTCCGGGACGGCAAGACAGCTTGAGCAGCACGGGCTCTATCCGGATCTGATCCCACAGGAAGAATATTCCGCTGCGGCGTTAGGCGAGGCACTGGCAAAGCAGGCGGGAGCTGCGGAAAAGATATTGATCGCCAGAGCGGAGGCAGGTTCTCCGGATCTTCTTGCAAGGCTGCAGAAGGATTTCATTCATCCGGTGGACGATATTGCGATCTACCGGACGGAGGCGGTGAACCGTGAATCTGAGAATGCAGGCTTTGATCTTGCTGCCATGGAGACAATCGCGGAGGATGAGTGTGCGGTGTTTGTATTTACGAGTGCTTCGACTGTGCGGGGAACCGTAGAAAATATGGCCCCCGATGTCCGTGCCCGGATGCGGGCAGTCTGTATCGGAGAGCGCACCGAAGAGGAGGCACGCCGGTACGGCATTGTGGCACAGGTGGCAGAGCAGGCCGATGAGGATTCGCTGGTGGAAGCGGTGATTTTTAGAAATCAGCTGCAGATTCATAAGGGCAGGCCGGAAAATGAAACCGGAAGGACAGAAACAGAGATTCATGTGTACGATTTTTTGGACAAGCTAAATGTTGCTTACGAACGGATCGACCATGAACCGGTGGAGACAATGGAAGCTTGTCAGAAGATTGACAAAGCACTTGAGCCGGCGGTTGTATGCAAGAATCTTTTTTTGACAAATTCAAGGGAAGATCAGTATTATCTTCTTATGATGCCGGGAGATAAGAAATTCCGTTCCTCTGAAGTGGCGAGACAGATTGAAAGCACCAGACTTTCGTTTGCATCGGCGGAGAAGATGCAGGAATATCTGGAAATTATGCCGGGTGCAGTCAGCGTTATGGGGCTTATGAATGATCAGGAGCATCATGTGGAGTTACTGGTAGATGAAGAACTGCTGGAGTATGAACAGCTAGGTTGTCATCCGTGTGTTAATACATCCAGTCTGAGGCTGCGGACAAAGGATGTGCTGGAAAAATTTGTGCCGGCAACCGGTCATAGCTTTCAAACGGTGCATATTGCAAAATAAATTTTTCTCCAGAGCATCATTGTATAGAGGAATAGGTTTGTGCTATAATAACTGCAAAATACGGATGCTTCGTATCTGTTGTGCGTTGCGCTGTAAGATTTTACCATAATTAAACAGAGATGATATGTCCGGCACACAGACGGTCTCTGGCAATTACAACAACGTGTGCAGAAATGAGGATGAAAATGGATATTGTATGTTTGGACTTAGAGGGAGTATTAGTACCGGAGATCTGGATCGCATTTGCAGAGGCAAGTGGGATTCCTGAGCTGAAAAGAACAACGAGAGATGAGCCGGATTACGATAAGCTGATGACATGGCGTCTGGGCATTCTCAAGGAGCATGGTCTTGGACTCAAGGAGATTCAGGAGACGATCGCAAAGATTGATCCGATTCCCGGTGCAAAGGAGTTTTTGGACGAGCTTCGCTCCATCACACAGGTGATCATTATCAGCGATACCTTCACACAGTTTGCAAGTCCGCTGATGAAGAAGCTGGGCTGGCCGACAATTTTCTGTAATTCTCTGGAGGTTGCTCCGGACGGAGAGATCACCGGTTTTAAGATGCGCTGCGAGAAGTCAAAGTACACAACCGTAAAGGCACTGCAGTCCATCGGTTATGATACGATCGCCAGCGGTGACAGCCACAATGACCTTGGCATGATCGAGGCAAGTAAGGCCGGTTTCCTGTTTAAGAGTACCGATCAGATCAAGGCAGATCATCCGGAGCTCCCGGCATATGAGACATATGATGAGTTGCTTGCTGCGATCAAGAAAGCACTCGGATAAGGAAGTATAAAGGCTGTAGGATAAGGAGTGTGCATTGGCAGATCTGTCGGTGTACGCTTCTTTTTTTGTGACCTTTTTATGGTGTTCATAATGACGAAAATGTTGTATACTGATAGAGAATTATCAGGAGAAAGGAACTTGGCATATGAGATATGACGTGATAATTATCGGGGCTGGTCCGGGAGGCATTTTTGCGGCATATGAGCTGATGAAAAGGAAACCGGATTTGAAGCTGGCTGTATTTGAGGAGGGCTATTCTCTCGAAAAAAGAAAATGTCCGATTGACGGCAAAAAGATCAAGAGCTGTGTAGGCTGTAAGCGCTGCTCGATCATGTGCGGTTTTGGCGGAGCCGGGGCATTTTCGGATGGAAAATATAACATTACCAACGATTTCGGCGGCACGTTGTATGAGTACATTGGCAAGGAGCAGGCAGTGGAGCTGATGCAGTATGTGGACGAGATCAATATGGAGAATGGCGGCGAGGGAACGCAGCTTTATTCCACCGCAGGAACGAAGTTTAAAAAGCTTTGTCTGCAGAACAAGTTGAATCTTCTGGATGCATCGGTTCGCCATCTGGGAACGGATATCAACTACATCGTGCTTGGCAACCTGTACGAGAAGATGAAGGATCATATGGACTTCTATTTTGATACACCGGTCGAGACGATCCAGGAGATTGACGGCGGCTATCGGATCGTCTGCGAGAACAAGGAAAGCTACGACTGTGATAAATGTATCGTGTCGGTTGGGCGAAGCGGAAGCAAATGGATGGAAAAGGTATGCGGGGAGCTTGGCATTCCAACGAAATCGAATCGTGTGGATATCGGTGTGCGTGTGGAGCTTCCGGCTGTGATTTTCTCACATCTGACAGATGAATTATATGAAAGCAAGATCGTTTACCGCACCGAGAAGTTTGAGGATCGTGTGCGCACCTTCTGCATGAATCCAAACGGTATCGTGGTCAATGAAAATACCAACGGGATCATTACGGTCAATGGTCACAGCTATGAAGGCAACGAGAAGAAAACAGACAATACGAACTTTGCGCTTCTGGTGGCAAAGCATTTTTCAGAACCGTTTAAGGACAGCAACGGCTACGGCGAGAGTATCGCGAGACTTTCCAATATGCTGGGCGGCGGTGTGATCGTGCAGCGCTTTGGTGATCTGGTCCGTGGAAGGAGAAGCACCGAGAAGCGTATTAATGAGAATCTGGTAACGCCGACACTTTCCGCAACACCGGGCGATTTAAGTCTTGTACTGCCGAAGCGTATCATGGACGGAATTATCGAGATGATCTATGCATTGGATAAGGTTGCTCCGGGTACCGCCAATGACGACACGCTGTTATACGGTGTGGAGGTCAAGTTCTACAACATGGAGGTAGAGCTGGATCAAAACCTTGAGAGCTGTCATAGGGGACTTTATGTGATCGGTGACGGCAGCGGCGTGACACATTCTCTGTCACATGCATCGGCAAGCGGTGTATATGTAGCGAGACATATTATTAATGAAAAGGAATGATCAGGGAAGGGAGACTCACTATGAGCATGACTGCTAACGTAAAAACAACAAAAAGATGTGCATTCTGCAAGCATTGGTACGACCCGGCAAACAGTGCCATTGAGCCGAAGGTTCCAAGGGCAAATACATGGATATTCGACGATTACTGCAAAAAGATGTGCATGAAGAAAAATTACGAAACAAGCTCGACGGCTTTCTGTGGCAAATACGAGTGTAAGATTGATCTGCAATAAATTATATGCAGGCGGGAAAGGAACGTTAAATTAGTATGACATTAAAGCATATCAGGATATTTGTGTCCGTCTATCAGGAGGAGAGCATTACGCGGGCGGCGGAGAAGCTTCATATGACGCAGCCGGCGACAAGCCTTGCGATCCGCGAGATGGAGGAATATTATCACACAAAGCTTTTTGAGCGAAGCGGGCGCGGAATCCGTGTGACGTCTGCGGGAACAAGGCTTTATCCGAGTGCGGCAAGGCTTTTGTCCCTGTATGATGAGATGGATGCTGAAATGAAAAACTGGGATACCTCAGGAAGACTTCGGATCGGTTCCAGTATCAGTATCGGTTCCTGCATTCTGCCGCAGCTGATCAACCGCTTTTCCAAGAAGTATCCGGAGCTGGAGCTTTACGTTAAGGTCGACAGCTCGGATGTGATCGAGCAGAATATATTGGAGAATCATCTGGACTTTGCGCTGATTGAGGGCTCAGTGCATTCGGAGAAGCTTAAGTCCTCTGTGTTTCTGGATGATGAGCTTGTGCCGGTCTGCAGTCGTTTTCATCCGCTTGCCGGTGCCGAGGATATCGAGCTTGACAGTCTTAAGAAAGAACATTTCCTGATGCGTGAGCCAAACAGTGGTACGCGTCAGCTTGCGGATTCCAGCTTTGCGCTGAAGAACTTTCAGATCAAGCCGACCTGGGAGAGCACCAGTACCGCGGCACTGATCAATGCGGTTTCGATCGGGCTTGGGATTTCGATCCTGCCGAAACGAATGCTGGAGAAGCAGCTCCGCATGCATCAGATCGCTTCGTTCACGATCCGCGATCTGGATCTGAAGCGTCATTATTCGTTGATCTATCATGAAAATAAATTTGTTTCACCGACGATGCAGGAGTTTTTTGAAATGCTTGAGGACATAAAAGGATGACAGAGAGAAACGGAGAATAACATGAAGAAATTATATTTTACGAGACATGGACAGACCTTCTGGAATGTGGAAAATAAGATCTGCGGTGCCACGGATATTGCGCTGACGCCGCTGGGACATGAGCAGGCGGTGGCTGCAGGCAAAATGATCCGAGAGGGTGGCTATGCAATTGATGAGATTCTTTATTCGCCACTGGTGCGTGCAGCAGAAACCGCCCGTCATATCAGCGAGGAAACAGGAATCCCGATGCGCGAGGAGCCGCGTTTGAAGGAGCAGAATTTCGGAAGATATGAGGGGACTGCCCGGAATGGCGAGGAATTTCGCCGGGCAAAGGCATGTTTTATCAATCATTTTGGCAGTGGGGAGTCGATGCTTCAGATGGCACAGAGGATCTACAATCTGCTGGATGAGATTAAGCATGATCCGTCGGGCAGGACTTATCTTCTGGTGGCGCATAACGGTATTGCAAGAATTGTGCAGTCCTATTTTCGGGAAATGACCAATGAGGAATTTGCGGCATTCGGAATCGACAACTGTTCCCTGTTGGAATTTGATCTGTGTACGGAAGAAGAACAGACAATATATACGATCACCCGGATCGAGGAGGCTGATTTTGGCTGTGAGGGACGACCGGAGGGCTATGTTCCGATGGTGAAGGTCTATCTTAAGGATGAGCAGGGGATGGAACGGGTTCTTGAGATGGAGGATGCCATGATGTATCAGCGGAAGCTTGACGAGGGAGCAAGGGTAGTGATCGGCAGCGATAAAACGCTGCATACGACAGAGAAAGGAAGATAGGATATGTTTTATGTGCCGGATGGAACCACACGCTGTGGTTATTATGAATGTAAAAGCTGTGGAAATCGTTTTCTTGACATTAAGATCGGACCGAGTCTTGTGTGCCCGTATTGTGGAGAAGAGCCGGATATGGAGATCGGACCGGACGAAGAAATGCCACAGATCAGTGAGGATGCAAAGCTGGTGAAGATGCTTGAGGGAGAGGAAGAGATCGAGAAGTATGATCAGCTCCTGAGTCTGGCAGTCACCGGTGGAGATTATAACTGGATATAACGCCTTCGTAAGGGAAAGGAAATCCTTGCGGCAGGGTCAGATCCGTGCTATCATGATGTGTATATGAAAGCGTTTTAAGGAAAAGAATCATTTATATGATGCAAGGGTCAAATACCTTTTGAACCCAATATCATTTATATATGATACAGAATCGAATCGTGTCAGGAGACACAGGCAGACGATACGGAACTGAAAGGAGGAAGAATTATGGAAAATGCACAGAATCAGGATTTTTCGCTGCTTTCGCAGTCGGAAATTGATACATTGATCGAATTTATCAGTGATAAGAGAGCGGCAGTTGACAGCTCTGTTCTCAATCAGGCGAGCATTGACAAGCTGTTGGAGATGCTTCGTTTTAACGATGGCAGAGCAAAGAATGAGGAGATCCTAACGATCGGCGAGGTACCGGGGGCACTTGCAGAACTCGTAACGGTGCGTCAGGGTGAGGAGGTCTGTGTGCTTGAGTGCTCGGTGGATCCGGACAATGATTTTGTCCGTCTGGAGGTGGTCAATGACCGGACAAAGGAACGGATGACGATCACACCGGAGATGTTCAATCAGGGAGACGGTGAGCTCTGGGGACATTGCATTGCGCCGCTTGTGCTTCACCGCATGGCGAGAGCATTGAACGTCAAGTATACCTCAGAGACATATGAGGCAATGTGCAGACGCTATGCCAGGTATATTTACGGCGACGAGTCGCGCAAACTTCCGTTTTTGTTTATGCCGGGCAACCGGGAGAATATCGCGAATATATTATAAAGCGCGATTTTTTGAGGAGATTGCCGGTATATTGCAAGCTGGGATTTTCTGAAAAAGCATCGCTGATATTTTGTGAATTAAATTGGATGGTACTGAGCCGGAGGCGGGTTATTCCCCGTGTTCCGGCTCATTTTTTGCGCTATTTTCGGATTCCTTCTTTTTGAAACGGGCGGACAAAACGCCGCCGATGCGTCCGTTTTCGCGGCTGGTCAGGGATTTCCAGCCTGAGGCTACGATCTTGTCAAAGTAGCCAAGCTCGTTTGCAATCTCCCATTTGGTCTGTTCCTCGCGGGGCAGAAGACGGACATCGTCCATTGTCTTGATTTCCGGTTTTTCTTTTTTGATCATGTGGATCACCATACCTTTCCGAATGCCTGTGGATCTGGGGGTGCGCAGGCATGAAATCGTTATCCGGAATAAATCTGGATTGTTATCATCATAAGTGTTCCCGTATGGTTTCTTGATAAAACATATTGATTTACATATGGATTCATAAATAATTTGAAATATGTTATTGCTTTTTTGTTTCGGGGAGCATATACTATGCCTAAATCAATCGATTGAAATAATGAAATGGAGGAAATCACAGATGAAAAATAAATTAATCGCATTATTGTTAACAACTGTTGTGGCAGCAGGGACGGTGCTTACCGGCTGCAGCGGACAAAATAAAGAGACTGCTTCTAAGGATGCAAAGGAGATAACGATCACAAATGTTTCGTACGATCCGACCAGAGAGTTTTATGCAGCATATGATGAGCTGTTCCAGAAGCACTGGCAAAAGGAGAAAGGACAGACCGTTAAGGTTACCGCATCTCACGGCGGCTCCGGCTCCCAGGCACGTTCCGTGATCGAGGGCAACGAGGCGGATGTTGTGACGCTGGCACTGGCACATGATATCACGGCAATAAAGGACTCCGGTCTGATCGAGGACGGCTGGATGGATGAGTTTGACAAGGACAGCTCACCGTATACTTCAACAATTGTTTTTCTGGTGCGTAAGGGCAACGATAAGGATATTCATGACTGGAACGATCTGATCAGAACCGGTGTGGACGTGATCACGCCGAATCCGAAGACCTCAGGTGGTGCATGCTGGAATTTCCTGGCAGCATGGGCGTATGCCAGGGAACAGTTTGACAGCGATGAGGAACAGATCAAGAAGTTTATGAAGAAGCTGTATCAGAATGTGCTGGTACTGGATTCCGGAGCCAGAGGAGCAACTTCTACATTTGTAGAAAAAGGTCAGGGCGATGTGCTGATCGCCTGGGAAAACGAGGCATATCTGTCGATGGAAGAGTATCCGGACGACTATGAGATCGTAACGCCAAGCATCAGTATTCTGGCACAGCCATCCGTGGCAGTCGTGGATTCTGTGGCAAAGAAGCGCGGAACCGAGGAGGTTGCCAGGGAGTATCTGAACTATCTGTATTCCGATGATGCACAGCGTCTTGCCGGGGAGAATTATTATCGTCCATCGAACGAGAAGATCTTAAAGGAGTTTTCGGATCAGTTTAATCTGGACATGAATCTGGTAACCATTGATGATTTTGGCGGCTGGGATCAGGCATTCAAGGACTATTTTGATGATGGTGCCGTGTTCGACCAGATTTACAGTGAATAAATCATGGGAACGGGGGAACGAAAATGCAGGGAATCATAAAAAAGAAAAATCCCCACGGGGTCCGGGTAATACCGGGATTTGGTTTGACGCTTGGTGTGACATTGTCAATGCTTAGCTGTCTGGTGTTGATCCCGCTCGCTTCCATTATCTGGTCAGCCGGCAAATTAAGCCCGGCACAGTTTCTTGCGGTGGTAACTTCGAAGCAGGTAATGTCCGGTTATGCAGTCAGTCTTTCCTGTGCACTGACAGCGGCGCTGATCAATGTGGTGTTCGGTGTGATCCTCGCATGGGTGTTAGTGCGCTACGAGTTTCCGGGCAAGAGACTGCTGGACGGCATGATCGAGCTTCCCTTTGCGCTGCCGACAGCGGTAGCAGGCATCTCGCTGACAACATTATATTCCGATCAGGGCTGGGTAGGAGCGTTGTTTGCCAAGGCGGGGATCAAGATTGCTTATACCCGTGCCGGAATTACGATCGCGATGATCTTTATCGGTATTCCGTTTGTTGTGCGCAGCGTGCAGCCGGTGCTTGTCAAGCTTGACCGAAGCTGCGAGGAGGCAGCGCAGATGCTTGGAGCCGGTAGAACAAGAACCTTCTTCAAGGTTATACTGCCGGAGCTTTTTCCGGCGGCGTTAGCAGGCTTTGGGCTTGCTCTTGCAAGAGGAATCGGAGAATACGGAAGTGTTGTTTTTATTGCGGGAAATATTCCGTATAAGACACAGATCGCACCGCTTCTTATTATGTCGAAGTTAGAGCAGTATAAGTATAATGATGCGACGGCAATTGCTGTGGTACTTTTGATCCTTTCGTTTGTGATCATGCTGCTGATCAATTCTGTTCAGGTGTATATGCAGCGCTTTCAGGGGGGAGCAGAGAATGGCGGTTCTCTGAAAAAGGTGGTCGAAGCCTATGATAAGGACAGCCACAGTGCCGTGAAATGGGGACTGATCGGGACAGCCATTTTATTTATGGCGGTGATGATGGTTCTGCCTTTGATCCTTGTGGTAACAAGTGCGTTAAAGGATGGCTGGAATGCCTATCTTCAGGCGGTGCTTGACGAGTACACGATCAAGGCGCTTCGTCTGACCGTGCTTGCGACCGTGTCAGCCGTGGTGGTCAATACGATCTTTGGCATCTTTGCTTCCCTTCTGATTTCGAAATATTATTTCCGTGGCAGACAGGTGCTTGCGACACTGATCGATATTCCGTTTTCCATTTCACCGGTCATCGCCGGTCTGGTGTTCAGCCTGACCTTCGGCAACCTGGGATGGATGGGAGGATTTCTGCAGGCGCATGATATCAAGATTGTATTTGCGGTGCCGGGTGTCATTCTGGCAACGATATTTGTAACCTTTCCGTTTGTGTTCCGGGAGGTGCTTCCGGTCTTACAGAGTCAGGGGACAGACGAGGAGGAAGCGGCGGCACTGATGGGTGCCGGTAAATGGAGAATCTTTTCAAGGATCACATTTCCTCATATGAAATGGGCGCTGTTATATGGCATCGTTCTGTGTACGGCAAGAGCAATGGGAGAGTTTGGCGCAGTTTCCGTAATTTCCGGTCATCTGCGTGGCGTTACGAATACCCTGCCGCTGCATGTGGAGATTCTTTACAATGAGTTTAATACAACGGCGGCATTTGCTGTATCTTCGCTTCTTGTGATCATGGCGGTCGTGATCCTTGTGATCCGCACCCTGATCGTGGAGATAAGCGGTAAAAATGCATCCGAAGCAGTGTAAGAGGGCTGTCGGAGAAAGGGAAAAGGGATAAATTATGTATGTAGAAATGAAAGATATCAATAAAACCTTTGACGGCTTTCATGCGTCAAGAGATGTGTCCTTCGGCATAGAAAAAGGTCATCTGGCGGCTTTGCTCGGTCCGAGTGGCAGCGGTAAGACAACGATTCTCCGCATGATCGCCGGATTGGACCGTCCGGATGACGGAGATATTCTGGTAGAGGGGAAACGGATCAATGAGATTCCGGGAAGCCGGCGGGGGATCGGCTTCGTATTTCAGAATTATGCGCTGTTTCGTTATATGACTGTGGAGAAGAATATTGCGTTTGGACTGGAGATCCAGAAAAAGAGCAAAAAGGAGATCAAAGAGCGGGTGGATGAGCTTTTGGAGCTGACCTCGATGAAGGATCTTGGGAAAAGATATCCGCACCAGCTGTCCGGTGGTCAACGACAGAGAGTTGCCTTTGCAAGAGCACTGGCACCGAACCCGCATCTGCTTCTGTTGGATGAACCGTTTGCGGCGATCGATGCAAAGGTGCGGCGGGAGCTTAGAAACTGGCTGAAGGAAATGATCGGTCAGGTCGGTGTGACGAGCATATTTGTGACGCATGATCAGGAGGAAGCGATGGAGGTGGCAGACACGATCATTGTCACCAACGAGGGTAGAGTCGAGCAGATCGGCACACCGGAGGAGATCTGTCTGCATCCGGCAACGGCGTTTGTGGATGAATTTATAGATTCTGCACGCTATGAGGCGTTGATGGCGGCAAAGTAGGACTTGAAGAAATGGCAAAAATCCTGTACAGTATAGAGTGAGATTCTAAAAGAAAAATGATGACTGCAATCCGAAGCATGCAGTATTTTGGAAAGGAAAGGACATAGTCATGAGAGAATTATCACTTTATAATACATTATCGAAGAAGGTGGAGCCGTTCCACTCGATCGAAGAGGGCAAGGTGAAGATGTACACCTGTGGACCGACCGTATATCATTTCGCCCACATCGGTAATCTCCGCAGCTATATGATGGAGGATGTTCTGGAGAAGTATCTGGGATATGCGGGATATGATGTGAAGCGTTGTATGAACATTACGGATGTCGGACATCTGACGAGCGATGCAGATACCGGAGAGGATAAGATGCTTGCCGGTGCAAAGCGTGAGCACAAGTCCGTTATGGAGATTGCAGAGTTCTACCGCAAGGCATTTTTCGCAGATTGCGAGAAGTTAAATATCAAGATTCCGGAGATTGTAGAGCCTGCAACCAACTGTATTCCGGAATTTATCCATATGATTGAGGTGCTGTTGGAGAAAGAATATGCATATGTCGCAGGCGGCAATGTTTATTTCGATACCAGTAAGCTTAAAGAGTACTATGTTCTTTCCGGTCAGAATGAGGAGAATCTTCAGGTTGGCGTGCGTGATGACGTTGAGGAGGATGAGAACAAGCGCAATAAGACAGACTTTGTTCTCTGGTTTACCAAGTCAAAGTTCGAGGATCAGGAGCTGAAATGGGACAGTCCATGGGGTGTTGGCTATCCGGGCTGGCATATTGAGTGCTCCTGCATCAGCATGAAGCATTTGGGCGAATATCTGGATATTCACTGCGGTGGAGTGGACAATATCTTTCCGCATCACACCAATGAGATCGCGCAGAGTGAGTCTTATCTGGGACACAAGTGGTGTAACTACTGGTTCCATGTACAGCATCTGAATGATAAGTCCGGCAAGATGAGTAAGTCCAAGGGCGAGTTTTTGACGGTTTCTCTTCTGGAGGAGAAGGGTTACAACCCTCTGGTATACCGTTTCTTCTGTCTTCAGTCACATTACCGCAAGCCTCTTTTGTTCACATACGATGTGTTAGATAATTCCAGGGTGGCATACGAGAAGCTTCGCAAGCGTGTGGCAGCACTGTCGAAGGATGGCGAGCCGGATCTGACGGCAGCAGCATCTTATCAGGATGCATTTGCAGAGGCGATGGGAAGCGATATCAATACCTCTCAGGCACTGACGGTATTGTATGATGTTTTAAAGGCAGATATCAGCGATGCAACGAAGCGTTATCTGGTTGAGGATTTCGATAAGGTATTCTCTCTTGATCTGACCGTAGAGGAGGAAGAGAATCAGGCGGACGATGCACTTGCAGCATTTGTTGAGGAGAAGATCGCCGAGCGTCAGGCAGCCAGAAAGGAAAAGGATTTTGCAAAGGCGGATGCGATTCGTCAGGAGCTTCTGGACAAGGGGATTGCGATCAAGGATACCCGTGAGGGAACCGTATGGAGTCTGGTGTAAATAGAACAAGGGTTATTCCCTATGATTAATAAAACGGAGATTTCTTCCGGGCGAAAGCCTGGGAGAAATCTCCGTTTTTTGATTACTGTATTAGGAAGGTGTTATCACTTTGCTTTTTTGCGCGCCGCGCGCATGACAATCACCTTAATCGTTTTCTTTTTGCCGTTCGGAAGCCGGATCGTAATCTTTGTTGTTCCCTTTTTCTTTGCTTTAACTTTTCCCTTCTTGTTGACGGATGCGATCCGTTTGTTTTTGCTCTGAAAGGTCAGCTTCCGGTATGAACCGGAAGGGGTTACGATGATCGGCAGCTTTTTGGAACGTCCCTTTTTGATCCGGATGGTTTTCTTCTTCAGTTTCACCGTTACTGTTCTGCTTTTGGTACTTGTCTGTGTATCAGAGACGGATGGATCAGACGGAGCGGATGACGAAGAAGGTGATGTTGAAGCGGAACAGGACGGAGCTGCTGACGATGAAGCGGCCGGGGCAGGTGATACTGCCGGGGTACGTGATATTGCCGGGGTGTGTGATGCTGTCGGATCGTGGGAGGAAACGGCGGAAGGCACCGGCGCAGCCGAACCGGTCTGAGCAGGAGTGGCTGATGGTGAAGCAGAGGGTGGAGCCTCTGTGTTTTTCCAATTATCCACGGCATCATATTCCGTTCCGGAGATCTTGTTTCCCAGTGCTTTCAAACAGACATTATTCATATTGTAGGTTTTGTGTCCGATCGTGCAGGATGTATTGTCCATCCATTTTCCGTCTGTGTACAGAAAGCTCTGTCCTGTGCTGCTGTGATATGTGGCAAGAGTAGAGGAATCGTTGGATCCCTCGATCGGAACATAGACCTGATTACCGTTTCCCGCATAATAGGTCATGACCAGTGAGAAGCTCTCGCCGGTGGCGATCGCAGCAGGAGTGGTCAGAGAAACCGTATGGTAACCGGCATGCTTTGCAGCCCCGGAAGTGGTACACTGCGAGATCAGCGTGCCGCTTGTCGGGCGGGTGCCGGTGATATGGCGGTATACCTGAATCTGATACAGCTGGTCATCGGTATAGGTGTAGAAACCGGCGGCACCGATGCTGCAGGCATTGCCGGTATCATTTGTGAATATATTCGCAAAGGAAATGTCTGAGGAATCATAAAACATATTACCCCAGCCAATGCCGTCATACTGGAAATTCGTATCATAACGGTCTGCCGGTTCTGCCTCGAAGGTACATGCCTCGCACAGAGAAGTATCATAGTAGGATACCCAGTAATAGCCATTAGTGCTGTACTTGTAATTTTCGCCGTAGCTTCCGGCGATCAGCCATGCTCCCTTGCCCGGAGCCTCGCGGGAGTACTGATTAAAGCTGTCATCCCATCCGATGATCGTGACGCAGTGGTTGGCGTCATCTGCGGTACGTTTGTGCTCGTAGGCAGAGGTGACGGTGTCATCATGGTACATATTGGAGCTGTCAAAATAAAGAGAGATATCAACGGAACCATGCTCCATGACAGCTTTCTTGATGCCGGCAATATCACCGGTATCATAGAAATTTACTTCCTTCAGATGAAGCTCGGACTGCGTACGCAATGTGTCCGGTTTTTGGGACATATCGCTGACCATCTGCTTTAATTCCTGTGAGCTTCCTGCGGAAAACGGAGCGGCACTTTCGGATACCACACCCCACCAGTTCGCTAATATGAAGCTGGCAATATAAGCGTTACCGCCGAGATTATAATAGCTGTCCGGATCTGAGGAGTCAGTCAGACAGTCGCCGTAAAGACTGTTCGTAATATCGGACAGAGGATCATAAGCATACCAGACCAGATGGCTCTCGGAAAAGTCTGCAGTATTCAGGGAGACGAGCGCCTGACGGATGCTGTCGGATTCCAGTGCCTTGATAGCTGCAAAGGACCAGCAGCTTCCGGTGACGCCCTGATTCCGGATCGGTGTGACAAGATCGTACTCGCGGGAGTCATAGCTTGACGGGAGTGCGGTAGCCCTTCGGCGGAAACCGGTTTTGGAGGAGTGTGTCTCGATAGAAACCTCTTCGCCGTCTTCGTCAATGTATCGGGAGTGGATCAGCCCGCCGGTGCCTTTGGTATCAATGCGGCGGATGATCGACAGTGTGGAGGTGTCCGATGCCTGTGTGTAAGGAACGCAGTTAAAGCCGGATACGGTAAGGGCGACGGTCATAAGGACCGCGGTAATGGTATGTTTTTTCAAAAAGAGCCCCCTTTCTATAAAATATGATATTCCAAGTGATGTTATGGATTGCTCCATTGCCGGGCAATTTCCACAATCTCTATATTATATATTTTACCATAGAAACATGAAAAAAAGATATCGGAATCACATTTTGTCGAAAGAAACATGAAAATGACAAGCGATGCCGTCTGTTCAGAACCGTCTCCTGCCGCTATCATGAAAGAAACAGTTTGGATCTCCTGTGAAAGAAAATACCGTAAATTATTTTTTGTAACAGGCGGGTGAAGCTGGTTATTTCATCGAGGAAAAGGGAGGAAAGAATGAGGATGGATATGAAGGCACAACTGGAAAATTACAATGTGTTATTTGTTCTGATGGGAATCTGTGCATTTGCGGTTCTGATGAAGGCAGTAAGCTACGGAATGTTTCATAAGCTGCTATGGGATTCCAATCAGATGGGGACAACGAGAAACCGCTGGATGAAAGCGATGATGTCAAAGTTTGAAGCGTACTATAAGCTGCATATCAGTGTACATAATGTGGAGAATTTTGTGGACCGTTACCTGTATCATTACCGGTTTTTGGGGCTTTCCCTGCAGACCTGGGAAAACACCGGCTACTATTTTTCGGGACTGCTTCTGGCGGGAACGGGACTTTCCTGTTTTCTGGCGGGATATTATGGGATGACGGCAGAATGGTTCTGGGTGACGGGGCTTGTGAGTCTCCTGCTTTTGTGCGTGCAGGGAGCATCGGAGCTGTTTTTTGATACCCACAAATGTCTGCGGGTGTTCCGGATCCAGTTGATCGATTACATGGAAAATACAATGAGGGCGCGTCTGGAAAACGAATATTTCAATCAGGAGGCAACGAAGCAGTATCGCAGGGAATATTTTGAGGATACGCAGGATGCTGCCGCCACCGCTGCGGCTCTGGAGGAAGGAAACGGCGAGGGGGCTGCGGCAAAGCTTTCCGCACTCAATCAGTTAAAGGAGCTTTTGGAAACCTTCCGGGAGGAAATGAAGCTTGACCGGGATATCGCCGGAAAACAGAATGCATTATCCGAACAGACAGCGGCAGAAAAGGCGCGGTTGTTTGAGGAGATATTAGAAGAATATATGTAGAATGAAAATGGAGGATGGACATGGAAAAGGGATATATGATATCGGATGCATCAAAAATGCTGGAGGTGGAAAATCACGTTCTGCGGTACTGGGAGGAGGAACTGGAACTGCCGATCCCGCGCAATGAACTCGGACACCGCTTTTACAGGGATTCGGAGATCAAACTGTTACGGACTGTGAAGGATTTAAAGGAGCAGGGCTTTCAGCTTAAGGCGATCAAAAAGCTTCTGCCGGATCTGGAACGGGTGGAGAATATGGATCCGCAGATGCTGTATCAACTTCGGGAGGAGCTGAATGGGGAGGTGCTTCGGGAGGCGATGGAGCATGCCAGAGGATCCGTCACCTCGATCGAACATGCCAGGGACCGTTATGAGAAGCGGCAGAAAACATGGCAGGAGAAAAGCTATGAACTGGAGCAGAGCCGGGAGAAGGAGCCGGTGCAGAGCCGTTATGGACAGACGCAGGCGGCTTCATTGGAGCGTCTTCGCCAGTTTGAGACAATGCTTCGCCAGATGATCCGGTCCTCGGTCGAGGAGGTTGGCAGGGAGTCCGAACAGCGGATCTGTGAGGAGGTTTCCGTGCGGATGCAGAAGGAGATGAATTATCTTCTGATGCAGAAGGAGGAATTGCAGGAAAAACAGATTCATCTTCTGAAGGAAATTTTACAGCAGGTCAAGGGGGAACAGGAAGAAAACGTTTCCGGCGGACAGACGCAGCCTGAAAATGGGGATGCTTCAATGGCGGCAAAGGAGATTGCAGCCGCACAGGAAAATACGGGGGATGTGACGCAGTTTTGCCACAGGGAGCGGCGAAAAGAACGAAAAAAGGCGAAGAGGAAAAAATTATTTGCGAAGTAAGTGCCGTAGTGGTATAATGAGCCACAGAAAAACAAGAGAAAACCAAGAAAGGTGAGAACAATGGGGAATTTTACATTTGAAAAATGCGGTGAGATCGAGGGTCTTTATCTGATCCAGCCAAAGGTATTTGGTGATAACCGCGGATACTTCATGGAGACATATAATTACAATGCATTTAAGGAAGCTGGTCTTGATATGGTATTTGTACAGGACAATCAGTCCAGCTCAACAAAGGGCGTGCTTCGTGGTCTTCACTATCAGAAGAACCATACACAGGGCAAGCTGGTCCGTGTGCTCAGCGGTGAGGTTTTTGATGTGGCAGTGGATATCCGTCGCGGCTCCAAGACATACGGCAAGTGGTTCGGTGTGACACTGACCGCAGAGAAGAAGAACATGTTCTATATTCCGGAAGGCTTTGCTCACGGCTTCTATGTATTGTCTGATACAGCAGAGTTTGCATATAAGTGTACGGACTTTTATGATCCTTCTTCCGAGGCAGGCATTATGTGGAATGATGAGACGATCGGTGTAGAGTGGCCGATTCCGGAGGGAATCGTTCCGAATATTTCCGAGAAGGATGGAAAGCATCCGGTATTTTCAGAGGATATCGCATTAGATTACTGATCCCTCGGACGATGTTTTTCGGATATGGAATGATGCATATGATTGCATCCGTATCGCAACACAATTTTATAGCTTGTATCATCAGGGTCTTCGGCAGCAGCCGGAGACCTTTTTGTCCTTTTTCAAGACATTACCCTTGAAATGCTCCCTGCCAAAATGGTATAATTTTTATAATTATGCTTGGTATGCAAGTAAGCTACGGGAGGCAGCATGAAAGAGAAGATCGATCAGTATGCAAAGGGAATATTTGAATATCATATGCCGGAGGTGATTATGACGCCTTCTGCACTTTCTGTGTCTGTGGATGCCGGTGAGATCGCGCAGGGAAGCTTCCGGGTTTCCAACAGTGCGGGACGCAGCATGAAGGGGATCGTCTGCACGGATTGTGGAAGTATGATACTGGAAAAGGAAGCATTTCAGGGGACGGACAATGAAATCTCTTTCGCCTTCCGGGGAACCTGTTGTGAGCCGGGAGATGTGATCCACGGAAAGATCCGCATCCTTTCGGACTGCGGCGTGGCGGAGCTTGCATTTACCGTGAACGTTGCCGTACCTGCATGTGATACCTCTGCGGGGCGTATCCGCGATCTGAATCAGTTTACAGAGCTGGTGCGCAGCCATTATGTGGAGGCACTCCGCCTTTTTCAGAGTCCGTCCTTTGCAAGGATCTTTCTGCAGAATAAGGAGACATATCTGGAGCGCTACCACGGTCTCATGAAGGGCAACGACAAAAGCATGGCATTAGAGGAGTTTCTGATCGCTGCTCATAAGAAAACACCGGTACAGCTTACGGTGGAGAAGAGGGAGCTGCAGTACCCGAACTGCGAGAAAGTATTTGCGGACAAGCTTGTACTTCGCAGGGACACCTGGGGTTACGGTGAATATGAGGTAAAGTCGGATGCGGCATTTGTGCGTTTTGACCGTTCCTGTGTCCGTACGACAGACTTTGCCGGGGACGTCTATGAGCTGCCGTTTGTGATCAATCCGGATTGCATGTCGATCGGACACAATTTTGCGCGCATCACGATCAGCAGTGCCCGACAGACGCTGGAGATCAGGGTAATTGCGCGCCGGTACTGCATGTCGGACGAGGAGCGCAGAGAGAAGATTACGCAGCAGAAGGCGGTCAGCAGCCTGTATCAAAGCTTTGTCTATTATCAGGCAGGAAAATTATCCGAAAAGGATTATGCCACATCCGTCGAAAAGAATGTCGGCAGCCTTGCTCAGTCTGAGCAGGATCAGCCGGAGCATGACAGAGATAAATACGGCTGGCTTGCCAGAGTGTTTCGGATCCATCTGGCACTTCTTAACGGCATGGAGGAAATCTTTCATCTGGGAATGTCCCAGTTAGAGGGAAATCTTATAGAAATCCGAAATCAGGAGCCGCTCTTATATTGTTCTTATTATTATCTGATGTATCTGTGGAAGCCGGAGGCGGCACAGAGAGCAGGGGCGCTGGAACAGATCCGGGAATGCTATCGGACGCAGTCCCATCATTGGTTGATCCTGTGGTTTTTATTGCAGATGGATGAACGGTATCAGATTTCCGTGAAGCGGCAGGAGGCGGTGTTAGAGCAGATAGAGGCAGGCTGCCACAGTCCGCTGATGTATCTGGAGTTGTGCCGTCTTTATAACAGTACGCCGGAGCTTGTACTGGAGTTGTCCGATGCCAGGGCGCAGGTATTTCACTGGGGACTTGCAAACCGTATGCTGGAGGAAGAATTAAAGTTCCGCTATGCCTATCTGATCAGCCGGACGAGAGATTTCTCCGGGGTCATGCTGCAGGATATGTACCGGATGTATGAGGAGCAGCCATCGGATGATCTGCTGACGATGATCTGCCAGCTTCTGATGCGGGAGCACAGAGCATCTGCGGAGAATGTCAAATGGTACCTTCTGGGAATCGAACACAACTTAAAGATCACCGATCTTTATGAAAATTATATTTATGCACTTCAGGAGACGCCGGATATGGTGCTTCCGAACCGCATATTGCTTTATTTTTCTTATAATAATCAACTGAATGCGACTAAGAAGGCGATGCTTTATGCCTATGTGATCCGCCATAAGGACCGCGATAAGTCGACCTACGATCACTACTGCGATACGATGAAAAAGTTTGCCAGAGAGCAGCTTTTGCAGGGAAGGCTCAATGATCATCTGGCGGTGATTTATGAGGAATTTATCGGCGAGGAGGATGTGGATGAGCAGCTTGCTGCTGCATTACCGGCAATTCTTTTTGCCAGAGAGATCCGCTGTGATGATCCGCATATCGCAGGCGTCGTTGTACGTCATCGCCAGCTTCAGCAGGAGGAGACGGCTGCCTTTGTCAATGGCAGAGCGATGATCGCGATGTTTACGGCACAGCCGCAGATATTCCTGACGGATCGGCTTGGAAGGCGTTATTCCTCCTCGATCGGTTATACGGTACACCGCATGGTGCATCTGGATCACTTGATCGTAAAATGCCTTCCGTATGTCGGAGATAATGTGCGTGTGCTCCTGCATCTGTACGAAAAAGCGGTCAGTGAAAACCGTACCGGAGAGGATATTGCCGGAATGCGCAGACGGATCCTTGGGATTGCGGGGCTGGAACCGGAATGGAAGAAATCCCTGTTTGCCATACAAATGCAATATTATTTTGATAATTTTCAGGGGGAGCTTCTGGACCGGGAACTGGAGCATATGGACTGGGAACAGGTTCTGTCGAGAGACCGTGGCAAATTTATCGAGTATTGTGCGGTGCGTCATAAGTATGAAAAAGGCATGGAAGGTCTTATGATGTTTGGCTGGGAAGGAATGGATCCGAGACGTGTGCTCAAGATCGCCGGTCATGCCTTTGTCGGTGCCGGTGAGGATGTCACACTCACGAAGCTTGCGTGGTACATTTTTCGTGCCGGAGAATTTGACAAGCCGGTCTTGATGTATCTGTGCGATCATTACAGCGGGACGATTCCGGAGATGGTGCGGATCTGGAATGCCTGCCGGGAGTTCGGGATTGATATCCAGATATTGTCAGAGAGACTTCTGGCACAGATCCTATTTACGGATCAGATGGTTCCAGAGGCGTATCAGGTATTCTTTTCCTATGAGGAGAACGGTTTTAACAGGAAGCTGATCCGTGCTTTTTTGAAGAGAGCGGCATATCGCTATCTGGTGCAAGGAGAAACGCTGCCGGAGGAGATTTTCGCTTCCTTCTACCAACATGTGCAGGTCGAGGAGAACCGGCCGTGTCTGCTGGCAGTGCTGAAGCATTTGTCGGATCATGGTATGCTTGCCGGCTCGGAGGCTGTGTTTGTGGATTACAATCTGCATCAGCTCTACGAAAAGAATATTATTCTTCCTTATTTTCAGAAGTTTAAGGATAAGCTTGTCCTGCCGGATACCCTGCTAAAGGAGCAGTATGTAGAATATACGGCAGATCCGGCGCATGAGGTGAAAATCCGGTACACCTATATTGTGGACGGACAGCATCAGCCGACGGTGACGGAGGTGATGCCGGATGTGTTTGAAGGAATCCGTGTCCGCGGCTTTATCCTGTTTCAGGATGAGACAGTAGAGTATCAGGTGCTGGAGATTGATGAGGACGGCAACGAGAAATGCACGGAGCCTGTCTGCTTAAATTATGTGGATCAGATGGGAGAAGAGGAAGGCATCAATGGTTACCGTATGTTAAACAATATGCTTTCCAGACAGAATTCCGGAGATGAGGAACTGTTGGATCTGATGCAGGAGTATGCAGAGAAACGGGCGATCGTAAAGCTATTGATGAAACCGGATGATGGAGGCAGAGGAATAAATGACCGAAGATAGAAAATTACTGGTAGGAGTTGATCTGAGTAATGATTTCACACAGTTGTCCTGCTATCGACGGGATATTGACAAGGTGATACCGGCAGGGCGTCTGGTTGGAAGAGAGAGAGAATATGAATGCCCGACCGTTTTATCCTGGCAGCCGGTCAAGAAGGAGTGGCTGTTTGGAACAGAGGCACTGATGGCGGCAGAACGCGAAGAGGTGTACCTTTTTCGGGACATGTTAAAACAAATCTCCGAGAAGAACAAGGTCACGGCAGGAGATATGGAGCTTGAACCGGTCGATGCACTGATGCGTTTTTTTGTCAAGCTGTTAAGCTGCCTGAAGGAATATTTTCCGAGTGAGACGATCCGTAAGCTGGTCATCTCAGTGTCCGATAAAACGGACAATCTGGTGAATGCGCTCAAGGGGGCATTGAACAGGATCGGGATCGGCGAGGACCGCTATGTGATTCAGCTGCACCAGCAGAGTTATATGTATTATGCACTCAGCCAGAAGAAAGAGCTGTGGCTCAATGATGTGGCGTTGTTTGAGTTTGGCAGGGACGGTCTGTTTTATTCGCAGATCCATATTGACCGCAGAAATATTCCGTATATTGTCGGCGTCAAAAAGATCGATCTCAGCCAGAATCTGAACTGGGATATGATGGAGCATGACAGCAGCTTCAAGATGGAATATGCGTTTGTCAATCTTGCCAACACACAGATGCATAAGCAGATGATCTCCACGATCTATGTGACCGGGGAGGGTTTTCAGGGAGAATGGGCCAATACCGCATTAAGCCAGTTGTGTACCGGCAGACGTGTTTTTCGTGGTGGAAATCTGTTTACAAAGGGTGCATGCATTGCGGCGAGGGAATTTGCCGGGGAAGGTGTGATGAGCGATTTTCTGTTTCTGGATCAGGAGATGATCCACACCGGCATTTCCCTGCGGGTCTATAAGGATGCCAAAATGCAGGAACTGCCTCTGGTCAGAGCAGGAGTTCCGTGGAAGGATGTAGATGTCAGTGTGGATTTTATTACGGATGACGAGGAGGAGCTGCAGCTGACGATACAGAATGTGCTTCGAAGAGAGACAACGGTACATCTGTTATCGCTGGAGGGCTTTGACGAGCGTCCAAATAAAATGACGCGTTTTACGCTGAGGCTTCGATTTGCCGATGCTTCTCACTGCATTGTGACGCTGAAGGATAATGGCTTTGGAGAGTATTGTCCGTCCAGCAATCGTATCTGGGAACGTTATCTCAGTCTGTGATTGGAGGAATTTCATGGGAAAGTTAATATTATGCAGCAGCGTCATTGCGAAGAATCCCTATTGTTTTCCGATGACGAAGACGAAGGTGTATTCCATCGAGGAGGTCTGCTATTACATTAGAAATAATATTTATATGATGCAGGAGGAGGTCTTTGACCGGGGGTTTGCGGACTGGATCCGAGGGGAGCTTGGCATGGAGGAGACCGCCGATAAGCTTGACCGTATGCGGGAGGATCACAATAATCTCAAGGATATTGTTGTTACGCTGTGCTGCAGCTGCGATTATTATACGGAGAGTGAGATCAATGAGTTGATCGTCATTATGGATCAGACACAGAATGTGCCGATGAGGGGAAGACAGAAGATCAAGGCGGACACCTATTTGAAAAGCGGCAGTCTCGAGCGGGCAAGACAGGAGTATGAGCGTATCCTGAAAAGCCCGGATATGTTAAATGCGCAGTCCGGGGAGTATGCAGATCTGTATTACCGGTTGGGAACAGCGGCGGCAGGCATGGGAGAATACCGCCAGGCGGCGCAGGCATTCCAGAAATCCTACGAATATGTCAATGATCAGAAGGCACTGGAATCCTGTCTTTACTGCCTCAAGCTTTCGGGGCGGACTGAAGAATATCAGAAACGCATTCAGGAGCTTGGGGTGACAAGAGAACAGCAGACCTTCATGGAGGCACAGTATGAGGAGGCACTCAGACAGAGTGTGGACAGCAGAGAGTGCCGTGTGGTGCGAAGGATACGGCGGATGAAGGAACAGGGCGATGAAGCTTATCGGAAGCAGGCAGCTGAGCTGGTATTTCAGTGGAAAGACGAGTACCGCAAAAGCATGCTTTCATAGGTAGAAAGAGGGGTTATCACAGATGGCATTTTGGCATCGGAAAAAGAAAAAGCAAAATAGTCTCCGGGCGGAGGAGAATGCACAGGAGCAGAACCTTTCGCAGGAAGTGGCAGAAGAGATGACTGGAGAAGAGAAACGTCTTTCTGAGAAAGAGCTTGCGGCAGAGCGTGTGGTTCCAAAGGGGAAAGCGGAGCAGAAGCGCTTCGTACAGGCCTGTCTCGAGTCGATCCGGGAATGTGAGCGGCAGACAGAGATTGCCCGTGCAGAATACGGGCAGGTGACGGAATACCTGACGGACATTCAGAAGATTGACCGGATTGCAGGTGAAGAACGAGAAAAACTGCTCGAGCTTTGCAAACGGATCCAGCGTCTGCTGCAGGAGAGAAATCAATATAAGAACCGGACACTCACGATCACAGAGCGTCAGATGCGGCGGTTTGACCGGTATCAGGACGAGCTGATCGATGAGATCAAGAAAATGTATGAGAATGAGATGTACCAGAAGGCGATCGACAGTGATATGAAGCATCTCGAGGCAGAAAAGGCATATATTAAGGAGAATCAGAGAGAGATTGCCGGGAGACAGGACTTTTTAAAAAAGCTTGCCAAGGGTATTTCCGGTCTGATCGGCTCGCTGATCGTGCTGTTTATACTGCTGTACTTTAATCTGGACAGCAATATGACCTATCCGTATATTGGAACACTGGCACTTGCGGCGGTATCTGCGGTTGTGATCTTTACTGAGTCTAACAAGAACCGGTACGAGATCACATTGTCCGAGAAAAAATATAACAAGGCAGTGGAGCTGTTGAACAGGACGAAGATCAAGTATGTCAACAATGTCAGTGTGCTTGATTATAACCGTGAAAAGTTTGGTGTGAAAAATGCTGCTGATTTTGAAGAACTCTGGGGGGAATACTGTAAAGCGAAGGAATACGAGCGGAGGTTCCGGGAAAACACCGAGCAGCTTTCTAAGAGTAATGATGCATTGCAGCAGCAGCTTGACCGCCATGAGGTTTCCGACACCGAGGTATGGCTGGTGCAGACCTACGCAATCTTAGATGACCGCGAGATGGTGGAAATCCGTCATGACCTGAATCAGAGACGGCAGAAGCTGCGTGAGCAGATCCGTTATAACACCGAAGTCAAAGAGGACTATGAAAAGCAGATCCGTGAAGTGGCTGGAAGCAGTGAAAACGGTTCGGAAATTGTGGAAGAAGTGCTTGACAAATAAAAAAACATATGATAATATGATTTTTGTTGTGCAGTAAATGTGCTGTGATGCAGCCGATGTACAGCGGAGAATATAACAACAAAGCAGAGAAATCCACTCTCACCTTAGCACAGAACGTGACTCGGGTTAAATAATGACATCAGTCTCCGGTTTGGGATTTGTGATAGGATCAGTGGATAGAGCTTTGCTTATCCACTTTTTTTATGGAGGTGCAGAATCATTAGTAGGACAGCAGTAAATGAGCAGATCAGAGACAGAGAGATTCGTCTGATCGGCGAGGACGGGGAACAGTTGGGAATCATGTCAGCACGAGATGCCATGAAGCTTGCGAGAGAAGCAGATCTTGACTTGGTAAAGATTGCACCGAACGCAAAGCCGCCGGTATGTAAGATCGTGGATTACGGTAAGTATCGTTATGAGCAGGCACGTCGTGAGAAAGAGGCAAAGAAAAAGCAGAGAACAATGGAAGTCAAGGAAATCCGTTTGTCTCCGAATATCGATGTCAACGATCTGAACACAAAGGCAAATCAGGCGAGAAAGTTCCTGAGTAAGGGCGACCGTGTTAAAGTATCGCTTCGTTTCCGTGGTCGTGAGCTCGCACACATCAATTACAGCAAGCAGATTCTGGACAGCTTCTATGAGAAGCTTGAGGACATTTCCGTTGTTGACAAGCCGGCCAAGATGGAAGGCCGTACCATGGTAATGTTCTTATCTGAGAAGAGACAGTAAAGATTGGCTGACCGTTTATCGGTGAGCAAGGCTTTCAAGATGGTGTTTTGTCGCAGACAGATACGCCGGTTTATAAATATTATGCAAATAAGGAGGAAACTATCATGCCAAAAATGAAAACAAAGCGCGCAGCTGCAAAGCGTTTCAAAACTACAGGAACAGGAAAGCTTATGAAGATGAAAGCTTACAAGAGCCACATCCTGAATAAGAAGTCAACAAAAAGAAAGAGAAACCTGAGAAAAGCTGTAGAGGTAGATGCAACAAACGCTAAGATGATGAAGCGCATTTTACCATATTCTAAATAATAAAAGGAGGAAAGACAAATGGCACGTATTAAAGGCGGATTAAATGCAAAGAAGAAACACAATAGAGTTTTAAAGCTTGCAAAGGGATATAGAGGAGCAAGATCTAAGCAGTATAGAGTAGCTAAGCAGTCTGTTATGAGAGCCCTGACTTCTTCCTTCGCAGGTAGAAAAGAGAGAAAGAGACAGTTCAGACGTCTTTGGATCGCTCGTATCAACGCAGCAGCAAGACTTAACGGTCTTTCATACAGCAAGTTCATGTATGGTCTGAAGCTCGCTGAGATTGATATCAACAGAAAGATGCTTTCTGAGATGGCTATCTCTGATCCGGAGGGATTCGCTTCTCTCGTTGAGGTTGCTAAGAGCAAACTTGCATAATTCCATACGAATATAAATCAAGGAGAGTCCTTCGGGGCTCTTTTTCTTCTGGTATCGGAAAGGACAAAAGATGGTATTTAGTTCGGCGATATTTCTATTCACGTTTCTGCCGTTGACATTTATCGGCAGTTTACTGATCCGGCAGCGGTGGGCGCAGAACGCATTTCTGACATTGGCAAGTCTGATCTTTTATGCATTTGGCGAGCCGGTGTATGTATTTCTGATGATCGCATCGGCAGGCGTCAATTATGGCTTTGGCAGAGGTATTGCGGCGGTTCGCGGTAAGAGGATGAAAAGACTGCTCCTTGTGCTTGCAGTAATCTGTGATCTGGCTGTTCTCGGTGTATTCAAATATGCGGGCTTTGCGGTTACGAATGTTAATGCTTTTTTTGGAATTGCACTTCCGGTTCCGGCGATCAGGCTGCCGGTTGGGATTTCCTTTTTTACATTTCAGGCAATGTCCTATGTGATCGATGTGTACCGAAATCGGGACATGTGTCAGAAGGACTTCATGAAGGTGCTTCTCTACATTTCATTCTTCCCGCAGTTGATCGCCGGTCCGATCGTCCGGTGGAATGAGATCGAGGAGCAGATCGATCACCGTTGTCTGAACGAGACAGAGATTGCGGATGGCATCTGCCGTTTTGTAAAAGGTTTATTTAAGAAGCTGATCTTTGCTAATGGACTGGGAAAGGTGGCAGATCATGTATTTGCCCTGAATATCGGACAGTACGGGATGGCGGTTGCATGGCTGGGTGCTGTGTGTTATGCGCTTCAGATATTTTATGATTTTAGTGGATATTCCGATATGGCAATCGGTATGGCATCCATGTTTGGATTTCATTTTCAGGAGAATTTTAAGCATCCGTACAGTGCGGACAGCATTCATGAATTCTGGCGCCGTTGGCATATCTCCCTGTCCTCCTGGTTTAAGGAATATGTATATATTCCGCTCGGGGGCAACCGGAAGGGAAAGCTTCGCACAGAATGCAACAAGCTGCTTGTTTTTCTTCTGACAGGAATATGGCATGGTGCAAATTGGACCTTTGTGATCTGGGGAATGATCCACGGTATTATGAACGTACTGGAGGATACGGTTCTGCCGATCCGTAAGTGCCGGTTTAAGTGGATCGGGAATCTGTACACATGGATCATTGCGATCACGGCATTTGTTATGTTTCGGGCAGACACGGCGGCGTATGGTTGGAGGATGATCCGGACGATGTTTACCGGCTTGCGGTTTGATCTGGTGTCCCGCAGCTTTCTGATGGAGCAGCTTGATGGATATACGGTGGTGCTGATCGCCGGCGGAATCCTGTTTTCCTATCCGGTGACGGCAAAGCTTTTGAAATGTACCGGAAGCTTGCGGGACAGAGATGCGGCAGTATGGGAGGTGCTTAAGTATCTCGGTGTACTGGTGCTTTTGTTTTTGTGCTTCTGCAGTCTTGCCGGAGCGGCTTACAACCCGTTTATTTATTTCCGGTTCTAAAAAGAGAAGCTGATCTGCAGAAAGCGAAGAGCCGGATACATTGTTTCGCTGCACTTTTTGTTTTGAGCAGAGGAAAGGATGGCTTGATGAAGAAGAAACTTTTTATCATAATATTTATGGGACTGCTTCTTGTTCCATTTGTGGGAATGCGCTTCTACAAGGCGGATCTGAGCATAGAGAAGAAGCATGACGAAGCACTGCCGCAGCCGGTGACGGACGGAAAGGTGAATCTGCAGTTTTTTCAGGAGTTGACCGATTATATGGCGGATTATTTTGCGTTCCGGCAGGAACTTATCACGGCAGATGCCGGGGTGAAGGCGGATCTGTTTCAAAGCTCGGCAAATGAAAAGGTGATCGTCGGCAAGGATGGATGGCTGTTTTTTGAGGAGACATTAGACGATTATATGAAACGGAACTGTCTGAATAAACGGCAGATCCACAATTGTGCCAGAGTCCTGAAGCTGATTGAACAGGGCGTTGAGGTCTGTGATGCTGATTTTGTATTTGTGGCAGCACCGAATAAGAACACGCTTTACGGAGAATATATGCCGGACCGGTATGTCCCATTAAACGGACAGGGTAATCTGAATGCTCTGATCACTTCAATGAAGGAGCAGGGGGTTCATTATGTCGATCTGCGCGAAGTCCTTTCTAAGCAGAAGGAGCAGGTGTACCATAAATTGGACACACATTGGAATAATCTCGGAGCCTCCATTGCCTGTGAGAATATTCTGGATGCCCTTGGAAAGAAGCATACCTCCTATGAGAAGGAGGCGTATACCAGAAAGAAAAGTTTTGCCGGAGATCTTCAGGGGATGTTGTTTCCGAAGAGCAGCAAAAAGGACTGGAACGTGATCTATTCGAAAAAGCAGGATTACTGCTATACCAATAAGGTGGTGTCCACGGAGCAGATGGAGATTAGAACGGAGAATAAATCTGTGGACTCATCTGCCGGAGGAAAGAAAACAAAGCACCGGAACATTTTAATGTACCGGGATTCCTTTGGCAATGCGCTTGTCCCGTTTGTGGCACAGGAGTATAAGAAGGGATTTTTCACCAAGGAGGTGCCGTATGATCTGAGCCTGTTGTCACAGAGTAAGGCGGATGATGTGGTGATCGAGCTGGCGCAGCGGCAGATCCCGACATTACTGGAGGGAGTGCCGTATATGATGGCACCGGGCGTTTCCTTTGATAAGGATGTGGAAGAGATCAAAGGAACGACTGCCACAATGGAAACGGAGAAGCAGGACGGGGTGCTCCGGGTCAGCGGTCAGACGGATCCCCGTTTTACGGATGACGATTCGCCGGTTTATATCAGCTTCTATGGGGAAAAGAACCTTCTGATGTTTGAGGCATTTCCGTCAGTCTATGATCCGATGGACGAAAAAGCAGACCGTTCCTACAGCTACGGTGCGTATATTGACATCTCCTCCATGCCGTCAGATGACTATCGGCTGGAAATTATCACAAAAAAAGACAGAAACTACTACACAACTGGATTTCTGGGGGAATATGTGATAAAATGAGCGTGATGCTGTAGGCATTGATCTGTAAAAGAGGCAATCGTATGAGATCATGTGCTTTGCAGATATTGTGCCAGCGGTCCGAAATCTGAGGACTGAGAAAGGATGTAGGATTAGTATGAAAAGAAATAAACGAGCACTTACAAGTCTGTTGGCATGTATTCTGGCAGTCAACATGACGGCGCCGGCATCGGATATTGCCGGTCAGGCAGGAATGGAAACAGTATATGTCAGTGCTGCCAGCCGTTCAACAACGACGACACAGACGCAGAAGACAACGACTTCCGGGAAGAAGACAAAGAAATCCCAGAAGAAGATCCGGCAGCAGAAGAAAAAGGCGAAGAAATATATTGGAAAGAAGCTGACCAGTCTTGTAAAAGCCATCGGAAAGTACAAGAAGCTTTCCAAAGCAGCAAGCTGCTATTATGAGAATGAATATGATGGTATTGCCAAATATGATGGTTTCGTCGTCTACTGTCACACCGAGAACAGAAAGACATGGATCGTAGATAGTGTAGAATAGGCGGAAGAAGCATGAATAAGAACAGATTTTGGACGGGAACCGTCCTGACATTGACGGCAATCCTGCTTTTGACCGGAGGTGCAGTGCGGACCGGTGAGGCAGCCGTAAAGGAACATGAGGCAAATGTCCATGCAGGCATTTCCTTTTATGATGATTCCAGAGGTGTTTTTCGAGTCGACAGCCCGGAGAACACTCCGGAGACAGTAAAGTCTGTGAATTCGCCGGAGCCGGCGGATGCAGCTTTGTCGGAAAGTCCTGCAGCGGCATCCACGGCGAAGCCGGCAGAGAGCAAGCCGCCCACAGTAAAGCCATCGCCGACGGTCAAGCCGACAGTAACACCGGTGCCGGGCAGGCTTGTGCACAGGAAATATACGACGAATTATGTTTTTCGCGGTGGAAAGAAGCTGAAGCATTCTTTTATTACCATACGGAAGAAGACATATTATTTCGATAAAAGCGGAGATATGCATAAGGGCTGGCTGAAATTAGCCGGTCAGTATTATTATCTTGACCGTGCAAGTGGTGTGATGGTACATCAGGGAAAGGTGGACGGTATCCGTATCCGGAAGGATCATGCGGTCAAAAGCAGGCTGAATGTACGAAAGATCGACACGATGCGCACGGCGGCAAGGGTCGCAGCAAAGATCACAAAGCCGTCGGATACGATGGAGCAAAAGAAAATGAAATGTTACCGGTACATCATGAAATGTGATTACCGCCGTTATCGTTTTCTGGAGCCGATCTACAAGAAAAAGGGCTGGGAATGTACCTTTGCCAATGATATTTTCAAGCATCATGCAGGTTGCTGCGTGTCTGAATCCTCGGCACTGGCATTTCTGTTTCATGAGATCGGTTACCGGAATGTATATGTCTGCCACGACACCAGTCATGCGTGGGTGGAATTAAACGGCAGGGTATATGACAATCTGTTTTCCAAGGCGAAGGATTTCTGGAAGTATTATGACTGTACGTATGAAAGCTTTGGACTTAACCCGGTGGACAAACGTAAGATTTAAGGAGCTCTGATGAGCTCATCTTAAGGGGCTTTGAAGCTCTGCCAAGTGATGATAAAGCATATAATTTTATAGATAATGAGAAGAAAGGATGTAAGATAATGGCAAAAGAACTGGAGAAAAACTACAATCCTGCGGACATTGAGAAAAGAACCTATGACAAATGGCAGGAGAAAAAATATTTTCATGCGGAGGTAGATCGCAGCAAGAAACCATTTACGATCGTTATGCCGCCGCCAAATATCACAGGACAGCTCCACATGGGACATGCACTGGATAACACACTTCAGGATATTCTGATCCGTTTCAAGAGAATGCAGGGCTATGAGGCACTCTGGGTTCCGGGAACAGACCATGCTTCCATTGCGACAGAGGCTAAGGTAGTAGAGAAGCTGCGTGAGCAGGGCATTTCCAAGGATGATATCGGTAGAGAGAAGTTCTTAGAGCATGTGTGGGACTGGAAGAAGCAGTACGGTGGCCGCATTGTAGAACAGCTGAAAAAGATCGGTTCTTCCTGTGACTGGGATCGAGAGCGCTTCACCATGGATGAGGGATGTTCCAAGGCAGTGAAGGAGGTTTTTGTCAATCTCTACAATAAAGGTCTGATCTATCGTGGAAAGCGTATCATCAACTGGTGTCCGCATTGTCTGACATCCCTTTCCGATGCAGAGGTAGAGTATGAGGATCAGGCAGGAAGCTTCTGGCACCTGCGCTATAAGACCACGGATGGCACCGGTTATATTGATCTGGCAACGACTCGTCCGGAGACATTACTTGGTGATACCGCGGTTGCAGTTAATCCAAACGATGAGCGTTATAAGGACATGGTTGGCAAGATGCTTGATCTGCCGATCGTACACCGTCAGATTCCGATCATTGCCGATGATTATGTAGATATGGAATTTGGTACCGGTGTTGTAAAGATCACACCGGCACATGACCCGAACGATTTTGAGGTAGGAAAGCGTCATGATCTGGAGGTTATCAATGTACTGACAGATGATGCGAAGATTGTAGAGGATTATCCGAAGTATGCCGGTATGGATCGTTATGAGGCGCGTAAGGCGATCGTTAAGGATCTGGAAGCAGAGGGAGCACTTCTAAAGATAGAGCCGCATGAGCATAATGTAGGTACCTGTTACCGTTGTCATACAACTGTTGAGCCGAGAGTATCCCTGCAGTGGTTTGTGAAGATGGAAGATCTGGCAAAGCCTGCTATCGAGGCAGTGAAGAACGGAGATACGAAGTTTGTACCACCTCATTTTGACAAGACCTATTATCACTGGCTTGAGAACATCCGTGACTGGTGTATCTCCCGTCAGCTCTGGTGGGGACATCAGATTCCGGCATTTTACTGTGATGACTGTGGCGAGATGGTTGTTACCAAGGAAAGCAGCTGCAATTGTCCGAAGTGTGGCAAGCCGATGCGTCAGGATCCCGATACACTTGATACCTGGTTTTCATCCGCCCTCTGGCCGTTCAGCACACTTGGCTGGCCGGACAACACCGAGGAGATGGATTATTTCTATCCGACAAGCACACTTGTTACCGGATATGACATTATCTTCTTCTGGGTTATCCGTATGATGTTCTCAGGACTGGAGCACACCGGAAAGGTTCCGTTTGATACGGTACTGATCCACGGACTCGTTCGTGATTCACAGGGACGTAAGATGAGTAAGTCCCTCGGCAATGGTATTGACCCGCTGGAGGTTATTGATAAATACGGTGCAGACGCACTTCGATTCACCCTTGTTACAGGTAATGCGCCGGGTAACGACATGCGTTTCTACTGGGAGCGTGTAGAGGCAAGCCGTAACTTTGCCAATAAGGTATGGAATGCATCCCGTTTCATTATGATGCATCTGGGTGATAATATGATCACAGAGCCTGCTTATGAGGAACTCAAGGAGGCAGATAAGTGGATCCTTTCCAAGGTAAATACTCTGGCGAAGGAAGTTACCGAGAACATGGAGAAATACGAACTCGGTGTTGCGGTTCAGAAGATCAACGACTTTATCTGGACAGAGTTCTGTGACTGGTATATTGAGATCGTTAAGCCAAGACTTTTTGCGAAGGAAGAGGATCCGGCATCTGCAAATGCAGCATTCTGGACACTTCGTACCGTGCTGATCGATTCTCTGAAGCTGCTTCATCCGTATATGCCGTTTATCACAGAGGAAATCTTCTGCACGATCCAGTCAGAGGAGGAGTCTATTATGATCTCTTCATGGCCGGAGTATAAGGAGGAGTGGAACAATCCTGCAGCAGAGACAATGGCAGAGCACATCAAGAACGTGATCCGCGGTATCCGTAACATCCGTACCGAGATGAACGTTGCCAATGCCCGCAAGGCACAGGTATATATCGTGGCAGATGATGAGGAAACCTGTAAGGTACTCGAGGGAAGTCGAGATGCTTATGAGCATATGATCTATGCATCTGAGCTGTTTGTACAGATGGATAAGACAGGCGTAGAAGACAATGCTGTTTCCGTTGTTATTCCGAAGGCAACCATTTATATGCCACTGGCTGATCTGGTTGATTTCGAAAAGGAAAAGGAACGTCTGACCAAGGAGAAAAAGCGTCTGGAGGGCGAGTTAAAGCGTGTCAACGGAATGCTGAACAACGAGAAGTTTATGAGCAAGGCACCGGAGGCAAAGGTCGCTGAGGAGAAAGCAAAATTAGAGAAATACACCAGCATGATGGCAAAGGTGGAAGAAGAATTAAAGGCATTGGACAAATAATTCCGATGAATGTCGATTATTGCGGCAAAAATGATTTGATGAATATATGGAGGTAGTGTAAGATGGATTTCGAGGCAGAATTAGAAAAATTTCAGCCTAGTCTTGATATTGAGCAGGCGGAGGATGCCATTTATGGAAACAGTACAACCGATGTGATGGATCTGCTCCAGAGTATTCTGGCAGATGTGAATACAGGCTCAAAGAAAGCAGAATAGGGGAAGAAACATGAGATGTCCAAGATGTAATGCAGAGGTGTCTTTCAAGAAAGATCGTTGTGATAATTGTGGACAGGAGCTGCGCAATTACCGCAGAGTTCTCAGTGCGTCCAATATTTGCTATAACCGCGGTCTGGAACAGGCAAAGGTCAGAGATCTGTCCGGAGCGATCGCATCTTTGCACAAAAGCTTAAAATTTAACAAATTAAATACCAACGCAAGAAACCTGCTGGGACTCATTTATTTTGAAGAGGGCGAGATCGTTTCCGCACTGAGTGAGTGGGTGATCAGCAAGCATTTTCAGGAGGAGCGTAACGAGGCAGACCACTACATTCAGCTGGTTCAGTCCAATCCAAACCGTCTGGAGACATACAGCCAGATGGTCAAAAAGTACAACTCTGCGTTAATGTCTGCGCAGAACGGTGATGAGGATATGGCGATCATTCAGCTCAAAAAGGTAGTCAGCACCAATCCGAAGTTTATACGTGCGCATCAGCTTCTGGCACTTCTTTATATGAAGACCGGCAAGAAGGAGAACCGCGTGCGTGCATACAAGCTGTTGAAATCCATCAGCGGTGTTGATGTGACCAATACAACGACGCTCGCTTATCTGAAGGAGCTGTCAGACGTCCATATCAAAGGGGAGACCGGTACGCCGAAGGAAGAAAAGACAAGTGAGCAGCCGGCACGCAAAACGCTTCCGAGAGTGGATGACAATGCGTACAAGCCGATTACGCTGTACAAGGAGGAGAAGCCTTCCGTTCTGCCGTTTGTTCATGTGCTTCTCGGCCTGATCGCAGGTATTGTGATCATGCAGTTTCTGATCACACCGGCGTTGAAGCAGAGATCAAGCAGCAAGGACAATAAGGCATTTAAGACCTACAGTGAGAATCTGGCATCCGGAGAAAGCGATGTCAGTACCTTGAAGAATGCCAACACGGAGCTTCAGAAGCAGGTGGATGAGCTGACAAAGCGGTTATCCGATTACCAGAGTGGCAGTCCGACCGATCTGGACGGTGTTCAGGCGGTCTATGATAATCTCATTCAGGCAATGCAGTATTACATGAATAATGATAAACTGTCTGCGGCAAAGGCGCTGGACAAGGTGGATGCCGACAGTCTGTCCGGTGACGGAGCTAAGAAGTTCTATAACAAGATCAAGAAGGAAACCTACGATACAGCATCGACCTCCTATTTTGAAAAGGGAAGAGACTGCTATAATGGCCAGGGTGATTATTCCGGACAGAAGGACTATGATAAGGCGATCAAGCTTCTGAAAAAGTCCCTCAAATTCAACGCGGATAATACCGATGCCATGTATTTTCTGGGACGCAGCTATCAGCAGAAGTCCGATTTTGAAACAGCAAAGCAGTATTATGATCAGGTGGTCAATGATTATCCGGATTCCTCAAGAGTTGCGGAGGCAAAGAGCAGACTGCGTGAGATTGGTCAGTAACACATAAGACAAGGTGGGAAACCACAGAATATCGCATGAGAAAATGATAGGGAGACCTGTCAGAGTATACAGAACGTATGACTCTGGCAGGTCTTTTTTGCTTTATAGGAAACTTCTCGTTTCCTATAAAGCAAAAAACGCTCTGCGAGGATGCGCATCTCGCGGAGAAGAAGTTAGCTGTAAACAGCACCGCTCGAGCGCGAAAGAGTCGCAAGCGACTCTTTATGGGCTTTATATTTTTGGAGAGAAGGAGGAGATATTTTGAACCAGAAAGAAAGAGAATCGATCCATTATGAGATACAGCAGAATTGTCTGATCATTTACATATCACAGGATCTTGACCATCATACGGTGAATCTGCTGCGGGAGCAGTCGGACCGGCTGATCGATGTCGGCAATATTCGACATATTATTTTCGATTTTGCAAAGACCGATTTTATGGACAGTTCCGGAATCGGTCTGATCATGGGACGTTACAAGAGAGTGATGTTTCGGGGCGGCAAGGCGGCTGTGACTAATGTGGGAAATGAAATAGAGCGGATTTTCCGGCTGTCCGGGCTGTTTAAGATCATCGAGCGGTACGCCACGCCGGAGCAGGCGGTGGCAGGACTGAATAAAAGAGGAGGACAGGACAAATGAAGCTGATCATAGATAGCAATTCGCAGAATGAAGCATTTGCAAGAACGGTTGTGGCGGCATATATTACAAGGCTTGATCCGACATTAGAGGAGCTGGCGGATGTCAAAACAGCAGTTTCGGAAGCGGTGACAAACAGCATTCTTCACGGTTACAACAACGGGGAGGGACTGATCGAGATTACCTGTGAGATCAAGGGGCAGGAGGTATTTGTGGAGATCACAGATCACGGAGTCGGGATCCCGGATATCGAAAAAGCGATGGAGCCTTTGTATACAACTAAGCCGGAGTGGGAGCGGTCAGGGATGGGCTTTGCCTTTATGGAGGCATTCATGGATGAGCTGCAGGTGTATTCGGAGGTAGGAAAAGGCACGCGGGTAAAACTCAGTAAGCGTATCGGCAATTCGTGTGAAAATTCCCTGTAAAATGGGGGTTTTAGAGGTATGGAGGATCCTATGGATGCGATAGAATTATTGAAAAAAGCCCGTGCCGGAGACCGACAGGCAAGAGATCGTATGGTGGAAGAAAATGTGGGACTTGTCTGGAATATTGTGAAACGTTTCAATGGAAGAGGATATGATCCGGAGGATCTGTTTCAGATTGGCTGCATCGGGCTGATCAAATCAATCGATCATTTTAATCTGAACTTTGAGGTCAGGTTCAGTACATACGCAGTGCCCATGATCATGGGGGAGATAAAGCGGTTTATGCGGGATGACGGAATGATAAAGATCAGTCGTACCATGAAAGAGAACGGATGGAAGATCAAAGTGGCAGCGCAGCGGCTGGGGCAGGAGCTTGGACGGCAGGCAACGGTCGATGAGATTGCGGCTGCAACCGAGCTGGCACCGGAGGAGATCGCAGTGGCAATCGAGGCAAACAGGGATGTGGACTCTATCTATCGTCCGGTCTATCAGCCGGAGGGCAAAGAGATCTGCCTGATCGATCAGGTGGTTGCCGGGGAGAATGCAAGTGTCGGTTATGTGTCAAGAACAGCAGTTGCAAGAGCCAATACCGGAGAAACAGACTCAGGAGTTGATGCAGAAAAAGAGCATGTGATCAATCATGTTTTGCTGGAACAGCTTCTTGATACGCTGAGCGACAAGGAACGCAGGCTGATCCGTCTGCGTTATTACGAGGACATGACGCAGACGCAGGTGGCGGCTGAGCTTGGGATCAGTCAGGTGCAGGTCAGCCGCCTGGAAAAGAAAATTCTGCTTCGATTGCGTCAACAACTAGTATAAAATTTCCGATTTTGGAAATGCTTTACACAAAAGAGAAAGGCGGAGTATGCAATGCGGAAAAAGAAAATGTGGTTTTATGTGTTGCTCATTGGCATCATGACCTTAAGTACCGTCTGCTATATAGCAATTATGCGTAATGCACGGACAACCTATGCAAACGGCAAATTTGTGGAGCAGGAGGGAACCGACAATGAAGTCAGATATTATCTACTTAAAATTGGAACAAAATAGTCAGGTGTCACACAAAAAAGTTCTACTGGAGGATGTTGCCGAGATCCTGACTGCGGATCAGACGCTGCAGAAGGAATCCGGCAAGCTGGTGCTTTATACTTTTTCGCAGGAGAAAGAGCACAAGCTTGTCTTTTCGGCGATGAAAGTCATCGAGCTTTTGCAGAAGCAGCGTCCGGGTCTGCAGGTGATCAATATCGGAGAACCGGATTTTATCGTAGAGTATAAGGACACACCGAAGCCTGCCAAGTGGCTGGAGATTGTCAAGGCTGCCTTTGTCAGTCTGATCATATTTTTCGGCGCAGGTTTTACAATTATGACATTTAACACGGATGTCAGCGTGGGTGATGTATTTTCTCTGTTCTACAGGCTGGTCATGGGGACGGAGCAGACCAAGGGCAGCATCATGGAGATCACCTATTGCGTGGGGATTGCCATAGGAATCCTTGGGTTTTACAATCATTTCTCTGCCCGGAATGAGAGGGATGATCCGACACCGCTTCATCTGGAAATGCGCAATTATGAGCAGGAAATGAACAATGCGATCATCAAAAATGCATCCAGGGAGGGCAAAGAAATCTCATGATATGGAAGTTGATCTTATTGGGAGTGATCGGATTTGCGGGCGGAATCAGTGTTGCCGGCGGCGTGTTCGCATTTATCTCTATTCTGGAAATGCTGCCGAGGCTGGCGAGCCGTCTGCATATAGCGAACCGTGTCTATTTTCTGGAAAACTGTATATTTCTGGGAGGTGTAACAGGGGCAGTACTGACGGTATTTCACATTTCCATTCCGTTTGGAAGTGCGACATTAGCTGTGTTCGGACTATTTTCCGGCATCTTTGTGGGCTGTCTTGCCATGGCGCTGGCGGAAACGCTTAAGGTCATTCCGGTTCTGGTACAGAGAGTAAAGCTCGCGACGGGACTTCCGCTTGTGATCCTGGCGCTTGCACTTGGCAAGGCGATTGCCTGCTTCTATCAACTATATTTCCGGATGCAGCATTAAAACAGATATGTCCATAAAATTGACGTGTCCGTAAAATTGGACAGAGAAAAGGAGAGAGTGATATGAATTCAAATAATGACCCATCCATTGAGGAGGTTCTTCAGGAGAAAGACAGCGAAAAACAGAAGCAAAAATATAATGACTACGTTAGCAATATTACACCGAAAAGCAATCGTTTCTTAAACTGTGCCAAGGCGTTTCTGGTGGGCGGCGCGATCTGTGTCGTGGGAGAAGGCTTTAACAGTCTTTATCAGTATCTCGGCAATGATAAGGAGCTGGCGGGGCTTTATACCACATTGTCTCTGATCCTGCTAAGTATTATCCTGACCGGACTAAACATCTATCAGAAGCTGGGACAGTTTGGCGGCGCGGGAAGCATCGTGCCGATCACCGGCTTTGCCAATTCCGTTGTATCCCCGGCGATCGAGTTTCAGGCAGAGGGACAGGTCTTTGGTATCGGCTGCAAGATCTTTACGATCGCGGGACCGGTGATATTGTATGGAATATTTTGCAGCTGGGTGGTCGGGGTGATCTACTGGCTGGGGAGCATTATGTGATCGGTTATTGTAGGCAATTGTGGAAATTTTTCTTCTGTTTTATAGGGATTAAAAAATATACTCGTAAGTTACTTTCTTACGAGTATATTTTTTTGAAGAATTATTTCAGGCAGAAAAGCAGGGGGAGGGACTCTCTTCTTTTGCTGCCGGGTTTGTTTGGATATAATGATAGAAAATATGCCATTTATTGGAGAAAGCAGGACAAAAGATGAAAGAAAAAATCATAACAGAGCAGAATATCGCCCGGTTTGAAAAAGAATTAAAAAAATCCGAAAAAACACCAAACACCATCCACAAATATGTACGTGATGTGCGGAAACTGCAGACGTATGCCGACGGAAGAGGTCTCACCAGAGACCTGATGATCGCATACAAAAAAGAACTGGAGGAACAGGGTGGTTATAAAGCGAACAGCATCAACTCATTTCTCACAGCGATCAATCGGTTCTGCATCGTTATGAAATGGAACGATCTGTGCATCAAGACGATCAAAGTACAGCGAACCGCATTTGAAAACGAAGAAAAAGAGCTGACCATGGAAGAATATAAAAGAATGGTCAGCACGGCCAGCCGCCAGGGGGAAGAGAAGACAGCAAGACTTCTGCAGACGATCGCCGGGACCGGCATCCGTGTCGGTGAACTCAGCTACATCAATGTAGCATGCTTACAAAACGGCATGGTCGATGTCCATAACAAGGGAAAGGTGCGCCGGATCCTGTTACCGTCCGCCCTGCAGGAACTGCTGAAAGAATATGTACAGAAGCATAATATCTGTGAAGGTGCCGTTTTTCAGAACCGCAACCATCAGCCGGTTGACCGCAGGGAAGTATGGCGGCGGATGAAAGCAGCGGCAATGGCAGCCGGAGTGCCCTCCGGCAAAGCATTTCCCCATAATCTGCGCCATTTGTTTGCAAGGGAGTTCTATCAGCAGACAGGAGATATCGTCAAGCTCGCTGATGTACTTGGACACAGCAGCATTGACACAACCCGCATCTACGTGAAATCAACCGGAAAGGAGCATAAGCAGCAGCTCGATCAGATGAACATGGTCGTTGACCACAAAGATGGGGGGCTGGCAGGGCATGAGCCGGTACGGACAACAGAATCCGGGATCATACTGGCAACAGCCGAAAACGTCCGTGTTATGGCAGACAATGACTATCTTTCACGGCGGATATTATTTCCTCTGGAGATGATGTGTTTTATGAGTACCCTTTCCGGATCGGACAAAAAGAAATGGGAGCAGTGGTATCAAAAGATCGAACAAAGCGATAATGATGCTGGAAGCAGGAAAGACAGGATCTTTCCAACGATTCTATAAAAAAAGCGACATAATATGTATTATGACTCATTCACTTACCCCATCAGATATCATGCAGTTTCAATCGTATCTGATGGATTCTAACGTAAAATTGAATACAGCGAAAAAGTATGTGCGAGACGTGAAAAAGCTCGCACATTTTTTGTCGGATCAAACACAGACTTTGTCTCAGAATTCTTTGGACGCGTTTTTGAAGTCATTGCCGGAAGCGGGATATGAGGCACTGCTTCGTACAGCGTTGGAACAGAAGAATTACCGACAGGTACTGATGATACAGATTTTTGCGGTGACGGATATCCGGATGAATGAGCTGCGTTATCTGACAGTGGAAGCATTGGATGACGGTGTTATTAAGGTGCCGCGGGCAGGAGAGTCTTTTGAAATATTTCTGCCGCAGGATCTGGTGGGAGATCTATATGAATATATTGATTTTCAGGAAATTTCAGAAGGCATTATATTCTGTACAAGGAAAGGAACGCCGCTTGACCGCAGCTATATCTGGAAGCAGATGAAGGAGCTTGCGGTGGAAGCAGGGATTGATCCGGATAAGGTATATCCGCAGAACCTGAAGAGACAGCTTGTACGAAGTCATTTCTCGGTTACATATCCTTAGTATCGTTTCCAGTTAAAAACAGGCTTGTCAATAATGCAAAATAGAGTATAATAAACCTATCTATTTGCATTTAGTGCTTCAAAGCACGACAGGCATATTCTGCAATACACAATCCAAAGATAAATTTACGCCACCGGTTAACGAGCTGGTGTTGATTTGCGTGACCAATGATGATATGATGAACATATAAACAAAGAACTTAAATGAGTCTCTCAAACAGAGCTCATCAGATACCTTCCGGGTCAGGTATCCCTATAAAACAAGCAGGGATGTCAGGTCAGAAGCTGAACCCTACTTGTTTTGTAACACGTCTACGATAAGCAGGGAAAGTGAGGCAAGGTAGTGGGTACTGGACAATATTCAAAAGCGATAAGAGAAACGGCAGAAAATTTAAGGATCATTGACGATGCCATGTTCCGGCTGGTAGCGGAACGAAAGGAAGTCTGCCAGGAGATACTCCGCACACTGTTGGACCGGCCACAGCTAAAAGTGGTAAGCGTAACACCGCAGTGTGTTATCACGAGTTTACACAGAGAGATTATTCTGGATGTACTCTGTATTCTGGAAAACGGAACATATATGAACATTGAGATGCAGAAGGGTTCCGGTAATGACGATATCAAGAGGAATCGGTTTTATGCATCATCAACTACGGCAGCATATACGCCAAAGGGAACCGATTTTGCGGATATCCCGCAGGTAACCATCTTATATATTACGGAGTATGACGCTCTACATAACGGGCAGATGATCACACATGTGAAAAGGTGCATGAAAACAAATGAGGGGTATGCTCCTGTAGATGACGGGGAAGATATCTTCTTTGCCAATACAGTAGTGAAGGATGGTTCGGACAAATCCGAACTACTCCAGTTATTTTTACGAAAAGATGTATTTGAAGATGCCAGATTCCCCGCATTAAGCAAAGCAGTTAAGTATTTCAAAGAGACGGAGGGAGGTTTGGGGAAAATGTGCAAAACAGTAGAGGATTATGCGAAAAATTATGCGGAAGAACGTGAAAAAATCGTTCGAGAAGAAGGACGTTCAGAAGGATTGACGGCAGGGCGTTTGGAGGCAATACGCAAAATGCTGGGAAGCGGATTATCCCGTGAAATGATCCTTTCTATGGATTACTCCGAAGCCGAACTGCAAGCCGTTGAGCAGGAATTATTCACGCAAGTGTAAGATGGATCAGCATGAAAGGTAAGAGGCTGTCTCATAAATGTGAGGCAGCTATTTGATATATAGGAAAATGCTCGTAACGTAGTGTTATGTCAACGAGAATTGCGAAGCAATTCTTGGAGAGCAAAACGCTGGTTTTGCCCTTTTTTGCAGGAAGGGAGCGGTGCCCATGCAAACCATAAACAAGAAAATTCTTATAGTGACAGGTGTTATATTACTGGGTATCATAGTAATTGGTGCAATCCTGTGGACGGATCGCGAGGAAAGTATGCGGCAGCGCGGTGGTGCCGGAAAGCAGTCCTATACGGCGCAGACACCGGATCCAACAGCTGCGCCGGCTGCAGATGAGGAAGAGATTCTGTCAATGGTACATAGAAAAGATTATCTGCAGGTAAAGCTCGATCAGAAGAAACAGACGATCAAGGTGAGTTGGGAGGCGCTGACCAATGCACAAGAATATCGATTGACCAGATACCGCGTCCGGGACGATAGGCCTGACCGGAAGGAAATGACAAAAACATATAAGCCGGGGAAGAAGCAGTATGAGTTTACACAGAAGTTTTCTTACGGCGATGTATTTCGTTATGAGATCGAGGTATTCCAGGAGGGAGGAATGTGGCTTTTAGATCCGAAGAGCGAGGGAAACAGCCGCGAGATATTCTGTGAAATGTATGGCACAACGCTGGATCAGTCAATTGATGACATCAGAGGAGACAAAGGCTTTTCCCGTCTCGTATTCCGAACCTTTGGCTCGGTTCAAGCGGATGGCTTTGAAATATACCGCGGTACGACAAAGAGTAATATGCAAAGGATTGACGTTGTGAAGAAACAAAAGCTTCAGAAGACAAAGCTTGACACGGGGAAAAAAGGTTTTCTTTATGAGGATTACACGGCACAGCCGGAGCAGGTGTACACTTATCAGGTCAGACCATATGCCATCGTTGGCGGCGAACGTAAGCTTGGGGAAAGATCCGAGGTGCGCTGGCTCGCAACCGATAATTCCGATGGAAAATGCATGGCTCAGATCAATGTAAAGAATGCCAGACGAATCAAATATTATGAATTTAAGATCCACTCTACGGACGAACGAGATATCTGTTTTGGAAAGAAATATAATAGCCGGACAAGCTGGGGCGGTGGCTTCGACTTCTTTATCGGAGATATGGAGATGGGAGGTCTCGGAGACGGTGTGAACTCGATCGACCAGATGGATATATCGTATAAGCAGAGGAAGGACGATACCTATCAGAAGCTTGCCGATGACGATGAAATTGTCATCCGACCGGGAAAGACCATGTATCTCCGACTGGAAAGAAAAGATCATCAATCCTTCGAAAACTATTTGTATGGAAGCGATGGAAGCAGCATCATTGTAAGTCTTGGCATGTTTGCATATCGCGGTCGCAAGGCAATGATCAACATAGAATATCAACGCGGCAAAACAACCGCCGTCGACGTCACATGGGAACGCTACGACTATAAACTAGACTCCGATGTTGCCTATACAAATTAAAAGATACCACTTAAAATGATGGTAAACGTGTGGTCATATTATTTCTTATGACAGAAAAATCAAATAGACATTTTGCCTCAAAAAATAAATTAATCCGTGAACTATAACGAAAAAATTGACGCAGATCAGTAGGATTTCTGAAAAGTCTTTGCTTTGCAATGCTT
>ERZ773192.454-NODE-454-length-51174-cov-4.642462_pt1 | contig 51174 bp, 51 predicted proteins | sample MGYA00581010_ERZ773192 | MGnify/ENA primary metagenome ERZ773192 (study PRJEB29015, sample SAMEA2737741) | human gut metagenome | biome: human gut; feature: human-associated habitat; material: faeces | place: China | collected 2012 ...
AAACATTCAGAAGTTTTATGACTTATGAAGAAGATCAAAGATTAATCCAGAATACCGAGAAAAAGATGGCTTATGATGAAGGAATTTTTCAAGGAATTGAGCAAGAAAAATTAGAAATAGCTAAAAATATGTTAGCAAAAAACATAGATATTTCTACTATTTCTGAATTAACTGGACTTGATGCTGATACTTTAGAAAAATTATCTAAGGAAATCAATAATTAAAAGGAAAAGCAAATGCTTTTCCTTTTAATATAATTCATCTCTTAATAACTCAATATTAGAATTCATAATTGTAAAGTAATCATTATTTTCATCTCTATCTTCTTCTTTAATATTATCTAGTCTTCTAAAAGTATAAGTTTCTACATTTGTTTTATCAATTACTTGTTTTACTGCATCAGAGTTATCATTGTTTTCTAATAAGAAAATATGTTTTATTTCACCATTTGTGATACTATCAATTGTACTAGCGATTGTTTTATCACTAACAGCTTCATTTGTACTATCTAAAGAGATAACTTCAAAACCATACTTTTCTAAATATTTTAAACTATCACTATTTACTACTATTTTCTTTCTAGAAGCATTTTCAGCAGTTAATTTTAAATTAGCATCTAACTCTGATAGTGTTACTTTTATTTCTTCATATTTTTTATCAATTTCTTTTTCTAAGTAGCTATTCGTCATATATTCTTGTAGACCATTTCTAATATTTTGAGTCATCATAAGTAAGTTAGATGGATTTAACCATAATTCTTCTTCACCATAAGTAATTTCCATTCCATAAGTCGCATCAATAATTAACATATTAGCATTTCTTTTTAAAAATTCAACAGCTATATCTTTATCATCAGTGACTCTATTATAAATAAATAATTTCTTTTTACTATAATCATTTAATTGTTTTTCACTAAGTTTATAAGTAAAAGTATCAGTACCATCAGGATAGATAGAATTAACAATAGAATGTTCTCCATATAAATAATTAGTAGCAAATTCGATAGGATAAGTTGTTGTAATAATTTCTATTCCTTCTAGGTTATCTCGTTTAAAACAACCAGTAGATATTAATATAGAAATCAGTAAAATGGGTAATAAATATTTAATTTTTTTCATTCTTTTTTTCTCCTTTTTTATTAAAATTAGGAACAGGATCATAGCCACTAGAACCAAAGGAATTACAACGAAGAATTCTTTTAATTCCAAGATATAGTCCTTTTATAGTACCATATTTGATAATAGCTTGTTTCATATATTCAGAACAAGTAGGCTGATACCTGCATAGATTATGAATCCTTCCTGGAATCATTTGATAAGTTTGAATTATTCCAATTAAGAAGTATTTCATATCATCACCATGTATACATTTTACACTTTTTTTCTTATTATGACAATTATTTGGAGTAATTTTGTTTATCTGTATGTATATATAAAATATATTTATTACCAAGTTATTATTAACTATAGGCAACTATTATCGACAAATTCCGACATAAAGTAACATTTTTGTTGCTTTTTATTTTACTTTGTGTTAATATATGAAGCACTAAAAAGCTTTAGGGGGAGTAGTTGTGAACGGAGTTAGTACGGATTTTCAAGAAGAACAAGTAATAGAAATAACGAAAAGTAAAGTTATATACAATGTTATTAAAAGAGTATTTGATATCATATTATCTTTTATTTCTATTATCTTATTAAGTCCATTATTTTTATTAATAGCTGTACTTATTAAATTAGATTCTAAAGGAAAAGTATTTTATAAGCATAAAAGAATTGGTAAAAATGGAGAATATATTTACTTATATAAGTTTAGAAGTATGTATTCTGATTCTAAAGAAAGATTAGAAGAAATGTTAAAAGATCCAGTTATTAGAAAAGAATGGGAAGAAAATTATAAATTAGATCATGATCCTAGAATTACCAAAGTGGGAAACTTTTTAAGAAAAACCTCTTTAGATGAATTACCACAGTTATTAAATATTTTAACTGGAGATATGTCTTTTGTAGGACCAAGACCTATTATTGATGATGAAATTAAAAAGTATGGTATCAATAAGGACAAGCTATTAAGTGTTACACCTGGTTTAACTGGTTGGTGGGCATGTAATGGTAGAAGTTGTACAAGCTATGAAGATAGAATGAAACTAGAGCTTTTTTATGTAGATAATAGAAGTATATTATTAGATATAAAAGTATTTATTAAAACCTTTATATCCGTTATTAAAAGAAATGGAGCAAAGTAAAATGAAGAAAGAAAATATTGTATTAAAAAAAACTGATTGGAATAGTCAAGAAGATAATACTAGTTTATATAGTATGATGAATAATGAAGAAGGTATTAGAGAAATATTTGGTGGTAGAAATGATAGATTAATGACTGCTAGTAATTCTTGGTTAATAAAAGCAAATAATAATAATATTGGTTTTATTAATTTGGTAACAGAAAAAGCTAATTATAATTTTTTATTCTTAGATATGGGAATTATTAAAGCTTATCGTGGTAAGGGTTATGGTAAGAAATTCTTAGAAGAAGTACAAGAAATTGTAGAAAGAGAAGAAGATTTCCCATATGTCTTAATGGAAACAAGATGTAATAATGATAACGCTAATGGAATTAGTAAGGGTGTTGGATGTTATTTAACTACATTTGGTGATAGAAATGTTTACTTATTACAGAAGTCTAGATTACAAGAATTTATTGATACTAATCAAATGGAAGAATTAGCTAAGCATTATGAAATGGAAAATAGTAAAAAGGCTATCGTAAAACAATATTTATAAAAAGAAAAAAGATAAAAAGAAAAATAAAAAGGGTACCATAAATACAGATAACTATATGCAGATAAAAGAAATGGTATATTGCATATAGTTTTTTTATGGAGAGGGGATAAAAATTTTAAATGAAAAAAATTGAATTTCATGTACATACTAGATTTTCAAATGATAGTATTTTAGGTTTATTTTTTATATTAATGATGTGTAAATTTAGAAAGATAGATTGCTTAGTTATTACTGATCATAATGAAATAGATGGTGCAATTAAGTATAAAGAAAAATTATTAAAATATGGAATTGATGTAATAGTTGGCGAGGAAATATTTACAAAAGATGGTGAAATAATCGGATTATTTTTAAATAAAAAAATAGAACCATATTTGTCTGCAGAAGATACAGTGAAAAGAATTAGAAAACAAAAAGGATTGGTATACATTCCACACCCGTACGATGAAAAAAGATATAAAACAGTTATTACTCAAGAAGCATTAGAAAAAATATATAAAGATATAGATTTTATAGAAATTCATAATGGTAGAAATATATCAGAAGTATTTTCAAACAAACAAAATGAAATGGCTGATAAATATAATTTAAGAAAAATAGTAGGCAGTGATGCCCATACTTTTTATGAATTAGGTAGAAATTATTGTTTAGTAAATTCTTATGAAAAAGCAGAATTAATTTCAAACATAGAAAATGCAATTTTTAATAAAAAAAAGTGTATAAGATTAGCACATCAAAATACGAAATTAGCCAGATTTATAAAAATAGTAGGAAAAGGTGATTTTAATGAATTATACAGAATTATCAATAGAAAATGTAAAAGAAAAAAGTAGGGAATTATACGAAAAAATAATTGAAGAATATAAATATGATTTAGTAATATTTATAGCTAAAGGTTCTTATTTAATAGGACAAGAATTAAGCAATTTAGGTGATGCACCATTATTAGAAATTTATGCAACTAGAAAAGGTGGTAATTTAAAGAAAGTATTAAAACCATTAATCAAGATAATACCTAAAAAGATATTAATAAATCTAAGAAAAAAAGAAATGAATTCTAATTATCATGAAAAGAATAATGATAGACAAGTTGCATTTAATGAAGAAGAATATTCAAAATATAAAAAATGCAAAAAAATTCTTTTGGTTGATGATTCTATTGATTCAGGTAATTCAGTTACTTTGGTTAAAGAAGCTTTATCCAATTATTTTTCTAAAGCTGAAATAAAAGTTGCTGTTTTTAATGTGATGAATAAATCAGCCATAAAACCAGAATTCACTATTTACAATAATATGATGATAAATGGTCCATGGTCAAATGATTCAAAATATAATGGTAAACATCAAAAATTGTACAATGAATGGAAAAAGAATAAAGAAGAAAATTTACACAAAAAAAAAGTATCTGTTGCAATGGCAACTTATAACGGAAAAAAGTACATTCAAGAACAAATAGATAGTATTCTTAAAAATTTAGAAAAGAAAGATGAGTTAATTATTAGCGATGATGGCTCTAATGATGGAACTATAGAAATTATTAAAAAGAACATAAAAAAAGATAATAGAATTAAGTTAATTAATGGTCCCCAAAGAGGCGTAATTAAAAATTTTGAAAATGCATTATTAAATTGTAATGGCGATTATATATTTCTATCTGACCAAGATGATATTTGGTTGCCAAATAAAGTAAAGACTGTTATGTCATATTTTGAACAAGACGATAAATTAATAGCTATAGTTCATGATGCTATGGTAATAGATGAAAATAATAATGTTATTATGAAATCATGGTTTGAACATCGTAATTCTAAAAAAGGTTTCTTAAGTAATTTAATTAAAAATAGATATTTAGGCTGTTGCATGGCTTTTGATAAAAGACTTTTAAAATATGCTTTGCCTATTCCTGAAGATATAGAAATGCATGATTGGTGGTTAGGTTTATGTGCTGAGTTAAAAGGGAGAACTAAGTTTATTAACGAAAGATTATTTATGTACAGAAGGCATGGTAATAACGTGTCAAGTTTAAATCATTATCCATTAAAAAAAATGATTAAAAATAGATATAAACTGATTTATAATATTTTAAAAAATAGATAGGTGGTGTGTCTATATGAATATGGAAACTATCATTTTAACATCGTGTTTGCTTTTTATGTTAATTGATTACATAAAAACAAGAAAAATATTTACTCCCGTTTTAATATTTAATTTTATATGGTTTTTTACTTTATCTTTATATAATTTAAAAATTAGTTATTTACAACAAGATTTAAGTGAGAGAACATTATATTTATTTATCTTAAATATTTTGGGTTTCAATATTACATATTTAATAATTTCTTCATTTAAAAAAAGAAAGGTGACAAGCTCCAAACGTAAGGCTCTTAAATATACAAAGGAACAACGAATTAAGTTTGCTAAATGGTTTGTTATATTTCTATTTATAGTTGAAACTATTTATTCTGGAGGGATTCCAATAATTTGGAAAATTACTGGTGTTGGTAAAAATTATTTTGATTTTGGTATTCCATCAGTTCATGGTGCTTTTAATGGATTGGTTATTTGTTTAGGGGCATATAGTTTTTTTAAAAAGACTAATGACAAATACCTTTATCTTTTAATTGGTATTTTAATTTTTTCACGTCAAATTATGATATCTATGGCAGTTGAAGCTATTATTTTTAATATGTTTACCTCTAAAGAGATAAAGTGGAAAAAGTATATTATTATAGGCATAGTAGGTATACTTGCTTTTAATATTTTAGGTAATTTTAGATCGGGTTCTGAGACTATGAATGAAATTTTTCAACCTAAGCAGCAGTATGTTAATATGCCAAATTCATTAAAATGGGTTTATTCATATATGACATTTTCAGTTAGTAATTTTAATAATTTAGTATCTAAAACAGATGGTGGCATGAACAGAGGAGCTTCTATGTTGTCACAAATTGTACCTACTGCATTATTAGATAAAGTTAACATTGAAATAAAATATAATCCATTTTATTTAATTTCATTAAATTATAATACATGTACGTCATTTCCGGAAATCTATTTGGACTTTGGTGCTATTGGTATTTTAGTATTTGGTATTTTACTAGCATTTTTGGGAAACTCAATATACAAACAAATGTTACTAAATAAAACAGAAGCAAATATTTTAACATATTCTGTATATGTACATAATATATTATTATTATTTTTTGTAAATATGTTCTTATATTTGCCTGTAATTGTACAGTTTATTTACATACCGTTAATTTTTGCTGAAAACGAAGGGAGAATAAAAAAATGAAAAAAATAGCTTTGATAGGTGCATTTGACAGAGATAATTATGGCGATATCTTAATGCCAATTGTTTTTGAAGAATATATGAATAAATTTCATTCTGATTTTTATTCTAATTTAACTTTTAAATATTATGGATTAAAAGAAAGTAATATGCAGTATCTTGGAGGAAAAAATACAATGCCCTTATCATCGATAGATATGGAGATTGATGATATGTTAGCTTTGGTGTTGGTTGGTGGTGCAATATTACCATGCAGATATGGTGATATGTTTATACATTTGCAAGAAAATCCAAAACTTATAAAATGTTATAAAATTTTAGATAAATGTATAAGACCACTTTTTGATTTGTATTGTAAAAATAAACTTAATGGCAAAAATGTTAGACCTTGGTTAATTGATCAATTTGATAATAAAACAATTATTTATAATACAGTGGGTGGATCATTAACAAAAAGAAAATTGCTTTTGTGCAAAAGGAAGATTTTAAATGCACTTAATAAAGCTTCATACATATCTGTGCGCGATATTAATACTAAGTATTATCTAGATTGTAATTCGATAGAAAATCAGCTTTATCCAGACAGTGTTGTAATTCTTTCAAAAATAATTTCAGATGAAAAGATTATAGAAAATGTTGGAAAAACAAAACAGCATCAGGTTAAAAAATTAGGTAAATATGTTGTAATACAAATGAATGCTAAAGTGGGGCTAGGCTTAGTAAATGAAATAAAAGAAGAAATTGAAAGATTATATAATAAATATAAAACCTCATGTGTATTATTACCTATTGGTAGAGCCCCTGGTCATGAAGATCAGTTGCCGTTGAAACAGCTTGATGAACAATTATCAACACCACACTATATGCCAGAAACCAATAATGTATTTGAAACGATTTATTTGATAAAAAATGCTGTAATGTATTGTGGCACTAGTTTACATGGTGCTATTACTTCGATATCTTATTGTATTCCACATACTGCTTTAAGTAATAAAATACCAAAGTTGAATGCTTTTTTAAATACATGGGATACTACACCAATAAAAAATACTGAACCCAAGCAGTTAATAGAAACGTATGAACAATTATTGAAATTTAAAAATTTAAAAGAAACTATGATTGCAAAGAAAGATGAACTACAGAAACTAGCTATTGAAAATTTTGAAAATATCAATGAAATAATAAAAAAGAGTGATTTTTATGAAAAAGAAAAACTTAATTAAAAATTCTATAATTTTGATTTTTGGAACAACATTACCTAAAATTATGTTATTTATTACGCTCCCATTATACACTTTTTTTCTAAGTAAAAAAGAATATGGTACTTATGACATTATTATGACTTTAAGTACTCTAATAATTCCACTTGCTACATTACAATTGCATTCATCGATTTTTAGATATTTAATTGATACTAAAAAATTGTCTGAACAAAAAAAAATAATATCTACAGCTTTAATGACTATTTTTTTAATTACGTTAACTTTATTATTAGTAGCATTTTGTATTCCAGTGGTATATAACCATGAGACTAAGTTTAATATTTATCTATATTTTGCTGTCAATGTTATTTTTCAAGTCTTTTTGGAGATATCAAGAGGATTAGGAAAGAAAAAACAATATACATTAGCCTCAATTATAAATGCTTGTTTTATTGTTATACTATCTATTTTATTTATGTATAATTTAAATAATAAAATGCTTGCCGCATTTGCTTCAATCAATTTAGCTGGTATCATTACTATAATTTACTTATTAATTGTAACTAAAATATGGAAATATATATCTCTAAAATGTGTCGATAAAAAGCTGTTGAAAGAAATGTTAGTCTATTCGATACCGCTGATACCTAACTCTTTATCTTGGTGGATTATAAATGTATCTGACCGTTTTATTATCAAACTTATGTTAGGCGTAGAAGCTAACGCAATTTATGCTGTTGCTAATAAAATTCCATCAATTTATAGCTTGTTTTATAATGGCTTTAATTTAGCATGGCAAGAGTCAGCATCTTTAGACTCAAAAGATAATAAAATGTACTATCAGAATATTTTTACATCACTTAGTAAATTTTTGATGAGTGGACTTTTGATTTTAATTTCAATACTTCCTATTATATTTAAACTGTTAGTTATTGGTGATTACAATGAATCTTATTATCAAATGCCAATTTTATGTATAAGTTTATTGTTTTCTAGCTTATCTGCTTTCTTGGGTGGTATTTATATTGCAACTAAGAATTCTAAAAAATTAGGTATTTCATCATTCATGGCATCTTTAACGAACATAATAATCAATTTTGTATTAATAAAAAAGATTGGTTTATATGCTGCATCATTCTCTACTTTAGTTTCATTCTTAATTTTAACATTATATAGGTATTATGACATAAAAAAGCTGTGCTATTTAAAAATTAATATCAGATTATTAATGATTTTTATTCTATCTTTATCAATAGTTGTATTTGGATATTATAATAAAAATCTGTATTTTTTGCTTATTAATATTATTCTTTCAAATTCTATATTCGTTATTTTTAATAAAGAAATTATGCAAGCAATGATACATAAAGTGAAATTATGAGGATGAAAAAAGTAAATGAAACTTTATTTAATATTTTTTGTATTATTTTTACTATATTATTTCTCCTATCTTTTACTATTCTTATCTATTCCATCTTTAAACTAAATATCTTACCAACTAAATATCTAATTATAGGATTTAGCGTATTAATACTAGTTACCATTATCTTATTATTTGGTATCTTTAGTAAGAAACATAAAGCTTTTAGAACACTATCATTTATCATTATGTTATTACTTACTGTATTTTCATGCTTTGCTATTAATTATCTAAATAATACTTATAATTTTATAAATAGTACCAAAAATAAATATGATACTTTAAACTATTCAGTAATTGTACTAAAAGATAGTAATTATACTGGTATTGATAGCTTGAAAGATAAAAAAGTTTCTTATTTAAATGATAGTTATAATTTAGATATTAAGAATGAACTTAATTCTAAGATAACTTATAAGGAAGAATTAGTAGATGATTTTACTAAAATGGTTAGTTTATTAAATAATAAAGATACATATGCTATAGTATTAGAAGATAGTTATTTAACTTTAATTGAAGAAGAGGACACAACTTTTTATAATAATATTAAAGTAGTTTATACATTTCAAATCAAAGTAAAGACTCATGAAGAATCTGATGATACTATCATTACTCAAGAACCATTTATCTTGTATATTAGTGGAATAGACCAATATGGAAATGTAAATACAGTAAGGGGTAGAAGTGATGTAAATCAGCTTGTTGTTGTGAATCCTAAAACGAATCATATTCTTTTAGTAAATACACCAAGAGATTATTATGTTAGGCTTGCTGGTACAACAGGCTTAAAAGATAAACTTACTCATGCTGGTATTTATGGAATTGATAAAAGTATTGACACACTAGAAGATTTATATGATATTAATATTAACCACTATTTAAGAGTTAATTTTAATACATTAGTTAAAGTAGTAGATGTAATAGGGGGAATAGATGTTTATTCTGATAAAACATTTAATTCTTTTCATATTAAAGGTTGGACAGTTTCTAAAGGTTTAAATCATTTTAATGGAAAAGAAGCACTTGCTTATTCTAGAGAACGATATGCTTATATTGATGGAGATCATCATAGAGGTAGAAATCAACAAGATGTTATAACAGCTATTATTAATAAAATAACTACTTCAAAAGTATTAATTAGTAAATATAATAGTATATTAAATGTATTAGATGGATCTTTTCAAACAGATATTTCTACTAGTGGTATTACATCATTTATAAAATATCAGTTAGATAAAATGCCATCTTGGAAAGTAGAAAGTATTGCAGTAAGTGGTTATAATAGTTATAATTATACCTATAGTATGGGTTACAATTATAAATTATATGTAATGGAACCAGACTATGATAGTATAGAAACAGCAAAAGAAAAAATAAAAGAAGTTTTAAATGAAAGTTAACAGTGATAGAAAGGCAAAAATATGAAAAGTGATATAAAAACATCTTTACTATTATTAAAAAATAAATTATTACTTTTATCATTAGTAAGTACACTTGGTGCTACTAGTATAGGGTGTAGTAGTAATTCATTTGATAATGATGAAGTAGAAAGTGTATTAGAAACAACAGAAGAGAAGATAGAAGAAAGTATTACGGTAATACCAGATACTACTTTAAAAACAGAAGAAAAACTACCAGATAGTAAAGAAGAAGTTATGAATATTATAGATAATGGTTCTATTGAAAGCATCTATTATGTAAAAAACGATACTACTTTAGCGATTCCTTCTTTCTTAACAGAAAGTAAAGTAGAAGAACAAGTTACTTTACCTAAATTAGAATGTTTAGAAGTGTATGATATATTAGATGATACTTGTCTAGTAAAAACAAATGAATATATTGGGTTTACTACTTTAGAAAATTTAGAAGAATTAACTGGTACTTTTGTGGTAGTAGATATTAGTAGTCAAGAAGTAAAGTTATACTGTAATAATGAAGTTATCTTAACTACTCCTGTTGTTACAGGAAAACCATCTACACCAAGTGATAAAGGATTATTTGAAATTTATGATATTAGTCATTCAAGGTATTTAATAGGCCCTAATTATAAGTCTTATGTTGATATTATGATGAAATATAATGGTGGAGAAGGATTACATGATGCCCAGTATCATACGCATGAAGATGGATTTAGACATGGTTGGAGAGATGCAAGTGAGTTTGGTGGAGATACTTATTTAAAACATGGTTCTCATGGCTGTATCAATATGATTCATGATGATGTTATGACTGTTAGTGATTATGTAGATATTGGTACAAAAGTATTAGTAAAAGAGTAATTTATGACTAGTGAAGAAAAAGTAATAAAATAATAATTGTGGTAGCTATTTGCATTTTCCTTTTTCCGTTTGTCTTCACGATTGGACTAGCGAAGAGATCAAAATAATGATTAACTATATTTTGTATAATTAGTATGATTCATAAATTAAATATTTATATCAAAAATAATTTTAAATAGCCCAGGAACTTATATAAAATTCCTGGGCTATTATTCTATTTCTAAGTGTTTTGTGAATATTTTGAATAATACTTATTACAAATCTAGACTATTTTTATTTAATAAAAATTCTTGAATGCCTATTATTAAAATTCCATCATCGTTTCTCCATAATTTTATATTCTCTTTTATAACGATAATCTTTTTAAAACTATCACCAACATTGTTTAATGATCTAGTTTCTTGTAGTACCTTTTCAGGAGTATCTAAATTTAATGCTGATTGAATATAATATCGCTTATTTCCTTGATTGCAAACAAAATCTATTTCTAATTGTTTTCTAGTTCCATTATCTCTTACTTCAACAACCCCAACATCAACATTATACCCTCTAATCAGTAATTCATTATAGATTATATTTTCCATTAAATGATTCTCTTCCTGCTGTCTAAAGTTCAACTTTGCATTTCGTAATCCAATATCAGCAAAATAATATTTTTGTGGGGTTTGAATATATTTTTTTCCTTTAATATCATATCTTTCTGCTTTTTCTATTAGAAAAGAATCAAGTAAATAGTCAATATATGAAATAACTGTATTTTTTGAAACATCTGTTATACCATTGCTTATAAATGTATTATAAATTTTTTGTGGATTTGTTAATGATCCAACTGAAGAAGATAAAATGTTTATTAAAGTATCAAGTATATCTACTTTATCAATGTTATTTCTATCAATTATATCTTTTTTATAAGTTAATTCATATAAACTTGTTAAGTATTTGCTCTTTTGTTCATCAGTAGGTTGCTTTAATATTAAAGGCATACCCCCATATGTTACATATTCATTCCAAGCATCATATTTATCACCATCATATGCACCAACGAATTCGGCAAAAGATAATGGGTATATTCTAACTTCATCACCTCGTCCTCTAAATTCTGTAATTATATCACTTGATAAGAACTTAGAATTACTTCCTGTTACATAAACATCTATATTTTTTTCATATAGTAGTCCATTTAATACAAATTCAAATCCTTTTGTTAATTGAATTTCGTCTATTATGACATAATACATTTCTTTATCTTTAATTTGAGATTGAATATATTTACTTAATTTTTTTGGATCATGATACTGGATATTTTCTTCTCTATCTAATGCCAGCTTAATAATATGGTCATCTTTTATACCATTATCGATTAAATAATTATAAAATATATTATTAAGTATATAAGATTTTCCACATCTTCTAATACCTGTTATTACTTTAATTAATCCATTTTCTTTTCTAGCAATAATTTTATTTAAATAATCATTTCTTTCTATTATTTTTTCAGTCATAAAACGCTCCCTTTTATTTATTGAACTTTTTTGCCATATTTGTCACTTTTGTTCAATATAAATTATATGATTTGTTTTAAAATTAGTCAATGTTATCATTGAACTTTTTTGCCATATTTGTCACTTTTGTTCAATACTATAATTATATTATATGTATAATCATGAAATATATTCATTTATTTATATAGTGGGAAAGTTATATTTAAAGTTAATTTTTTTACCATATTTTATTGATACACATAAGTTTAATTAGTGATAAGTAAAAAATAATAGCTATTTACCATAAAAAGTGTTATAATAAGAAACACTTTTAGGGGGAAATACTATGAAAAAAATACTTTCTTTTTTAAATAAATATCGTGTATTTATCATTAGCTTTTTATTACTGTTATTAAATGTTTTACTATTTATCTTTATTCATAATCTTAATGTATTTACTACAAAATATTATTTATTATTATTTGGCGTTTTAGTGCTATTAGAAGGAATTACTACTATTTTTCTTTTTATCAATAAAAAAGTATTTACTATATTAGGTTATCTTTTTACTATTTTACTTATTCTTTTTCAAATAGGAGCTATTTATTATGTCAATGTTACGGACTCTTTTTTAAATAAATCATTTAATAACGATAAAAGAGAATATACAAATACTTTTTATGTTGTTAGTAAAAAAACTAGTAACCATACTTTAGAAAATTTATCAGATAGTACCATTGGTTACTATCAAGATACACCTAATATTAGTCAAGCAATTAAAGAATTAAATTATAAATATAAAGTAAAATCTACTTCCTATTCTGATATAACAGATATGTTTTCTAAGTTAGATCATGATATTTCTTATTTTTTAATAGAGAAAAACTTGTATGATTATACTTTTCAAATAGATACCTCTCTAAATAAAGATGATTATACTGTTATCTATCAATATACATTAACATTTCAGGAACAAGTAGAAGATACAATAACTACTGTTCAAGAAGATAAAGAAACAAATAATATTAATATTTATATAGGTGGTACTGATTTTACTAATCAATTGTATGATTTTAATATGATAGTATCTATTAACAAAGAAAATCATAAAGTATTACTTACTAGTATTCCAAGAGATTATCATATACCTGTTTATGGTAAAGGTGGTAGAAGTGATAATATGGGTTATCATGGTGCATGGGGTATTACTACTAGTATGAAATCATTAGAGCAGTTATTAAATATTAAAATTGATTATTATGTAAAAGTAAGAACGAATAGTTTAGTAGGGGTAGTAGATACTTTAGGTGGTATTACTTTCTGTTCTGATAAGAGCTTTTATACAACTCATGCTACCATATTAGATAGTTATGATGATTCTACGGGAAATAAATTATATGTAGAAAAAGGGTGTAAGAATTATAATGGTGTTGAAATTTTAACGATTTCTAGAGAAAGACTTGCCTATAGTGGTGGAGATAGACAAAGACAGAAAAACTGTCAAAGCATTTTAATTTCTATATTCAATAAAGTGACTTCTCCAAGTATCATTACAAATTATCAAAGTGTTCTTAATTCTGTTAGCAATTTATATACGACGAATATTAGTAAAGAAATAATTACAGATTATATAAAAGATATTCTCGATAATAAAACTAAATGGACTTTTAATACTCAAAGTTTAGATGGGTATGATGGTAGTGGTTATGTGCATTTAACGAATTATAAAGATTATATAATGATTCCATACCAAAGTTCTATTAACAGTGCTAGTTATCATATAAAACATAATTAAAAAAGTATCATTGATACTTTTTTAATTGACTTTTATCTTGTAATCCCTTATACTACTATTAGTTTACGAATATTTGAGCAGTATTAAAATATGCGTGGAAAGGAGATAAGATGAATAAAAAGTTTTGTGATAAATGTTTAAAAGAAGTTAATTGTGAATATAAAGAAATGGTAGTAACAGAAATTTTAAGTGGAAAACAAGTGAAATATTTAAAAAAATATTATACTTGCTTGGAATGTGGTAATGATTTTTATGATGATTTGATTGATTATAATATAGAAGCTGCTAATACACAGTTAAGAAAGATCAATAATATTATCACAATTGATGAAATAAAAGAAATACTAGAAAAATATGATATTGGAAAAAAGCCTATTTCTGTTATTTTAGGATTGGGTGAAATAACGATTACTAGATATTTAAATGGACAAAATCCTACTAAAGAAAATTCTGATTTTTTAAAAGAAATTTTAGTGAACCCTAATTTATATGAGTTATATTTAATTACGAATAAAGATAAAATTACAGAATTAGCTTATAAAAAATCTTTAGGTAAAACGAAACAATTAGAACTTACTTCTGTTCATTCAAAATTATATAGTGTAGCATTATATATTATTGATAAGTTAGAAGATATTACGCCATTATCATTACAGAAAATTTTATATTTTTCTGAAGGATTTTCAAAAAGAATATTAAATAAAGAATTATTTGATGATACACCAGAAGCTTGGGTATATGGTCCTGTGTATAGAGAAATATACGAAAGTTTCTCTTATTATAAGTATAATAATATTGATTATTCAGAAATACTAAAAGATTATGATTTTAGATTAGATGATAAAGAAAAAGAGTACCTTGATAAAATAGTATTGATATTTGGGTGCTATAGTGGCAAAATACTTAGAGAAATGTCTCATACAACCACACCATGGATTGATGCCAGAAAGGGATTAACAGATAATGTATCTTCTAATAGAATTATAGATAGAAAAGCTATTAGTGAGTTTTTTGATGATGTTTGTGATACATACTCTATATCTTCAGTAGATGATATCAAAAAATATAGTACTTATATTTTTGATAAAGTACAGGAAGAAAATTATAATAAACTTTAATTCTGTGTTAAAGAAAAAATTGGTATTTAGACAGGAAGTATTTAATTGATTGGAAGTGTCTTATGAAAATTAAAAAAGTTATTTATACAGTATTACTAATTATATGGTTACTAGTCATATTTTTGTTTTCTAATCAAACGGCTAGTAAAAGTCAATCTACTAGTGATAAAGTAGCATCTGATATTGTTGGAGTAGTAGAAACAATTACTAAGAATGAAATCAAAAAAGACAAAAAGGAAAATATCATAGAAAATACTAGATTTTTAGTAAGAAAAACAGCACATTTTACTCTATATTTTATTTTAGGAATTATAGTGTATTTACTTTTTACTAGTTATGGAGTTAAGAAAATATTATTTTATTCTATATTATTTTGTTTTCTATATGCTTGTAGTGATGAAATACATCAATTGTTTCTAGATGGTAGAACTGCTAAAGTGTTAGATATTTGTATTGATACTTGTGGTAGTAGTCTAGCAATTATTAGCCTATTTTACCTACAAAAATTTAATAAAAAGTACCGTGGTAACTAAGATATCATGGTACTTTTGTTCTGCTATGTACAAAAAATACGATTTTTCTTGCTTTTTAGATAGTTTTGTATTATAATATGTGCCAACAAAAGAAGGGGTGGAAGTATGGAAGAATTTAATATATCAGAATTTATTAAATATTACTTCAGTTTAATTGTTATTGTTATTTTATTCATTATTTTAGGAGCAGTTGGTAGTTGGTATTATACCGATTATATTCAAGTACCAATGTATAAGTCTCAAACTAGTTTAGTATTAACAAGAGCAGGGGATTCTACAGGTAGTATTACGCAAAATGATATTTCTTTAAACAAAAACTTAGTTGCTACTTATCGTGAAATTATTAAGAGTAGAAGAATTTTATCTAATGTTATTAGTAATTTAAATCTTGATATTACTGAAAAAGAATTAAGTGATAAAGTTAGTGTTACTAGTAGTAATGATACAGAATTAATCGTAATTTCTGTAGTAGATAAAGATAGTAAGTTAGCACGTAATATTGCTAATGAAATTGCTAAAGTTTTTAAAGAAGAAATCACAACAATTTATAATATTGAAAATATTAGTATTGTCGATGTTGCTATCAAAGCCAAAGATGCTTATAATGTAAATCCACTTAAGCAATATGTAATCGGTGTTGGTAGTGGTTTCTTAATTGGTAGTTTAATTATTACTGTTATGTTTTATTTTGATGATTCTATTAAAAAGCCAGAAGATATCGAAGAAAAAGTTGGATTAAGTGTGTTATCTACTGTTCCAAAATATAAAGGTAAAAAGAAAAGAAAATAAGGGGTGTTAATATGTATCAAGAATTAGTTTTAAATAATGATCCAAAATCTATTATTAGTGAAACCATTCGTACTTTAAGAACTAATCTACAATTTGCATCTGTTGATAAAAAAATCAAAACTATTTTAATTACTAGTAGTGTACCAGGGGAAGGAAAAAGCTTTATTGCTGCAAATTTAGCATGTGCTTTTGCTCAAAGTGGTTCCCGTGTTTTATTAGTAGACTGTGATATTCGTAAAGGAAGACAACATTATATATTTAATTCTCATAATAAATCTGGTTTATCTAACTTATTACTAGAAAATGTAAAAGAAAAATATATGGATTATATTCAAGAAACAAGAATCAAAAACTTATCTGTAATGTTTCGTGGAGTAACTCCTCCTAATCCATCTGAATTATTAGGATCTAGTAAAAATAAAGAGTTAATTGAAATTTTAAGAAATGAATATGATATCGTAATATTCGATTCTGCCCCTATTAATGGAGGATTAACAGATTCTATTATTATGAGTACCTTAGTAGATGGTGTTGTGATTGTTAGTAGTTGTAAAGAAACTCCAATTAGTTTATTAAATAATACAAAAAAGAGTCTTCAAAATGTAAATGCTAATATTTTAGGTGTTGTATTAAACCGTGCAAGTAGTAAATCAAAGAAATATTATGGACACTATTATGGATAGAAAAATAGATATTCATACTCATATTTTACCTGGTATTGATGATGGTGCAACTAATGTTGAAGAGAGTATGGAAATCATTCATTACCTATATAATCAAGGTATTACTGATATTGTTTTAACTTCACATTATATTGAAAATACTAAGTATAATTATAATCAAGTATCTCGTAATCAAATTCTTACAGTATTACGTAATAATCTAAATAATGATAAAATTCATTTATATTTAGGTAATGAAGTTTATTTATCTGAAAATGTAATTGATTTACTAGAACAACATGAAATTAGTACTATTAATAACACAAAATATATGTTAATAGAATTACCACTAACAGGTTGCTTAAATAATTTTCAAAATATTTTATGTGCATTAAGTGATTACGGAATTGTTCCTATTATTGCGCACCCAGAACGTTATCAATTTTTACAGAAAAATTTTCATAGGGTAAGTGAGTTATTAGAGTTTAATTGCTTATTACAGTGTAATATTGATAGTATTTATGGAAAATATGGTAAGAAAGCTAAGAAATTAATGAAGTGGTTACTTAAAAATGATTTAGTTCAATTTGTAGCTACAGATACACATTATGTAGAAGATAAAAAAATCTTAGAAAAATCTTATAAAAAACTAAGGAAATTAGTTGGTGAAGAAAAGTATCAAGACTTAGTTTATCGTAATCCTTTAAAAGTATTAAATAATGAAATAGTAGAAAGCAATTTAGAATATTTAATTAATGAAGAAAGAAAATAGTATTTAGTTCTTTCTTTTTATATAGTAGAAATTTTTAAATTATAGAAAAAAGAGAATTTTGTTTTTCTTTTTTCTTTTTCTTGATATAATTAATTTGATTTGAAGGTGATAAAATGAAAGAATTATTTACTAGACTTGAAATTGAACCTAAAAATATTGATTTATATAAACTTGCTTTTTCTCATTCTTCATATGTAAATGAGAAACATTTGAAAGCAGATTATGAAAGATTAGAATTTTTAGGAGATGCTGTACTTGACTTAGTTATGAGTGATTATTTATATAACCATTATTCTTTTCACGAAGGAGATATGACTAAGATAAGAGCTAATTATGTATGCGAGAATGCTTGTTTTACTTATGCTAGTGATTTAAACTTTAGTAATTATATTAAAGTAGGACATGGAGAGGAACTAGAAGGTGGAAGATTTAAAAAAGTAATTCTTGCTGATATCTTTGAAGCTTTTATGGGAGCTATTTATATTGATCTTGGTTATGAAACTGTTAGAAAAGTAATTTTAGATGTAATTACTCCTTATATTGAAGAAAAAAAGGCTGTCTTTTTCAGTGACTATAAGAGTGCTTTACAGGAATATGTTCAAACTGATCAAAGAAGTGTTCACTATGAGCTAGTAGAAGAAAGTGGACCATCCCATCAGAAAGTATTCAAGATGGCAGTAAAAATAGATAATATTGTTTATGGAACTGGTATTGGAAATAGTAAAAAAGAAGCAGAGCAAGAAGCAGCTAAAAGTGCACTAGAAAAACTAGCTACGCTTGATTAAAACAGTAAAATATAGTATAATACTTAAGTATTTTGGGGTATTGGTATGAATGAAAATAACTTAAATTGGTTTGATAAACTGAAATTTGATGTCGTAAAATTATCTTTCTTTTTAAATTCTATTAATCATGAATTAGTTTTTGTCTTGCATAAAAATAAATGGGCTTTAGAAGATATTAATCTTTGTGAAAGTATTTATCATTTAAGAGATATGTTAACAACTAGTGATAGAGATTTATCTGAATTTGTAGAAAGAATAAATATTTTAGAAAAGGCAAATACTATTTTTAATAGTAGTGATTTATTAGATGAATTTTCTTATATTCAAGAGAATACAAACCTAGAAGCAAGTTATTTAAATAATATTAAAAATTATATTGAAATCGTTACGAATCCTAGCGTTAATGGTAGTGATATTACTGAGAGACTAGAACAGTATCAAGATACTGATATTTCCTGTTATAATCAAATGAAAATCAATAATGAACAATTAAAACAATTAAAGAAAGAAAGGAGAGATTGATTTTGAGTAAAATTAAAATATTTGCTTTAGGTGGCTTAAATGAAAATGGTAAAAATATGTATGTAGTGGAAGTAGACTATAACATTTTCATTTTTGATGCTGGTTTAAAGTATGGAACAGATAAAATGTTAGGAGTAGATTATATTATTCCTAGTTATGATTATTTAATTAAAAACAGAAAGAATATTAGAGGTGTATTCTTAAGTCATGGCCATGATTCTAATATGGGAGGAATTTCAGATTTAATTCAAGCAATTCCAGAAATTAATGTTTATGCTACTAAATTTACTATGGAAATTGTGAAAAATGATTTATTAGAAGCAGGAATTACGAAAGCTAATTTAAAAGAAATTAGACCACACTCTAAAATTGAATTTACTAAGGATTTATATATTTTCCCAATTAGTGTAACACACTCTATTCCAGATTCTGTATGTTATGTTTTATATACAAAAGATGGAGCTATTGTATATACTGGAGATTATGTATTTGATTCTACTATGAAAGGTCCTTATAAGACAGATATTGGTAAACTTGCTTATGTTGGAAAACAAGGCGTTTTATGTTTATTGTCAGAGTCTTTTTATGCTGAAAAAAATGGTCATACTTCACCTAATAATCGTATTAGTGACTTTATTAGAGAAGTGCTTCATAAGAATGAAGATCGTATTATAGCTACGATATTACCTGCACATATTTATAGAGTACAAGAAATCTTCGATGAAGTTATGAAAACACATCGTAAAATTGTAGTTATGGGAAAAGGACTACAAGATATGATTAATAAAGCAATTGATATGAATTATTTAATGATAGATAAAGATCGTATCGGTGATTTATCTAATTTAAATGATAAAGGTGTCGTTGTTTTAATATCTGATGAGAAGGAAAAACCTTTTGCTAATTTAGATCGTATTTTAAAAGGCTTTGATAAATATATTAAATTAAAAGAAACAGATACTATCTTTATTACAGAACCATGTTATGATGGAATTGAAAAAAGATATGCCGTTATTTTAGATGATATTGCTAGAAATAATTTAAATGTTGTTTCTTTATCTAACAAAAAGCATTTACTTCATCATGCTTCTCGTGAAGATTTAATGTTAATGATTAACTTAATGAATCCTAAGTATTATTTCCCAGTAAAAGGAGAATATCGTCATCAATACATGAATGCTGAAGTTGCAGAAGAACTTGGTATTCCAAAAGAAAATATCATTTTAAAATTAAATGGTGATGTAGCTGAATTTGTAAATGGAAAATTAACAGATACAAAAGAACATATTGATGTTGATGATGTTTTAATCGATGGTAAAAGTCAAGGAGATATTGGTGAACTTGTTTTAAAAGACAGAGAAATGTTAGGAGAAAATGGTATTGTAATTATTAGTGCTACTGTAGATAGAGCTACTAAAAAATTATTAGCAGGACCTGAAGTTCTAACAAGAGGTTTCATTTATGTAAAAGAAAATCAAGATATTGTAGAAGAAACCAAAAAGATATGCTTAGATATTATTCTTAAGAATATTAGTGAAGAAGAAAAAAAGGTAGATTATACGCAAATTAAAAATGAAGTAAGAGAAACACTTGGTAAGTATTTTTATAAAGAAACGGAAGCTAAGCCTATGATTATTACGGTTATTCAAGAAGTGTAAAAGAGAAGAGATTCTCTTTTTTCTTTTAAAAATTCATTATTTGGGGTATATATATTAATAAGGTAGAGTGATATTATGAAGAAAAAAGTAATAGTTGTAGTAGTTTGTATTTTAATGATTATTGGTTGTGGTATTTTATTTTTGTATTATCAGAATAAAGAGAAAAATAACGTTTTAAAAATAAAAAATAGTTACCATGAAATAGTAAGTACAATAAAACCTAAAAAAATATATATCTATCAAGATAGTAAATATCAGGAAGTTGGAACACTTGAAAAAGATACTATTTTATTTTTAGAAGATAAAAAAGTAAAAAATTCAAAAGATATCTACTATAAAATAAAGAATAGTAATTACTATATTACTTATCAAGATATAGAGAAAAAAGATAACTATCAAGTTGATGATTCTTTTGACAACTATGTAGCAACTATCAAAATAAAAACAAATCCTACTAATCTTTATCAAAATGATAGTGTTCAAATTACTTTAGATCAGGTATTAGATTTTGATGTTTTATTTCATGATGATGATAAGTATTATGTAAAGTTCTTAGATAATATTTATTGGATACAAGACTCTTATCAATTATCAAATCAAGAAACAGATACTTTAAAAAAAATTAGTATTTTAAATTTAGATAGTAAAATTACAGTACAGAAGCTTACTACTATTCTAGACTATTTAAAGGAAAATAATTATAAAAGTATTACTGCTTTAGATTTTAAGAGATGGGTAGAAGAAAAAGCTAGTTTAGAAAATAACCAAGTGTTATTACTTTCTCATCAAGAATTAGATACTGAAAAGAAAGATTTATTAGAAAAATATTCTTATAAGGTAAACACTAACTTCGATGATATTTTTGTATCAGGTGATAGTCAAGTAAAAGTAGGAGATAACACTTATTATCAATATAATATCTATAATACAACTTCTATTGATAGAATAAAAGATATGTTAAATGGTATTAAAGAAACACGAATAGAAAACCAACAAATTGCCGTACTAAATTATCACTTTTTCTATGATTCTTCTTTGAAGGAAGAATGTAATGAAATTATTTGTATAGATACTAAGAATTTTCGTAAACAGCTTGATTACTTAAAAGAAAATAATTATAAAATTCTAACTATGGAAGAGTTTAATGATTGGCTAGATAAAAAGATAACTTTACCTAAAAATAGTGTATTAATTACAGTAGATGATGGTGCGATGGGAACTAGTTTTATTAATGGTAATAAATTGATTCCTATCTTAGAAGAGTATCAAATACCAGCTTCTTTATTTTTAATTACTGGTTGGTGGGATATTAATAATTATCGTTCTAATTATTTAGAGGTTTATTCACATGGAGAAGAACTACACCATAATAATTACTGTAAGAATGGTAAATGTGGATATAAGTCTTTACTTTTGAGTAAGGAAGAAATGATAAATGATTTGGAATTATCGGTAAGTAAAACAAATACTCGTTTAGCATTCTGTTATCCTTTTTATCAAAAGAATGATACGATGGTAGAAGCTTTAAAAGAAAGTGGCTTTTCTGTTGCTTTTGTTGGTGGTAATAAAAAGGCTAAACAAACAGATTCTAAATATCAGGTTCCTAGATATATAATTTATAAAAATACTAGTTTAGAAAATTTTATTAAAATGGTAAGTAATTGATGAATGATGCGTTTTAATGAAAAGAAATTAAAGAAAGAGTATCAAAAACATAACTATAAAAATCCTACTTAAGCTAGGTGTTAAAATAACGAATACCTTTATTTACAATTGAAATTTAAAATTGAAACACTTTGAAAACACTATTAATTCGATATAATAATTTGACAATTGTGTGTAAATGTGTTAAAATAGCACACAATTAAATGGGGGAAGATTTATTATGGAATTTTTAGTTTTTTGGTTAGGAACAAGTGTTGCAAGTTTTGTTATGGAAATGATAAGTGAATTGAGGATCTTTAAAGATGCTGCAGATGCTGGATATAAAATTGATGTAAAAAAGCTATCAGAGTTAGGAAAGCAATTAAATCCAAATGCACCAAAAGTTACACTTCTATCAATGTTAATACCGGTATTTAATATAATGCTCGTATTTCAAAGAGCAGTTCAATACAATAATATTAGACCAATGATATTAGATCAATTAAGTGCTCTTGATATTATAGAAAAAATGTCGGAAATGGAGAGAAGAGAGTATTTAAAAAATCCAACTACATTAAATGCTTTAGCTATACTATCAAAATCAAGATTATCAACACAAATGATATTAAAAATCAAAGAAGGTAATGAATGTGGTGAAATTTACTACAAAGTTGGTAAGTCATTAGATGATATTACTATTATAAGAGCAACTGGTTCTGCATCTAGATTAACAATTGAAGAGCAAAAGAAAAAAGTTATTGATATTTGGAGAACGATTGTTCAAGAAGGAATAGAAGAATATGGAGATATAGAAACACTAGCTGATGCTTTAGTTAATAATACAACTACAGATTTTAATGATGTTAAAGAAGATAAAAAAGAGGAAAAAACTATTTTATCAAGTCCACAAGAATTAAGCCTTAGTGAGCAAAAACAAGCGTTAAAAAATTTAAAAAGTGAGTTGTTGAAAAAAGAAACAGTAAAATTTACTGAAGATGATAAAGCATCAGCATTATCAAAAAGAAGAAAGTAACATAATTTTTATGTTTCACTATAAAATATAAAATAAGTAGTAGTAGTAAATGAGGAAGTTGGGTTGTATGAAAGAAAGTAAGATCAGATTAAAAATCAACGGAGAAATGATAGAACAACCAGATAAAAATCATCATTTATGTGGCTATCATTTATGTGGCAAGTACTGTCCAAGTAATGTTATGATGAGTTGCCCTAAGGTGAAAAGTGGTGGACATTTACCGCTTGAAGAGTATCCTTTTATTACAGAAGGAAAACAAGTTCTTGGTGATAAGAAAGTGAGAGTATATTGTTTGAGCGAAGGTAAAATAAGAGAATTACCAGAAGTAGAAAAGTTTACAGTCACAAAATGTAAACGATATGAAGATGCAATCAAAAACAGACAAAAATAAGTTGCATTTTCTTTTTATTTATGGTAAAATCTTAAATGTTTGAAGCTCCTGTTTCAAACCGCATTGAATAGGTTTTAAACAAATTATTTTGTACCTTAAGAGCGAGTCTAGAAAATTTAAGAAGGAGGTATATTATGAAAGCAGTTATTAAGACAGGTGGAAAACAATATTTAGTTTCTGAAGGAAGCGTAATTTTTGTTGAAAAATTAGCTGGTAACGAAGGAGAAAAAGTTGTTTTTGATGAAGTTTTAATGCTTGATTCTAAAGTAGGAAATCCTTACGTTAGTAAAGCAAGTGTAGAAGGTGAAATTCTTAAACAAGGAAAACAAAAGAAGATTAGAGTGTTTAAGTATAGTCAAAAAGACAGAAGTAATCGTAGAACACATGGTCATAGACAACCTTATACAAAAATTGAAATTAAAAAAATTAATGGGTAATTAAAATGATTAAAGTAAAAACTGAAAGTAATAAAAAACATATTAATAAAATTGAAATCATTGGTCATGCTGATTATGATGAGTATGGAAAAGATATTGTTTGTAGTAGTGTTAGCAGTATTGTTACAACAACTGTAAATGGTATTAGTGATATTAATCCTAATTATCTTACGATAGAAGAAGTGAAAGATGGTATGATAATTACTATTTTAGAAACTGATGCTATCTGTGATAAGTTAATTTTAAATATGTTAAATCTACTTTCCCAACTTTCTGATGGTTATCCAGAAAATATTAAAATTAAGTAAGGAGGAACAAAGATGAACAGATTATTTTTAAATATACAATACTTTGCTCACCACAAAGGACAAGGTTCTACATCTAATGGTCGTGATTCAGCTGGTCGTAGATTAGGAGCTAAAGCTAGTGATGGTGAATTTGTTACAGCTGGAAGTATTCTTTACCGTCAAAGAGGAACTAAAATATTCCCAGGTAAGAATGTTCGTCGTGGAAATGATGATACATTATTCTCTACAATTGATGGAATCGTTAAATTTGAAAGATTAGGTAGAGATAAAAAACAAGCTAGTGTTTATGAAGTAGAAGAATAGTTAGACTATTCTTTTCTTATGCTTTATTTTATAATTATAGTGAGGGTGGTATTATGAAAAGCATTCAATATGAAAAATCTTGTGGTACTGTTACTTTTAAGGAAATGAATCATAAAAGATATTATTTATTAATTCATCATAATAAAGGACATTGGGGTTTTCCTAAGGGACATATAGAAAATAGTGAAACAGAAGAAGAAACGGCTATTCGTGAGACGAAAGAAGAAACAAATGTTGATTCTGTTATTATTCCAGGATTTAGGGAAGTAATTACTTATAGTCCTAAAGAGAATGTGATGAAAGATGTTGTTTTCTTTTTGGCTAATCCTAAAACTGATAGTTTAATTCCACAAGAAATAGAAGTAAGTGATGTTAGATGGGTAGAAGAAAGTGAAGTTATGAATCTAATCACTTATAAAGATGAAAAAGAAATATTTGAAAAAGTTCTAAATTACATTCATTAAATTATATGATAAACTAATTTTAGAGAGGATTTATTATGGAAGAACAATTAGGAAAATTTATTTTAGAATTATATCGTAATGGCATTAAAATGGATCATGATAAATTAAATGGTTTATTAGAAGAAGTAAGTCAAATTTTAACTTATGGTAAAGATAAAACTAAAAAAGAAATGGTAGAAGAGTTAATAAAACGATATACTAATGATATTGCTTCTATTTTAAATGATAGGGACCTAATACCTGGTTATAGTGTTGGAGTTCATGTCGGAAATACTACTATACAGATGATGGAAGGTTATACTGATTCTACTAGAAGCAAGAAAATAGATGAAAACACTATGTTTGATATTGCGTCTTGTAGTAAGTTGTTTACTCAAATTATTGCTTATAATTTAATTCATGATGGCATTTTATCATTTGATGATAAGGTTATGGAACTTGACCCCAGATTTACACAGTTAGGTGATTTAACGATAGGTGATATTACTAGTTTTAATGTAGAATTTAGAACACCTGGTAGGATAGAAGATGCTGAAAGTAAAAATGATGCTTACCGTATTTTATTTAACACACAAGTGGTAGAAAAGAATAAGTATAATTATAATGATATTGGTTTAATGATTTTAAAAGAAGTAATGGAAGCAACTACTAGTAAAACTTATGAAGAATTATTTAATCAGTATATTGTTTCTAAATTAGGATTAACAGATACTTATGTTAATGTTCCTACTAATAGATATCAAGATTTAACAGCTTCTCCTAATAGTAATATCGGATTAGTAAATGATCCAAAAGCTGTAATCTTAGGTGGTTATAGTGGACATGCAGGAGTATTTGTAAGTAATAACGATTTATTAAAGGTTGGAAGTGGTATTTTAGAAGATAAGTTAATACCACAGGAAATGGTAAAAGATACTTATACACCAGGTACTTATGATAATAGAAGAGGTATTATGGGAAATACTTATGTTTACCATGAGGATGGATTAGATAAATCTTTTGTTAGCAATAATGAATCCAATGAAAGCTTTAGAGTACAAGGTAGTACCAGAAATGTTTTTGGAGCTAGTAGGTATCATTTATCAAATGGTGTTTATGTAAATAGTAATTCTATTTTATTGAATCCAGCTTCTATGGATTTAGAATATGCTATTACTTTGCAAAAAGAAATTAATTCACGTGCTTTACAGAGATGGATAGCAAAAGATCCAGTTCATAATGATAGAACTAATTTTAAAGAAAGTTTATTGATTAAAAATTTTGCTGTCAATAATCAAGAATTTAAGTTAATTGATGTTAGAAGTATGGTACCACTTGGTAAAACGAGTGATCCAATTACAGAATTAACAGCTGAGTTATCTATCAAATTAATGTTTTTAGATTCTGTACTTAAAAACTATGAATCTGAAAAAGATAGGAATGAAGAAATTAATATTAAAATGTAGTTATTAAGATATACTTTTGTATGTCTTTTTGTGGTATGAGGCAGCATGCAAGAAGAAGAAAAGAAATTAGTGGAAGTAGTAAATGAAAAGACTTCAGCTTTATATTTAGAATTTTTAAAGAGTTTTTCTCATTTTTGTAGTGATGAAGTTTATAGTAATTTAAATCAAAATAAGATTTGCTACGAAGATTTAACTGGGTTACTATATTTAAGATATCGTATTATTGGTTATTATGATTATAACAGAATAAGACAGGTAATTATTGATGAAGCACAGGATTATGGTGAGTTCTTTTATGCTACTCTTAAGAAGATAATGAAAAATGCTACTTTTAGTATTTTTGGAGATTTAGCTCATACTATTTATCGTTATCGTACAATAGAAACTTGGGATAAACTAACTAAATTAGGTTAATGTGATAATTTAAAAATATTATCTAAAAGCTATCGTACTACTATTGAAATTATGGAAGAAACTAATAAGATTAATGAATATTTAGGATTAACTAGAGCAGAAGCTGTTGTAAGACATGGGAAAAAGATAGCTTATGTTAAGAACGGAAATATATTAGAATTAGTAAATAACTTGTTAGAAACCGGTTATGAAACAATAGCAATTATTAGTAAAAATGAAGAAGATGCTAAAATAATATATGAAGAGTTAAAAAAGGAAATAGATATTACATTAATTACTGATAAAAGTAATGAATATAGAGGAGGAATCTGTTCTATTACTAGTAGTTTATCTAAGGACTTAGAATTTGATAGTGTAATTATTAATAAGGTAGATAGTGATATATTTGATATTCATAATCCATATGATATGAAACTCTTATATGTATCTATGACAAGAGCACTTCATGAAGAAATTATAGTTTATCAAAATGAATTAATAGATGTATTGAAATAGTGAGAATTCAGGTATTCAGATAGATAAGAAGTATGGAGTAATTTTTATTATATTATTTATAAAATGAACTAAGAATCTTAAAACAATTGAAAATATATAACAGATTTGTTACTATATAGTTAGAGGAGTATATGATGAATAAGATAATTAGTGTAGAAGAATCTAATCAGATTCAAAAATTACAGAGAAAAAAATTAAATTATAAAATTGGTACTTTTTGTGCCGCTATCTTAATTGCTTTTTCAAATACTGGATGTGGTTTTAATCAAACAGAAAAAGATTTTAGTCAATATGAAGAAGGAGAAAGTACAAATCATTTTAATCTAAAAAATGCTTTATACCAAACATTTGATTTTGATATACTTACATCACCTGATAAAATAAAAGTTTACCATAACTTAAATAATACAGGATATTTGTTAAGTTATGATATCAGCTGTGATATAAGCAGTAATAGTGATGAATGGGAAATATTAGGAACTTTTGAAGATTATGATATTTCTTCTGATTTGTTATCTTTTTATAACCAAACAAATGAAACGGTTAACTGTTATAGGGAATATGTAAGAGAGTATAATGCTAATACGAATCAATATAGTGAATGGCATTCTACAGATAATACTATAGCTATAACTGATACTGTACCACAGATAACTCCAACTAGTGAATGGAGACTTGATGCATTTGATAATACGAATACTTATACTTATCAAGATCTTAATATTTATACTAGTGATTCTTTTGCTGTTCCTACTAGTGGAGAAATTAATGATGCTACAAATACTACATCTAGTATTTATATAGGAATCGATAATCTAGAAAATGATTTAAAAACTGTTAGCCCAGCAAAATGGGAGAACAAAGGGAACCTAGATAACTATGTAAATAGTATGACACATACTGTAGAAAGAGGTAGATAGTTATGAATAGAATAGGTAAGATTATTGTGCTTGATGACCAAACGAAATATATGATAATGGATCAAGGTAACTATAATCAAAAATGTTATTTTATGATGAGTAAGTTAGATAATTTTGATAATCTAACAGAAGAATTTTCTATTATGGAAGAAGAAGTAGTAAATGGTGAAAGTTTATTATCAAAAGTAACAGATAACCAATTATTAGAAGCGTTAGCTAAATATTTTAGAGAAAGAGCATTAAAATCAGAAGAAATGCCTTCATTATAAAAAATAAATTAATAATTCAAATACTAGCAACAAATATTGAAATTGACAAATAGTAAATTTTATGTTATAATATGCCCAATTTCAAGCAGTATTAGAAATAGAAAGAGGGAAAAATATGAATAAAAATGAATTAATTAACGAGTTGTTAAATCAAGTAAAAAAAATGTTATCTTGTAAAGAAGAGACATGCAATAAGTATGAATATTCAAAAGAGTTGAAAAAGAATGTAAAGAATGCTCTAGATGATTTAGAAAAAAATCATAATAATTCTTGGGCAGTTGAAATATTTTTAAGAAATATTGATAATTTAGATGCAGTAGCATTGTCATATCGTGGACAAAATATTACATATTTAGAAATGTTTATTAAAGCTTTTCAGTTTGCTAAGTCATTAGATGCAATGGGTTATAAAAAATATTCTGAAATTCCAGTTTGTGTTACTAATATTCCTGAATTTATAGAAATGCTTTTAGCTATTAGTTTTATTGGCGCTAAAATTAATAGTTTTGGTGAATGGTTTGATGAAAATTATACTATATCTATTTTAAATAACTCAAATAGCGATTATGTTTTTGTATCTGATGAAGCTTATTTAACGATTAAAGAAAAAATAGATAAATCAAATGTAAAAAAAGTGGTTATTTTTTCATTAACAGACTCTTTACTAAGAGACAAAAATAATAATCCTGTTGATGTTTATGATGAATTTGATTCTAAATTTTATAAGTTTGAAAACAGAGTAAGTTTATATAAAGATAATAGCATTAAGCCAATTATTAATCAAAATGAATTTTTGCAAATAGGAACTGACAATATTTCTCAGATTGTTGCTGATTGCAATCTAGATGACGATTTTGCAATTACTTACACTAGTGGTACAACAGATCCTGGTATTCCTAAAGCTGTTCTTCATAGTAATAGAAGTTATTTGACCTTATCTAGATTTAAGGAATCAGATGTATCTGGTATGCCTAGTATGCGTAATATGATAGTTTTGGGTCATATTCCTACTTATACACACATGGAATTGTCATGTGCTATATCAGATACATTATTTGAAAAATGTACTTTGGCATTAGAACCAATTTATAATAAAGATTTTTTTCCTTATTCTATGTTGATTAATAAACCCAACTTTGCTCCAGCTAGTGTTGCTTTTTATGGAAATCTATGTAAGAAATTAAATTATGACCCTCAATTTAAAAATATTAACTTAGAATTTTTAATGATTCCAACTATTACTGGCGAGGGTATGTCTGCAGGTGAAGAAAAATTCTTTAATTATACAGCTAGAAAACATAAGTTTGGTACAGCTAAATTACCTTTCCCATTATCACCTGTAACTTTTTCAATAGGTGGAGGTACTTCAGAAAGTAGTGGAATATTTGTTACACTGTTTAAAGCATTGCAAGAAAAAAAATTAAATAATTTATTACATAAGAATACATTAGGATTAACACCATTAAAATTTGCTGATTTGCGTATTTTAAATGAAGATGGTGAGTATTGTAAAATTGGTGAACCTGGTTTATTAGTCGGTAAAAATCCATGTGATATGAAAAGATATTATTATCCAGTAAAAAACAGTCCATATATTAATGACAAATATGGTAACACCTTTCTTAACTTAGGAACTTATGCTTACCAGTCTGATTCTTATGGAAGAATTAAAATGAAAGGAAGACCTGGTAGCTATATTGTTTCTTCAGATGGTATTAAAATACCAGAATATGTTATTACCGATATTATCATGAAAGATACCAAAAATATTATGTCATGTTCTTTAGTTAGAATTTCGAATAATGATGACGCATATTACGTATGTCATTTGGAGTTTCAGCCAAATACTCAAATATCTAAGCGTAATATTCTTGATAGTTGTGCTAAGCGTTTAGCAAACGAAATACCAAAAGATATTGTCGATAAATTATATTTTCGTGTTAGATCTTTCGAAGAATCTTTTCCCGCAGCACCAAGTGGTAAACGAGATACTGGAGCATTAATAAGTGAAGGAATTACTGATAAATGTGAAAAAGTTAATATGTATTTGGAAAAGGAAAATCAAAAATTATTGAAGAAAAGTCTTTTTAAGTAGATTTTTCTTTTTTTTTATTGTATACTGATTACGATAAGGTGGTTGTTAGTATGGGTTATTTGTATTTTATTTCTTGCTCATTAGTTTATTCACTAATTCTTATATTAGTATATTTTAAAAAAGAACATATTAATTCTAATGAAACCAAGGTTTTTTCAACTATGCTAGTTCTTAATTTTTTTGGCTTAGTTTGTGAGTTATGTTGTGCATTATTAGGAAATTTTTATGATCCTAGTTCTATTTTGTGTAAGATTACTACAAAGGTATATATGATTTATCTTCTGACCTTTTTATTGTATATGACTTTATATATATATGTTGTTTGTTATGCTTCAAATAATAATAATAACCTTAATGAAGAACATTACCAATTTTTAAAAAAAATATCAATTATTATTTATTTAGTGTGTATATCTGTTATGTTGTTTTTACCATTAAATACTGCTTCAGGTTATGCTACAGGTAAAGCAGTTGATTTTGTTTATATAAGTTCTGCATTTTGTATACTAGTGTGGTTAATTCCAGTTATTAAAAATGTAAAAAAAATTAACTTCAAAAAATTTATTCCATTATTTGCTTTTATAGTATTTGTAAGTATTGTTTCTATTATTCAAAAAATAAATCCACATATTACGCTTATTACTTCTATGGAATCATTAGTAATGTTTATTATGTATTTCACGATAGAAAACCCTGATGTAAGAATGATAGAGCAGCTTAACATAGCCAAAAGTCAAGCAGAACGTGCTAACCAAGCTAAAAGTGATTTTTTAAGTAATATGAGTCATGAAATTAGAACACCACTAAATGCTATTGTTGGATTTAGTCAAGCATTACAAGAAGAAAATTTACCACCTCAAGCACAAGATGAAGTAAAAGATATTGTAATGGCTAGTGATACTTTATTAGATATTGTAAATGGTATTTTAGATATCTCTAAGATAGAAGCTAATAAATTAGAAATTGTTAGTACGGAATATAGTTTACAAGCAGTACTTGATGAACTTGTTTCTCTATCAAAAGCAAGACTAGGCGAAAAACCTATTGAGTTTAGATGTGTATTTGATCCATCAATTCCACCTTATTTATATGGTGATAAAGTGCGTGTAAAACAAGTTGTACTAAATATATTAACTAATGCTATTAAATATACAAAACAAGGCTTTATTGAATTTAAAGTATCTTCTATTCAAAAAGATGGAGTATGTCGTCTAATTATCTCAGTGGAAGATTCCGGAATTGGTATTAAACCTGAAAGTATTAATAAACTATTTACTAAGTTTGAACGCCTTGACATTGAAAAAAATAATACTATTGAAGGAACAGGATTAGGACTTGCTATTACTAAGAAATTACTAGAATTAATGGGTGGACAAATAGTAGTTCAAAGTGTTTATGGAAAAGGTTCTAAGTTTACCATTGCTCTTGATCAAAAAATAGTAACAAATCCAACTACTATCGTAGAAACCAAAACTGTTGTAGCTACTTCTAAACTAGATTTAACTGGTAAGAAGATACTAGTAGTAGATGATAATATGATTAATTTAAAAGTTGCTAGTCGTTTATTAAAAGATTATAACTGTCTTGTTGATACTGCAAATAGTGGCTTTGATTGTATTGATAAAATAAGTAATGGAGCTAGCTATGATTTAATATTAATGGATGATATGATGCCTAAGATGAGTGGAGTAGAAACATTTCATAAATTAAAAGAAAATGAGAATTTTCATATTCCAACCGTAGCTCTAACTGCAAATGCTATTTCTGGTATGAAAGAAAAATATTTGCAAGAGGGATTCCAAGATTATTTAGCTAAACCAATTGAAAAGACAGAATTATACAGAGTATTAGTAAAATTTTTACAACAAAAATAAAAAGTATGATATACTTATTAATGATAAGGAGTGTATAAAGATGAAAGATGTTAATTTATTAATTAGTAATGGAGTAAATATTGAAAAAAGTTTAGAGTTATTTGGTGATATGGAAACTTATAACGATACATTACATGACTTTTTAAACGAAGTAGAAGGAAAATTGGCTAAGATTAAAGCTTATAAAGAAAATGGTGATATGGCTAATTATGCTATTTTAGTTCACTCATTAAAAAGTGATAGTAAGTATTTTGGCTTTGAAAAGTTAGCAGAACTTGCTTATAATCATGAAATGGAAAGTAAAGCTAATAATATGTATTATATTACTGATCACTTTGATGAGTTAATGATGGAAGCAAATAGAATTGTTGCGTTAGTAAAACAGTATATGGGAATTACTACTACTAATAATAGTCAAACGGTAAGACCTTTAGTAATTAAAGATAAAACGATTTTAGTAGTAGATGACTCTAATGTTGTTCGTAATTTTGTATACAAGATTTTTAATAGTGAATATGATGTGTTAATTGCTAATGACGGAAAAGAAGCATTAGATATCATTAGAGCTAATGTAGATGATAAAATTGTTGGTATGTTACTTGATCTTAATATGCCTAATGTAGATGGATTTCAAGTATTAGATTACTTTAAACAAGCTAATTTATTTGCTAGAATTCCAGTAGCTATTATTACTGGAGAAGGAACACAATCTAATATTGAAAGGGCTTATCAATATCCTATTGTAGATATGCTACAAAAACCATTTAATGAAGTAAATGTAAAAAATATTGTTAATAAATTAATTATGGTTCGTAATATGAATATGAATAATAATCAATAAGATAAGAAGGGGAAAATATGAAAAAAATTTTAAGATTTAGTTTTATTTTTTTAGCATTTTTATTACTTTTAACTGGATGTAATCAAAATAGTTCTTTAGCTAGTGATTCACTTGATAATGTTATGTCTAAAATATATAAAGGAATTAGTGAAGATGAATTACCAATGTATTTAGAAAATGAAAAATTAACAAAAGATACGATTGCTAGTTATATAGGTACAAGTGATATTAAATGGAAAGAAGCTATAGCTTCTGAATCTGGAGTTGGTTCTATTGCTCATTCAATTGTTTTAATTCGTATGGATGATAATGCTACTAGTAAAGATATAATAGATGCAAAAAAGAAAATAGAAGAAAATGTTAATCCAGCTAAATGGATTTGTGTAGAAGCAGAAAAAGTTTATGTTGAAAGTAATGATAAATTAATTGTAGTTATTATGACTTTTGAAGATATGGCTGATACCCTTAGAAATAATTTTTTAGAGCTAAAATAGAGACTTAAGTAAGTCTCTATTTTAATCTTTAATAGTATTAATTTGATATATTATAATGTTTATGTAAATTGGAAATATAATAGATTTTTTAATGTAATTGAAAAATTAATAACTTTATGATATAGTAATATCATTAATTTTAGTACTTATTTTATGAGTAAGTACTTCTTTTTTTGAAAGGAGTGGTTATATGTTTATAGATGAGGTAACTATAGAAGTACATGCTGGTAATGGTGGAGATGGTTGTTGCGCTTTTAGACGTGAAAAATATATTCCAATGGGTGGACCATTTGGTGGTAATGGTGGTAGAGGAAGTAATATTATCTTTAAAGTAGATGAGGGATTACATACTTTACTAGATCTTCGTTATAATCGTATCATCAAAGGTAAAAAAGGAGAAAATGGTACAGGTAAAAACTGTAATGGTAAAAATAGTGAAGATATCATTATTAAAGTACCACAAGGAACAGTTATTACAGATACTGATACAAATTTAATTGTTGCAGATTTAAAAAATAAAAATGATGAAGTTATTGTTGCCTATGGTGGTAGAGGAGGTCGTGGTAATACTGCATTTAAGACACCGTCTAATCCAGCTCCTAACTTTAGTGAAAATGGTGAACCTGGTGAAGTAAAATATTTAAAAATAGAGCTTAAAATGTTAGCTGATGTTGGTTTGGTTGGACTTCCTAGTGTTGGTAAGAGCACTATTATTTCTATGGTATCTAAAGCAAAACCTAAAATAGCTGCTTATCATTTTACCACTTTAACTCCTAATCTTGGTGTATGTAAAGATAAACTTGGTAGAAGTTTTGTGATGGCTGATTTACCTGGACTTATAGAAGGTGCTAGCCAAGGTGAAGGACTAGGAGACCGTTTCTTACGCCATATTGAAAGAACGAAAGTAATTGCTCATGTTATCGATATGAGTGGGTATGAAGGAAGAAATCCATACGAAGACTATCAAATCATTAATAAAGAACTTGCTGACTTTAGTGAGAAACTTTTAAAAAAACCACAAATTATTATTGCCAACAAGATGGATTTACCAAATGCGAAAGAAAATTTAGCACAGTTTAAGAAAAAGGTAAAGTTACCTGTTTATGAAATTAGTGCAATGTCTAATATTGGTTTAGATGAAGTTTTAGTAGCTTTAGGAGATGCACTTGATAAAATAGAAGATACACCATTATTTGAAGAAAATCAATTTGAAGGACATGTTCTTTATAAATTTAAAAAGGAAGAACCTTATACAATTACTAGAGAAGATAATGGTACTTGGGTATTATCAGGAGATGAACTTGAAAAATTATTTAGAATGACAAAGTTCACAACTGAAGAAGGTATTTTAAGGTTTACTAGACGTCTTCGCAAAATGGGTGTTGATGATAAACTAGAGTCTCTTGGCGCTAAAGAGGGAGATATTGTTCGTATTCTAGATTTTGAATTTGAATACCGCAATTAATTTTAAATGTTATTTTGATTAAAAATTTACTGAAAAAGTAAATTTTTTTTGATTTTTTGTAAGTATTTTCGAAAGTTTTCTAAATAATATTAGTAGAAGTGATACTAGTAAGCTTTTAAAATTTAGAAAGACTGGAGCATATGATAAAGGAGCAAAAACCGAATGGTTATTAGAAGATATGCGTTTAACTGGTATGCATGAAGGAGAAGCTATTGGAATTTCTAAAGGAAAAATAGAAATAGCTAAAAATATGTTAAAAGAAAATTTAGATACTGCTATTATTTCTAAGATAACTGGACTATCAAAAGAAGAAAAAGAATCTTTACTTTAATTGCTGCGAATTTAAAAAAATTCAGTTCATTATTGAAAAATACCATTATTTGTAGTAAGATATAACTATCTTCTAGAAAAGAGGAGTAATTAGATATTAGTTTTAGAAAGAGTATGGTTGATGAAAATACTTACTAAGATGCTAGTGAAGACACTTTTTATGGTTAGAAGTCGCATAACTTGCGTTATCAGATTTAAGAAAAAATAAAGGTGGCACCACGGGGAAACTCGTCCTTAGATGGGCTACCTTTTTATATTGTAAGGAGGATATTATGCAACATATTAAAGTAAGTAGATTATCTATATTACCCAAATTTTTCAGATCAACAAAATCAGAAAATGTACAATTAGAAGATAGTCAATATATTGAAAATTTACAAGTAATAGCCAAAATTTTTGAAGAAAAACTACCAAATTATCAATTTGCTTTATCAAAAATTTCTGAATTATCAAAACCTGAAAATATGAAAATTTATTATATAGGAACTAAAGTCAAAAATCATGCCAATGGTTTGAAAAATATTTATGATATAAATGGAAATAAATTAGTGGATTTAAACGATAAAGAAGAATTAACATTATTTAAGCATCTTGATTCTGATTATTATTACTATGACGTTTTAGATCAAGATAAGAAATATGAAGAAATTACAGAAGGATTATTTTTTTGTGTTAATGCTTGTAAGAATTTAGAAAGTTTAGAACAATTTGTCAAATAATATAAAAAATAAAAAGAAAGAAGGAATATAATATGATAACAAAACCAAAAGGATGCCATGATATATATGGAATGGAAGCTAAAAAATGGAAGTATATTAGTAATTTAATTGATGCTGTCTGTGAAAGATATAATTATGAATTTATTCGTACTCCTATTTTTGAAGCTAGTGAATTATATCATAGAGGAGTAGGAGAAACTAGTGATATCGTTACTAAGGAAACTTATGACTTTACTGATAGGGGAGAGCGCAAAATGACACTTCGTCCTGAAGGAACAGCAGGTGTTGTTAGAAGCTACATTGAAAATAAGATGTATGGAGATGCAAAACAGCCTATTAAACTTTACTATAATGGTACTATGTATCGTTATGAAAGACCACAATCAGGAAGGGATAGAGAACTTACTCAATTTGGTGTTGAAGTATTAGGTAGTGATGACCCTATGATTGATGCAGAAGTAATATCTATTGCGGTTAATATTTATAAAATGATTGGTTTAAAGGGAATTAAAGTAAATATTAATTCGCTTGGTGATAAAGAATCTCGTAATAATTATCGTAAAGCATTAGTAGAGTACTTTACGCCACATATTAATGAAATGTGTGATGACTGTAAGAATCGATTAGGAAAGAATCCGCTTCGTATTTTAGACTGTAAAGTAGATGGGGATTCTGATATTATGAAAAAAGCTCCTAAAATTACAGATTATTTAAATGATGCTAGTCGTGAAAGATTTGAGCGTGTTCAAAAATACTTAGATTTATTAGATATTGATTATGTAGTAAATCCTAGTATTGTGCGTGGACTTGATTATTATGACCATACTGTATTTGAAGTAGAAGCTATGGTAGAAGGATTTGGTAGTCAAAACGTACTTGGAGCTGGTGGAAGATATAATGGTTTAGTGGAAGAATTAGATGGACCTAGTGTTGCTGGTATGGGATTTGCAATGGGACTTGGTAGACTTATGTTGGCTATTGAAAAAGAAAATATAGAACTTCCAATTGATAACTCATTAGATGCTTTTGTTATGTATGTATCTGATACTGAAAAAGATTATGCTATTACTTTAGTACAAGAACTTCGTATGAATGGTTATAAGGTAGATACAGAATATACTGGTAGGGGATTAAAGGCACAATTCAAACAAGCAGATAGATTAAATAGTAAATTCTTAATTATCTTAAATGATGAGGATTTAAAAAATAATGAAATTAAGATTAAAAATAATAAAACAAAAAAGGAAACTACTGTGGAACTTGACTACTTAATGTACTTTTTAGATGAAGAGTTACTCACTTTAGAAGAAGAAAATGACGATTGTGGTTGTGGTTGTGGTCATTACGAATGTTCTCATGATGAAGAATGTGAATGTGGTGATGAATGTCACTGCCATGATGATATAGAATTTTAAGGGAAAAATAGATTATGGAAAAAGAATTATTAAAAAGAATTGAAGAAATTGAAAAACGCAATAAAAAGGTTGAAGGAGATAAAGCGTGGGAAACATCGTGGCTTAGAAAAATTATAATCATGATAGCAACTTATTTCTTTGCTTTTCTCTATTTAAAAATTGCTGATACAACCAATCCATATTTTGGCGCAGTTGTTCCAGTTGCAGGTTTTTTCTTATCCACTTGGTCTTTAAAGTACGTAAAAATTTGGTGGTTAAGACAGAAAGAAGGTAATAGTAGTGAAAAAGAATAATAACACAGATTTTAATATTAAAAACATTGGTGAAGAAGTAGAATTATATGGTTGGGTAGCTAAAAAAAGAAATTTAGGTGGCTTAATATTTATAGATTTAAGAGATAGAAGTGGTATTATTCAACTTGTAGTAAGACCTGATAATAAAGATTATGATTTAGCTAGTAGTCTAAAGAGTGAATCTGTTATTCATGCTTTAGGTACTATTGTTGAAAGAGAAAGTAAAAATATGAAAATTCCAACTGGTGAGATAGAAGTAATTGTATCTAACTTGGAACTTATTAATATGGCTAATGATTTACCATTTGAAATTACAGATACTACAACAGCTTTAGAAGATACTAGATTAAAATATCGTTATCTTGATTTAAGACGTGATGAATTAAAAGATAAATTAATTACTCGTAGTAAGATTATGCTAACAGTTAGAAACTTTTTAGCAAGTCATGACTTTATCGAAGTAGAAACTCCAGTTTTATGTAAGTCAACACCAGAAGGCGCTAGAGACTATTTAGTACCATCTCGTGTAAATAAGGGTAAGTTTTATGCACTTCCTCAGTCACCTCAACTTTTTAAACAGTTATTAATGATTGGTGGTATGGAAAAATATTTTCAAATTGCGAAATGTTTTAGAGATGAAGATTTAAGAGCTGATCGTCAACCTGAATTTACACAAATAGATATGGAAATGAGTTTCGTAGAAGAAGAAGATGTTATGAGTATTACAGAAGAACTTGTTAGTCGTATCTTTAAAGAGGTAAAAGGGATTGATATTAAACTTCCTCTTATGAAAATGAAATATGATGATGCAATATGCTATTATGGATCAGATAAACCCGATTTAAGATTTGATATGAAAATAGAAGATATTAGTGAAGTCTTCAAAGATACAGAGTTTACTGTTTTTAAGAATGTTTTAGCAAGTAATGGCGTTATTAACTGTTTAGTAGTTAAAAATGAAGCAGATAAATATTCTCGTAAAGAAATTGATAAACTAACTGAATATGTAAAAACTTATAAAGTAAGTGGCTTAGCTTGGCTTAAATATCAGGAAAATGAGTTTAGTGGAAGTATTCGTAAAGTGGTTAGTGATAGTGAGCTAGCTAGTTTAAAGGAAAAACTAAATATAGAAGAAAACGATTTAATTTTAATGGTAGCTGATTCTTATAGTGTTACTAAAACAGCACTTGGTGCTTTAAGATGCAAACTTGGTCGTGATTTAAATCTAATTCATGAAAATGATTATAAATTACTATGGGTAGTTGATTTCCCATCATTTGAATATAGTGAAGAAGAAAAAAGATATGTTGCTTGTCATCATCCATTTACGGCACCAAAAGATGGTGATATAGATAAATTAATTACGGATCCAGGTCACTGTTATTCTAAGGCTTATGATATCGTTATCAATGGTTATGAAGCAGGCGGTGGAAGTATTCGTATTCATAAACATGAAGTTCAATCTAAAATGTTTGAGGCTTTAGGATTTACTCCTGAACAAGCAAAAGAAAAATTCGGCTTCTTCTTAGAAGCATTTGATTATGGTACTCCACCACATGGAGGACTTGCTTTAGGACTTGATAGACTTACTATGTTACTTACTAATACCGAAAATATTCGTGATGTAATAGCATTTCCTAAGACAGCAAGTGCATCTTGCTTAATGAGTGAATGTCCTAATGTAGTTGATGATAGTCAATTAAAAGAATTAGCATTAAAAATCGAGAAATAGAAAATTTTCTCGATTTTTTACGCCGTTTTTACGAAAAAAGCCTTATTTTATTTGACTTTCTGTCATTTTTATAGTAAAATAGTGCATACACTGTGAGGGTAAGGTAGAATTGTTTATATCTTTAGTAGAAAGGAGTATCACCTATGAAAGATAATTATGTATTTGAATATTTAAATGAGAATGATTTTAAAATCAAAGAAAGAACTATTCGTAAATATAATATGCTTGCTTATAAGAAATTAGTTTTTGATTATTATTTGAAATTAAAAAGTGGTATTTTTTTAGGAAAAGTAGTAGAAGAAAACCAAAAGGAGCATACCATTAGTTATGAATTAAAAGTTCCAACTGATGAAATGTTTGAAAAAGTTCATGGCGAAATTCGTTTACATTATACTGTTTATTTAGAAAAGAATATAGTTTTATTAACTAATATTACTCCTGAAGAAATACTAGATGAAGGACATAGAAGTGAATTAGAAACTTATAAGGGTGTTATGATTTCTAAAAGCAATCCAAAAAAAGATATGTTTAAAGTAAATTTATTAAATATGTTACAAAAATAAATTTTTTTTGAAATTATTATTGCACTGTTTTGGAATCTATGATATGATGAAAAAGTCATGAGATGGACCCTTAGCTCAGTTGGTTAGAGCATCCGGCTCATAACCGGGCGGTCGATGGTTCGAGTCCATCAGGGTCCACCACTTATATTATGCGGGTATGGCGGAATTGGCAGACGCACCAGACTTAGAATCTGGCGCCGAGAGGCTTGCAGGTTCAACTCCTGTTACCCGCACCATATTGATATCGAACTCGGGCTTTTATAGTTCGAGTTTTAATATTCTAATTTTTGAAAAACTATATATAATCAAATAAATGTAAAAATTTGGAACATAGGAGTATTAATAGTGAAGAAAATAGTAAATGTTTTTATTGGTGGCTCTGCTAGTTTAGATATAAATGATAGTTACATATTTTTTGCATCTGAATTAGGAAGATTAATTAATGAAAGAGATTACCATATTATTTTTGATGGTTGTGCTGGTTTACCATCTGTGGTATTTAAAAACTTAACTGGTTTTGATAGAGCAACTGTTTGTTATACAGTACATTATATAGCAGAATATTCTAATTATCAAAAAAATGACTATCAATATTTAATAACCCAATCTTTACGAATGGAAAATCAGTCTGAAATGACAGATACAATTATAGAACTATCAGATGCTTTTATTTTCTTGAAAGGTCAACTGGGTACATTAGAAGAATTATTTAGAGCAATTAATGGTAAAAAAAATTTGGAGCATGATCACCCAATTGTTATAGTTAATTTAAATCATGAATGGGATAATCTTATTAATATTCTTGATTCATGTAATACAAGAGGACTTTATCATGTGACTGATAATCCTATTGATTGTTTAAATTACATTGAACAAGAATTGTATAAAGAAACATCATCTTTTTATAAAGATTATGTAATTAATGATTATACAAAAAGAAATATGCCTATATACATTAGGTATTAAGTAGAAAAAGAGTACGGTTAAAATAAATAATTATATTTATAAAAAATATTCTTTTAATTCTTTCGAAAAAAGCATTATTTAAAAAAATTAAATTAGGGTGAATTCTAAAAGTAAATGAAATCAACAAACATTGTGTTTAAAAGAAAAAAGTAAATGAAACTTTTACTTAATCATTTTTATCTAAATATTTTTTAATATTATTAACATTTTTATCGCCAAGTAATTCTGGAATTAAGCAGACATCTAAAGGCTCAATTTTAGTTAATCCTAGTTTAGTAATACTATTAAAAGGAATATAGTTTTTAATCAAATCAAAAAGGCATTTTCCATCTAAACTTTCTCTGAACAAGCTATTGATATGAGAACATAATAAGTTAAGTTCTTTTTGAGTATAGGGTTTTAATGAACCCTCTTTAGATATTACTCTTCTTATAATATCATTAACAAAGATCAAATAAGAGGAATACTTGGAACTAAACAAAAATCTGCAGAAATAGATAATGAATCTAAATCACATGATGATGGCATGGAATTGTAATACTGAAAATATATAAATATATGATATAATGTATAGTAAATTATGGCATATTTTGATAATAAAAAATAAACCACGATATCGTAATGATTTATGTTGTAATTAATAATATTGAATAATGCATTTAACAGAATATGTTATAATGTCTAGAAAGTTATGGGATTTTTAATGCAAATTAAAAATCTTATAACGTTATTGTACCCAATAGATAAGCAATTAACAATACTTTAATAGTTGATTTCTTCTATATAATGGGAAAGTATTATTTTTAACTTTCAATAGCAATAAAATTAGTGGTATTTTAACTAAAATTACTATAAGGGGAAAGTAACTTTTCACACTCATAAGTTTTATAAAATGTAGCTTATATTATATAGAAATTTTCAATAAAATCAATAATTTTTGAATAAAATTAACAATTATTTTATTTAATCGAAGCAGTAATATAGATTTCACGTAAGCGATTTGGTACAATTTTATTATGTGAAAGTTTATTTATTTTTAGATTGAGGAGGTGTTTAATTTGAAAACGTTTAAATTAATTATTAATAGTTTTAAAAATACTGAAATAATGCTTGTATTATATTTTATATTTAGTTTAATAATTAGTTATCTTACAACATTTATTCCTGTTGTTTTTCAATATTTTTTGGATATTTTATTAAAACAAAAAGTTAGTAATCGTATAATTGAGAAATTTATTAAAATTTTTAGTGATGATATTTCATTTATAATTAAAATATGTGTTTTACTGATCATATTAGAAATAGTCATTGTATTATCTACTTATTTAAGAACAATTGTAAAAAATAAAATAGTGCAAGAGTTTCAATATGAAATAAAATTTAATCTTTTTAATCATATTCAAAATTTGACTTATCATGATTTTTATAAGAATTCCCTTGCTGACTTAGTACAAAGTTCAACAGATGATGTAAATAATATTGTAGGTTTTATTGAAAAGCAGTTATCATTTATATTAGATTTGGTTTTAATAATAATTTTTGCAATAGGACAATTATATACTTTAAATCTATGTTTATTGATTATAATGGTTGTAGCTATAACTATAATAATAATTTCTTCTATTTTTTATTATAAGAAATCCAAGACAACAATAGAAAATAGTTTAAGAACACAAAGAGAATTATATGCAAAGCTAAATGATAATTATTCTAATGTTAAATTTATGAAAGTAAATAATTTATCAAAAAAGGAAATAAACAATTTTAATGAATTAAATAATAATAATTTTAAAGCTAATAAAGAAAAAATTAAATTAGATAGTTTTTATAAAACGTTTACAAGTAGCGTTGTTAAAACTCAAACACCAGTTATATTATTAGTAAGCAGCATTTTATATTCAGAAGAATTAATAACTATTGGCAGTATATATGTTACAATTAATTATTCAAATAAAATTACAAGATCTTTTACTGACTTGTCTGAAATATTAGAAGTTTTTAATTTATTTATTACTTCTTATAAAAGAATTAATAAATTATTATATCTAAGTGTTGAAGATGATAATAAAAGCAAAAAATTAAATAATTTGACAATTAACGATACAACAATTACTTTTAAAAATACTAGTATCAAAGTAAATGGAACAATTATTTTAAAAGACTTAAATTTTACAATAGCTCCAAATGAAAAGGTTATGATAATTGGTGGCACAGGGAGTGGAAAATCTATATTATTTAAAACATTAATTGGTTTTTATGAATATGAAGGAAGCATAAAAATTGGAGATTATGAGATAAAAGATTTAAATAAAAAATATATTAGAGAAAATATTTGTTTATTGTTGCAAGATTCTTATTTATTTTCTAGAACTATAGCAGAAAATATAAGAATATTAATACCAAATATGTCTGATACTGAAATGATAAATCTTTCAACATTCTTTTCTTTTCATAAAGATGTTCAAAAATTATATGATGGTTATAATAGTAAAATTGGAAAAAATGGAATTGTTTTATCAAAAGGGCAAAAACAAAGATTGGTATTAATAAGGGCATATACTAAACCTAAACCAATAATGATATTTGATGATTCTTTCAGTGCAATAGATAGAATAAATAAAAAAGAGATATTAGATAAATTACTACAATTAAATGATGGTTCAAGTAAAATATTTATAACACATGACATACATTTGGCATCTAAATTTGATAAAGTTATTTATTTATATAATGGTTATGCAATTTCGGGAACACATGAAGAGTTATTGAATAATAAACAATATAAAGCAATTTATGAACTTGATTTAAATAAAGTAGGTGAAGAATATGTTTGAAAAGCAAAAATTAAAAGAAATGTTTAATTTTACTACAAATAAAAAGAAAACAATTCAAAGATCAATATTTGAGTTGTTTCAAATAACTCCAATTATTGTTTATCAATTTGTACTCTCAAAAAGTATTGATAATTATATACCAAATAATAATATAAAGTTTGTAATTATTATATGTTCTTTCTATATTATATATATATGGATAAGAATATTTTTATTTAACTATTATCTTGAAAAACAAAGAAGTATAATATGTTATGATAACGATAAACAAATAAAAAATAAAATTTTTCAAAGTATTCAAGAAGCTAAAATTATTGAATTAGATAAAATCCAAGTAGGAAATTTATTTAGTCTTTCTACTACGCAAAGTTTTGATGCCGCTAGATTATTTATAATGAATTTTCTCGGATTATTTGCCTATAGGTTAAAAAGTATTATAATTACATTTATAATTATGTTATTTGTTGATTGGAAAATTGCATTAGTAATATTATTAATATTTTCAATTTCATATATAATATTAATTCCGTTTTATAATAAAAATATGAGAATTTTTAAAAAACTTCAACAAACGATAATTGATTTACAAGGGAAAGTTAACGAATATATAGATAGTTTTTCAACAACTAAAACATTAAGGTTAGAAGAAGCAAATATAAGTGATATAAAAAAAATGCTTGAAAAATCAAAGAAAGAATTAATTGAATCAAGTAAGATTATTGGATTACATACAGCTATATTTTCTTTGCTAACTTTTACTGCAACAATAGCGACATTAATTATTGGTGGTAATAAGATTTTATTAGGAATTGGTTTAGCATCATCTATACTTTTAATATTAGATTATATAAATGATATTAATGGACATATGAAAGGTGTATTAGATCATTATCATGAGGCAATTAACAAATATAATGCATTTTTAAATATTTTAAGTATTATGAACATTGATAAAGAAATAGATGAAGGAACTTTATTACTTGAAAATGTAAATTCAATTGAATTTAAAGATGTATCATTAAGTTATGATGGAGTTAATTCTATTTTAGAAAATATTAATTTGAAAATAGATAGTCCAAAAACAATAGCAATCGTAGGAAAAAGTGGTGCTGGGAAAACATCGTTCGTTAATTTGATTCCAAGATTTTACGATTTAAAAAAAGGAGAAATATTAATTAATGGCACTAATTATAAGGAATATAAATTAAGTGAATTAAGAAAAAATATTTCATATGTATTTCAAGAACCTGTAATATTAAATATGTCTATTAAAGAAAACTTGATGTATGGAAATGAAAATGTTAATTTTGAAGATATAGTAAAACTGTGTAGAACAGTAGGCATTCATGAAAAAATTAATAATTTTAAAAATGGATATGATACTATAATAAATTGCGATACAGATTTATTATCATATGGTGAAAAACAATTATTAAGTTATGTTAGAGCAATTTTAAAAAATGGTGATATTGTTATATTAGATGAAGTTACTTCGAATTTAGACTTAAATTTTGAAAAATATGTTATGGATGCAACAAAACAAATATTAAAGAATAAAATATCATTTGTAATTGCACATAGATTAAATACGATTAAAAATTCTGATTTGATTATATTTATTGAAGATAAAAAAATAATGGAAATAGGTACTCATCAAGAGCTTATAAAAAAACAGGGATTATATTATAATTTATATATGAGTAAAAATAAATGAAGGTATAGGAATATACCTTTTTAAATTTTTTTAAGCAAAATTATTGCTCCTATTTGTTTGTTTTTGTTATTATTTAAATAGATTGATTCATATGAATCGTCATTGCCGAAAAAAGTTGTAGTCCTCTACGTCGTCGGCACCACTTGATTATCACACATCTATATTAGATGTGTTTTTTCTTTTAAAAAATATTGTTGTAAAACTATAATTTTATAGTATAATAAATCTATAATAGAATGAAAAGGAAGTTTAAAAATATGAAAAATAGAAAAGCCTTATTATTAATGACAATGTTAAGTATGGTATTTGCTGTTATAATGCCAACTTCTATTTATGCACTTGATCCTGAAACTAATCAAGAGACAAGTGGGGAGACAACTCCTAGTCCTACACCATCACCATCACCTAGTGAAAAACCTACACCAAGCCCTAGTCCAAGTGAAAGCCCAGTTACCAAAACTATATCTTTAGATAAGACTTCATTAGAATTAGGTACTAATAAGTCTATTACATTAGTAGCTATCGTAACACCTAGTGGTAGTGAAATAGAGTGGTCTAGTAGTGATGAAGAAGTAGCTAAAGTTTCAGAAAATGGAAAAGTTACCACTTTATCAAAAGCAGGAACTACTACTATTACTGCTACCATTAAAGGTACTACTATAAAAGCTAGCTGTACTATTAAAGTAACGAAAGCAGTTGGAAGCGATGCTACTTTAAAAAAATTAGTAATTTCTAATGGTACATTAGATAAAGAATTTAAATCTGATGTTTATAATTATTCTGTTACACTAGATACAAGTGTTAATAAGTTAGAATTTACATATGAATTATCAGATAGTAATGCTAGTTATTTTGGTCCATCTTCTAGTGTTAATAAAAACTTAAAAAATGGTGATAAATTAGAATTAAAAGTAATTGCAGAAGATGGAACTACAAATCATACTTATACTCTAACTATTGTTAAAGATGCTAGTAATCTAAATCTAAAATCACTTAAAATTAATGGCTATGCGTTAAATGAAATGTTTGATTATAATACCTTACAATATACTGCTAGTATTCCTTATGAAGTAGATACAATCACTGTAGCTGCTAATCCTATTGATAATGCTGCTAATGTTGATATTACAGGATTGACAAATTTAAAAGTAGGAGAAAATACAGTAACTATTACTGTTTCTGATAAAGCTGGAAATAGTAAAAAATATACGATTATTGTAACAAGAGAAAGTGAAAAAACTGTTTCTGAAAATCCAACCTCTATTATTACTTCAACTAGTAGTAATCCAACTTCTAGTATTATAAATTCTAATTCCAATAATAAAAGTGATGATAGTTTTTTAAAATATTTAATTGTTAGTATAGCTTGTTTTATTTTATTTTTAATAGGTGGTATTGGTATTTACTTTTATATGAAAACTTCACCTAAGAAAATTAAAAATGAATTGAAAAATTTAAATAATGAGAAGAAACAACAGGAATCTCCTATTTTAGAAGTAGGAAATGAAAAACAAGAAGCACTTAAAGAAGTTATGAATGAAGATTTAATGAAAACAAAAGAATTTTCAAAAGAAGAATTGATAGATAAAGAAGAAACTGAAAATTTATTTGATGAGGAAGATGTATAATTACATCTTTTCTTATCTTTATTGGTAGGAGGAATAATTATGTTTTTAAAACCAAAGGAAAATGATACGAATAATGAAATGAAAATTGTTGATAATCTACGTGGACTTAGTATAGATATGATTCATGAAGCAGGAAGTGGACACCCAGGCATTAGTTTAGATAGTGCTCCAATTCTTTATACTTTATATGCAAAACATTTAAAAATAAATCCTATTGATCCTAATTGGATTAATCGAGATCGTTTTATTTTATCAGCTGGGCATGCTTCTAGCTTACTTTATGCTACTTTATATATGTCAGGATTTGATCTTTCTTTAGATGATTTAAAGAAATTTCGTACACTTCATTCTAAGACACCAGGACATCCTGAATATATGGTAACACCAGGTGTTGATATGTCTACAGGTCCTTTAGGAGAGGGAATTAGTAGTGCAGTAGGAATGGCTATGGGGGAATGTTTTTTAAGAGAATATTATAGAAAACAGAATTTAAATATTTTTGATTATTATACTTATGTTTTATGCAGTGATGGTGATTTATTAGAAGGCGTAAGTTATGAAGCAATGGCTTTAGCTGGTACCTTAAAGTTAAACAAATTAATTGTTTTATATGATTCTAATAAAATTTGCTTAGATGGTAAAGTTGAAGATGTAAATAGTGTTGATATGCCTAAATATTTTTCTAGTTTAAATTGGAATGTATTAATGGCTGATGGAGAAGATATTAATTCAATAGATAATGCAATTACTCGGGCAAAACAAGGGTTACTTCCTACCATTATTATTGTAAATACCACAATCGGTAAACATTCTAAATACGAAGGAACTAATTATATTCATGGAGCTAAATTATCAAAAGAAGATATTACGGAAATAAAAAATGAATTAGGTCTAAGAGATATTCCTTTTACTGTTAGTAATGATAGTAAAGAAGAAATGGAAAATATGATTTTATCTCGTAATAAGGAAATATATGATAAATGGCAGAAAGATTATGAACTATTAGATATTTCTAATAAAAATGCATTAGAAAAAATAAAAAATCATGATCTATCATTAGATAACATTAATTTTGACTATATTTATTCCGAAGAAGAAAGTGAAAGTCTTAGAAGTATTTCTTCTAAAATCTTAAATTTACTTGCAGATAGTAATCCCATGTTATTAGGAGGAAGTGCTGATTTAAGTACCACTATTCAAACTAAGATAGATAATGGTTCTATTTTTAGTAAAGATAATTATTTAGGTAGAAATATTTGCTACGGAGTTAGAGAACATGCAATGGCATCTATTATGAATGGACTTTCTTTAACAGGTATTCGTAATTTTTCTTCTACTTTCTTAGCTTTTTCTGATTATTGTAAGCCAGCTATTCGTCTAGCTTGTCAAATGAATTTAGCTAACGTTTATCTTTTCTCACACGATTCTATTACCGTTGGACAAGATGGCCCAAGTCATCAACCAGTAGAACAGTTGGTATCTCTTAGAAGTATGCCTAATTTAGAAGTTTTAAGGCCAGCTGATGTGAATGAAATGATAGGCATTTATAAATATGTATTTTCTAAAAAAGAGGGACCAAGTGCCATTATTTTAAGTAGAAATAGTACGAAAACGAAAGAAAACACAAGCATTAATGAAGTAAAGAAAGGTGCTTATATCGTTTCTAAAGAAGAAAAAGAGTTAGATGCTATTATTGTATCTAGTGGTGAAGAACTGGATTTAGCTTTAGATGTTAGCAAAGAACTCTCAGAAAAAGGTTATGGTATTCGTGTTGTTAGTATGCCATCTATTTCTTTATTCCAAAAACAAAAATCTTCTTATCAAGAAGAAATTATTCCTACTAATACTAAAGTGTTCGTGATAGAAGCATCATCTTCTTATTCTTGGTATTTTCTTGTAAATAGTAAAGATTATTTATTTACAGTAGATGAATATGGTAAAAGTGGTACGAAAGAAGATCTTATGAAAGAGTATGGATTTACTAGTGATAAAATTTCTTCTCGTATTCAAAATTTATTAAAATAGTTTCATAATTCGACAGAAAAAATGTTCTTGTTTTATTACCATAGAATTGGTGATAGAATGAGAACATTTTATATTTTCAAAATGAAAAAAGAATTTGTAAGTTTATATCAAAATAGTCCTGGTAGTTTATATAATGTTTTAAAGCATTTATATTATATGAAAAGACATGAGATGAGTTATGGATTTAATCTATTTCAACAGTTGACAGATAAAATTGATAAAAATAAACTAGATAGAGAAATTTATATTAAGTATCATGATGAAATGGTTTATTCAAAAAATCATGATGAACATATTATCAATAATTTATACAAAGATGAAATTAGTATTTTAATCATTAAAAGCACTTATATTTTAATTAATGCTAATAGAAATTATAGTTCCTTTTTCACTATTTTAGAAAGTTTAGGGGACGAATACTTTGTATGTGATTTTGTAAGTCAAGATTATTTTTGGATAAATGATATTAAAATGCTTGTCTAAATCATAAACTTTTAGTAAAATAGCTTCAAGGAGATGATATTATGGAGATGTTTTTAGATATATTAAAGGTAATAGGTCTTTTATTAGTTGGTGCTGTAATTGGATTTTTTATAGCTCGTAAATATATGATGAAATATTTAAAGAAAAATCCACCAATTAATGAAGAAATGATCAAAGCATTAATGACTCAAATGGGTAGAAAACCTAGTCAAAAGCAAGTAAATCAAATGATGAAGTCAATGGAAAAATATATGTAATTTTATAAAAGTAGAGTTTTCTACTTTTTCTTTTTGTCTTCTTTTATAAATTTTAATGACTTTTTACTAGAAATTTGATAAACTTGTAGTAATGATAGGAAGCTTGGTGATAATATGAAGAATATAAAAAAGAGTTACTTTATTATTTTTGGATTAATCGTGCTAGCAGTTGTTTGCTTTAGTACATCTTACGCTATATTTTCAAATACGAAAGAAGAACATGGTAAATTAA
>ERZ773192.462-NODE-462-length-50760-cov-17.998541_pt1 | contig 50760 bp, 37 predicted proteins | sample MGYA00581010_ERZ773192 | MGnify/ENA primary metagenome ERZ773192 (study PRJEB29015, sample SAMEA2737741) | human gut metagenome | biome: human gut; feature: human-associated habitat; material: faeces | place: China | collected 2012 ...
TGACTTATGTAGCGGGAAGATTCAAGGTCGTGACGACTTTGTTCGCATTTGTGAGCCAGCAGGATCTGTTCAGGACACTCATCCCGGTGGGACTCATACTTGGAGTTGGTGTTGGCCTGGTTGGAAGTATACTGACGACGAGAAAGCATTTGAGAGTGTGATGACATAAAGTTCACAGAAAGTTTGATTTTTTTTGAGGACATTGTGTGATATACTATCGGCGAGTGGGGAGATTGATGGGATTTGGATATATGATGTCGAGTAAACAAGTTTAACATAGAACAAACTTATTTGAGAATATGCGATTAGGAGGCATGACTGATGAAGATGAGTTTATATACATTGAAGAGAAGCGGTTCAAGGGTTGCTCTTGTTACTGCAGGCGCTCTTCTTTTATCGCTGACACCGGCATTTAACACGCCACAGTTTGCAGTATACGCTGAGGAGACAAAGGAAGATGTTCAGCAGCAGAAGGATGAGGCTGAGGCTGGACAGGCTGAGGCTGAGGCGAATGCGGCAAAGTACCAGAAGCAGGTAGACAGTCTTGTGAAGACGGTGACAGAGCTGGATGCACAGATGACGGATATCAGCGTACAGATCGTAGAGAAAAAGCAGGAGGCGTCAGACCTCCAGGCAGAGATTGACGATACACAGAAGAAGCTGGCTGCAGCTCAGGTGAGCGAGGACAACCAGTATGAGGCTATGAAGAAGAGAATACAGTACCTCTATGAGGAGGGTGATGTTGAGTATATAGATGCTCTTTTGTCATCTGCTTCATTTGAGGATAGCCTTAACAAGTCAGAGTATGTTGATCAGATCAGTTCATATGATCAGAAGCAGCTCAACAAGCTTGTGAAGACCAAGAATGATATAGCATCTTATGAGAAGACCCTGGAGAAGGATCTTGCTGATGTTGAGACAGTGAAGGCTGATCTGGAGCAGAAGCAGAGTGATCTTGATGATGTCATAACTCAGAAGAATGATGAAATCAACAAGTACAGCGGAGACGTTGCGGTTCAGCAGGCTATAGCGGCAGAATTTGCACAGAAAGCATCGGATCTCGATGACAAACTGGCGAATATAGCCATACAGGAAGCAGCGGCCAGAGAGGCAGAACTAAAGAGGCAGCAGGAAGAGCAGAGACAGCAGCAACAGCAGCAGGTGGAAGACAACAGTGGAGATAACTCTGATGACAGCAGCGATGGAAACGATGACAGCAGCGGCGGTGGTGATGACAGCAGCAATGGTGGCGGCTCAACTACAGGTACAGGCCGGTTTATATGGCCAGTTTCCACAGGTGGTGTTATCACAGATACATATGGTCCAAGAGATGCTCCTACAGCAGGTGCAAGTACATGGCACAGAGGTCTTGATATAGGATGTGGATATGGAGATGCCATCCTTGCGGCGGACTCTGGAGTAGTAACAGTAGCCGAGTGGGGCGAGAGCGGTGGTAATTATGTCATGATAGATCATGGCAACGGATTTGTCACAATGTATCTTCACAATTCTTCGCTTGCTGTAAGCGTTGGAGATGTGGTATCACAGGGACAGACCATAGCATATGCAGGTTCCACAGGATATTCTACAGGAACACATTGTCACTTCTCGGTATTTCTGAATGGCGAGTATGTTAATCCACAGGATTATTTATAAATCGAATAAAGATACGAGGCGAAACTGCGCAGGCTGATTAAGGCCTGCGCAGTTTTTTTGCCATACCAAAGGGGTCAGACCCCGTTTCGCGCGTTAAAGTGGTGAAGGGGGTCAGGCCCCTGTTTGGAAATGGCATTTTTATAAGCTGTGGGGGCTAGTCCCTGACCCCTGTTTGTGGCAGAAAAAACGAGAGACACCATATATAGTGGTAGAAAAAAATGATACTGAAAATTGTAGTTTATTTAAGAAATAATAGGGATTGTGTCAGTTGACATAAGTGTAAAAAGTCATTATACTCACATTTGACTAATTATTAGATTTAAGGAGTATGTCATGGTTTTTTCGAGCATGGAGTTCTTATTTAGATTCCTGCCTATATTTTTGCTTATATATTTTGTCACAAAGCCTAAATACAGGAACGTGGTTTTGCTGCTTGGCAGCCTTATTTTTTATGCGTATGGGGAGCCCATATACGTATTTTTGATGATGTTTTCTATAGTTTTCAATTATTCTGTTGCGAGGCGAATTAAGAGATTCTACGATATTGAGGTTTATTCCGAGATTGACTGTTCATTTGAGAGAAACTGCTGGCTTGCGGTTGCTATGGTGTTTGATTTCGGTATGCTGTTTATATTTAAGTATATCAATTTCTTTATAGAGATAGTCAACACCGCCGCGGGTACGAAGATATTTGACAGTGTGGCGGTGACACTGCCGCTCGGAATCAGTTTCTATACTTTCCAGATAACTTCATATATATTTGATGTGTACAGGCTGAAGTATCAGGCTGACAAGAGTATCATCAAGTTTGGAACATATGTGAGTATGTTCCCTCAGCTTATTGCGGGACCAATTGTCAACTATGATGAGGTTAAGTCTGAACTTGATAACAGAGAGACAAAGGCAGACGATATAGAGCGCGGTGCGACATTGTTCGTGCTGGGTCTTGCATACAAGGTGCTGCTGGCAAACAAGATAGCCAGTCTGTGGAATGATGTCCAGACGGTTGGGCCTTTTGGTATCAACACGGTTACGGCATGGCTTGGTTCATGGGGCTATTCATTCCAGCTGCTGTTTGATTTTATGGGCTATTCAGTCATGGCTATAGGAATCGGGCTTATACTTGGTTTTAAGATTCCGGAGAACTTTGTTGATCCATATATGTCGCATTCTCTCACTGATTTCTGGAGACGCTGGCATGTGACTCTGGGACGTTGGTTCAGGGAATATGTATACATCCCGATGGGCGGCAACAGAAAGGGTAAGGCCAGGATGGTGCTTGCCATGTTCACAGTGTGGATGCTTACAGGACTGTGGCACGGTGCAGATTGGAATTTCCTGATATGGGGACTGTTCTTGTTCGTGTTTATGCTCATAGAGAAGCTTTTCCTTGGAAAGGTGTTTGACAAGGTCAAGATACTGGGACATATATATATGTTCTTTCTCATACCTATATCATGGACAATATTTAACATATCAGACTTAAAACTTCTGGTTTTATACTTGAGGCGTATGTTTGGAATGACCATAGAGGGATCTGTTACGATACATGCTATGGATAAGCTGATGATGACAGTTCACACATATTGGTGGCTCATTCTCATATGTATTATATGCTGTACACCGTGGCCGAGAAAACTGATAGAGAGATTTTATAAGAACTGGATATGCAAATTGCTGATGCTGGCGCTGTTCTGGTTCTGCGTATATCAGATAGCTAAGGGTGGGTCAAATCCATTCCTTTACTTTAGATTTTAGGAGGTGGGCAGATGAAGAAACTTTGGCAGATGATAAAAGGTTGTCCACTTTTCACGATATTGATCCTGTCCGGGATAATTGTGAGTGCCGGGGGATATGCAGGCGCAGCCCTTGGTGTGTATAAATGGGATGTCAGTTTCAAGCATCCGATGGTGCAGACTGTTCTGACAAATGAGAGGGCAGCTACAGGAGCCGACGCCAGCATGGCCGAGGTCACAACTGCGGCAAATGCCACGACGGAAGATGCGACAGAGGCTGTGACTGAAAAAAGCAGCGAAAAGGCAACAGAAAAGGTCAGCACAGAAGCTGCAAAACCGGACAAAAATGATAAGAACTCCAAGGCGGATTCCAACGTGGATAAGAAGGATGAGAAGTCCACAAAGGGCGATAAGACTACAGAGAAGGCGACGGAAAAGTCTACAGAGAAAAACACAACGGACAAGGCCGCCACTGATGATGGTGACAAGAAGACTCCTGCAATAGATGCGGGTGGTTCATCGGCACCGGTCAAGAGACCTACAAAGTATCAGAAGGTTGATACGAGAAAATCCAGAAACAGTTGTTACAGGGATGTGACGCAGATAGCCCTCGAGACTCAATATCCATATATAAAGGTGGATAAATCATACTTTGATGATGCACTGTTCATAGGTGACTCCAGAGTTGAGGGACTCGCACTTTATTCCGGCCTTGACAATGCAACATTTGCATATATGGAGGGACTGACAACATTTGGTCTTATGAGCGAGAAAATAGCGGCAAATGGAACAGAGACGCTTACCCAGCTCCTCAGTGAGAATACTTATAAGAAGATATATATAATGCTTGGAATAAATGAAGCAGGATATGACACAGATTCTTATGCGTCAACTTATATGGATGCCATATCCCAGATTCAGGAAATGCAGCCGGATGCTATCGTGTTTATGATGGGATGTATGCATGTGTCCAGTGATTATTCTGATACCCATGACATAGTGAACAATGACAACATAGATGATAAGAATGGTGCTATAGCAGCATATGCGGACGGAATCAAGTTGTTTTACCTTGACATGAATACTGCTGTTGATGATGGAAAGGGTGGTCTGATAAAAGACTATACCTGGGATGATATACATCTGCAGGCACAGTATTACAGTATATGGGAAAATTATATTTATGAACATGGTCTCAAAGATGATGCATTTGATTTCTGAGATCATGTCTGAGGACAGGTGATGCAGATGGCTGGAAAAATTGTTGTAAAAGAAAAATATAAAGGAATCCTGTTCATTATTATGGCGGGATTCTTTTTCTCACTCATGACGTTTTTTGTCAGATTATCGGGTGATCTGCCTACTATGCAGAAGGCGTTTTTCAGGAATGCGGTAGCTGCGGTTATTGCAGTGATCATGCTGCTTAGGACGGAAGAAAAGTTCAAGATAAAGAAGAGCAGCTGGGGCTCCATTGCCATGAGAAGCATATGTGGCACCACGGGTCTTATATGCAATTTCTATGCTATAGATAAACTGAATATTGCGGATGCAAATATACTTAATAAGCTGTCGCCATTCTTTGCGATCATAGCTTCATATTTCATCCTGAAGGAGAAGGCCAATAAGGTCGAGTGGGCATCCGTTGTACTGGCATTTACAGGAGCCCTGTTTGTTATAAAGCCGTCATTCCATATGGATTTCCTGTATGCTATGGTGGGTGTTGCAGGGGGGCTTGGTGCCGGCGTCGCATATACATTTGTGAGGAAGCTTGGCAAACAGGGCGAGAGAGGTGCGGTCATAGTTATGTGCTTTTCTGTATTCTCTTGTCTGGTCACACTGCCGTTTATCATAACAGATTACAAGGCCATGACGTGGCAGCAGACGGTGTGTCTTCTCTGTGCAGGTATGGCAGCAGCCGGCGGACAGTTCAGTATCACGGCGGCTTACCAGAAGGCTCCAGCCAGGGAGATATCGGTATTTGACTATAGTCAGGTTATATTTGCGGCGATACTCGGATTCGTATTCCTGGATCAGATCCCGGATGTGCTGAGTATAATAGGATATATAATCATCATAGGAAGTGCTGTGGGAAAATGGTGGTATACCATGAAGAAGAATGGATAAAATAAAAGGCGGATATCAATGATGCTTATGCATTATCGGTATCCGTCTTTTGTTAGTTAAAATTTAAGGAAAGTTTTAATTTGTGATGGTTTTATAATAACGGCAGACTGTGTCCGTTCTGTGTATCATATGTTAAAGAAATATGTTCTTATGAAGATGGGGAGGTTGTTAATAGCTGCTGCTGCATGTTAAAATATCAAAAATAATATTATTATATGCAGGTTAGGATAAGCTGATTTTCAAGAATGTAAGGGGGACAGCTATATGGATAAGGAAAAAATGATGCAGGAGATACAGGTGAGGTCAGAGGAGATAAAAGACAGGGCAGAAGAGATTCACAAGGCTATTGAAGATTCAATATCGCAGAAGGTGCAGATGAGGCATGAGATGCACTATACAGAGCTGGGAGGTCAGTGCGAGAAAACTGCCCCTGAGATAAAGGAAGGGTATGGTCTGGTGCTGGGCGGCGGTGGTGGCCGCGGTTCCTATGAGATTGGTGTGTGGAAGGCACTGGATGAGTACAGGGATGTGGTTGATATAAAGGCTGTGTCGGGAAGCTCTGTAGGAGCACTGAATGCAGCGCTCTATGCGTGTGGTGATCTGGATAGAGCTACTCGTATGTGGTACGACATAACGAATGACAGGATCTTGTCCAACAAGGATATAGACGAGGACAAAAGGAACAAGTGGTTTGAGTCAATAAAGGAGAAACTGATGGCCATAGATAACCCGGTTATTCAGAATGCAATAGAGTGCATAGGCCTGGATGCTGTTGCAAAGGGGATGAAGATAAAGGACGGATTCTTCTCAAGAGAGGGACTTATAGATATCCTTGAGAATTCGCCGGTTCTGGACGGTGTATCAAAGAGTGGCATGAGCTGTTATGCCACATGTCTTAATGTTGATGGAAAACCGACTCCGGAGAGATTCCAGATGTCGGGAATGGAGCCTGATGAGATCGAACGAATACTGCTGGCTTCTTCTGCCATACCGGTAATATTTCCAATGGAGACTATAGATAAGACAAAGTATTATGACGGTGGTTTTTTCCTTGGAGGTGACAATGTGCCTATACAGCCGCTTTACGATGAGGGCTACAGGAAATTTGTGGTAGTTCATCTTGATGAGAGGAGAACGGACAGATACGACGATGCGGAGATGATACATATATTCCCATCAGTTCCGTTGGGAGGTGCGATAGATGGAATGCTGGACTTCTCGCCAGACGGGGTGGGGAAGAGGATTGCACAGGGCTATGATGATGCAAAAGCTGTGTTGGTGGAAAGATTTGGACCAGGTAAGCTGGATGAAAAGCCTGACATCAAAGCCGACAGACGCGTTGAAGAACCAAAAGATCGGAGACTATACTTCACCCGTCACGGACAGACAGTGTGGAACGTTGAGAATAAGATATGTGGAGCCACGGATATTGCACTTACGGAGCTTGGACATCAACAGGCATGCCAGCTTGGAGAGATGATAAAGAACGGAGATTACCATATAGACGAGATATTGTATTCGCCTTTGATTCGCGCCTCAGAAACTGCAAGGCATATATCTGAAATCACAGGAATACCGATGCGGGCCGAGGAGAGACTCCGCGAGCAGTGCTTTGGCAAGTATGAGGGAACTGCCAGAAATGGTGCGGTATTTGCAAAGGCTAAGACACACTTCCTTGATCACTATGAGGGTGGTGAGACGATGGTCCACCTGTGTCAGAGAGTGTACAATCTTCTCGATGAACTTAAGGCGGAGACTGAGACGACAGGCAAGACGTATCTTCTTGTAGCGCATAACGGAATATCAAGGATAGTGCAGTCATATTTTTGTGATATGACAAATGAGGAATTCGCAGCGTTTGGAATAAAGAATTGTGAGATTAGGAAATATAGGTTCTGACAGGAAAATATGGCTTTCATAAGAATGCATATTTTCTGAAGAGATATAGTACAAATAAGCAAAAAGCGTGAGGTTATACATTGAATATGTATAGTCTTACGCTTTTTCTTGTTACCTTGTGGCTTGTCTGGCTGAACATAAGTGTGATCACTGGGTAGATGAGATTATTTATCAATTAAAATATTGACACATATATTATATATGTGCTATTTAATATATGAACAGTTATTCACATGAATGAATGATAATGCGTATACGACTGATGTGAACATTATTTGCAGAGAAACTGAACATATTTAAAAGGAGAGAATTATGGGAGACAATAGTTTTTTGAAAATCAGTGGGATAAGAAAAAGCTTTGGCTTTGGGGACAATAGGACTGAGGTGCTGAAGGGGATTGACTTTGAGGTGGCAAAAGGCGAGTTTTGTGTGCTCCTTGGTCCGTCTGGTTCAGGAAAATCAACACTGTTAAATATTATAGGGGGGATTGACAGCCCGGATTCAGGTTACATATCCATAAATGGTGAAAAGACAGGAGACATGGACGAGAAGACACTGACAAGATACAGAAGAAAGCATCTCGGATATGTATTCCAGATGTATAATCTCATACCAAATCTGAATGTGAAGGAGAACGTGGAGGTTGGAGCGTATCTGAGTGACAACCCTCTTGATGTGGATGACTTGCTCAGAACTTTGGGTCTTTATGAGCACAGACATAAGCTTCCAAATCAGCTTTCAGGAGGTCAGCAGCAGAGAACTTCCATAGGAAGAGCGATTGTAAAGAATCCGGACATACTTCTATGCGATGAGCCAACCGGTGCCCTTGATTACAATACATCCAAGGAGATATTGAAGCTTATTGAGGATGTTAACGGGAAGTACGGTAACACGATCATCATGGTAACACACAATGATGCTATCAAGAATATGGCGGACAGGACAGTGAAGCTCAGAGACGGAATGATCAGGCATAACGATGTAAATGAAAATAAGATTTCCGCTGCAGATCTTGATTGGTAGTTGTTGAGGTTTGGGAAGAAAGGAGATCTGTTATGAAGAATCCATTGTGGAGAAGAATTCCGAAGGAACTGAAGGATGACTTTGGGAAATATATAGTTATATTCCTGTTCATGGTGATCACAACAGGAATGGTGTCGGGCTTCATGGTTGCTGGTGAAAGCATGAAGAAAACTTATGACAATACATTTGACAAATATAACGTGGAGGACGGTCATTTTGATCTGTCGGGAGAGGCATCCTCTGACATGATGAGTGCGATAGAGGATGAGGGCGTGAAACTTTATGATATGTCATACTACGAACTGCCTATGATCAAGACAGATTCCACTGAGACATCGGATGACGGTGCAAGGACGCTGAGAATATTTGCACCCAGACATGATGTGAATAAGACGTGTATCATGGATGGTGAACTTCCGGCTGTGGATGATGAGATAGCCATAGACAGGATGTATGCGGTAAATAATGATATATCAGTTGGAGACGATGTAAAGGTTGGCGGCAAGGCATATAAGGTATGCGGATTTGTGGCACTTTCGGATTACAGCACTATGTTTCAGGACAATCATGACACAATGTTCGATGCAACAATATTCGGTGTTGCGATTGTGGCAAATGCGGAATTTGAAGACCTTCCGGAGAAGAATAAGACATGGTCGTATTCCTGGATGTATGATGCCGGTATGCCGGATGATGAGGGTGATGAGAAGAAACTCGCTGACGATCTGCTGGAGACTGTGTACGCACAGGCTGCCCAGAACGATATGTCTATAGAAAGTTACATTCCAAGATACCAGAATCAGGCTATCAACTTTGCCGGAGATGATATTGGCAGTGACGCAAATATGATGAAGTGGTTCGAGTATATCGTTATAGTTATACTTGCATTTATATTTGCGGTGACTATAAGCAATACCATTACAAAGGAGGCCTCTGTAATAGGAACGCTCAGAGCATCAGGATATACAAAGAGTGAATTGCTTGTTCACTATATCTCACTTCCGGTTATAGTCACATTTGCTGCATCATTAGTGGGAAATGTGCTTGGATATTCGGTGTTTAAGAATGTGGGAGCGGATCTGTATTATGCAAGCTATTCCCTTACAAAATATGTGACGTATTGGAATGCCGATGCATTTGTGCTCACTACGGTCATACCTATGATTATCATGGTGGTTGTGAATCTGCTGGTGGTGAATAGCAAGCTGAAACTTTCGCCGCTGAGATTTCTGAGACATGATCTCAGCCGCTCAAGAAGGAAGAAGGCGGTGAAACTGCCGCACTGGAAATTTATGACAAGATTTAAGACCCGTGTCATACTTCAGAATATTCCTGGATATGTGGTTATGCTCCTTGGAATATATTTCGCCCAGGTACTTCTGATGTTTGGACTTATGCTGAATCCTTTGCTGGCACATTATCAGAGCGACATACTGGCTAATATGATAGCTGATCATCAGTATGTTCTGGATTCACAGGTTGAGACGTCAAATGACAGCGCGGAGACATTCTGCATGAAAACGCTTAGAACAACGGGCGATATAGATGATGAGATCATGGTGTATGGAATACATGCTGACAGCAGGTATTTTCCGGTAAAACTGGATGATGGTGATGTGTTTGTGTCTGATAGTTATGCCGACAAGTACGAGCTTACAGACGGCGATAAGCTGAAGCTCAAGGAAAACTATGCCGATGAGACATATGATTTTACAATAAAAGGATCTGTCGTGTACCCGGCTTCTCTGGCAGTATTTATGACTGAGGACGATTTTAGAAAGAAATTTGACATGGATGAGGATTATTTTACCGGATATTTCTCAGATGATAAACTGACGGATATAGAAGATCATGTTATGTCAGAGATCACAAAGGATGATATGATAAAGGTATCAAGACAGCTGACAAGATCGATGGGAAATATGTTTTATATAGTTGTGGTATTTTCTTTGATCATGTTCATGCTCCTTGTATATCTTCTTACCAAGCTTATAGTCGAGAAAAATACAGTCGCCATATCCATGGTGAAGATACTGGGATATGATGCTAAGGAGATAGGGAAACTCTACCTGTCTTCTACGACGATCATGGTTGCGGTGGTTACAGTCATAGATATACTTCTCAGTTATCTGTCGATCAAGGTTATATACAGGGCGATGCTCACAGATATGCTGAGTGGATGGATGCCGATATATATGGCACCATGGATATTCCCTCTCATGTTCGTGCTCAGTTTTGCAGGCTATCTGGTAATCTCGCTGCTGCAGATGAGGAGGATAAGGAAGATTCCGATGGATGAGGCTCTCAAGAATGTGGAGTAGAAAAGGGCGTGCGCGGATGCCGGAGGTAAGATTCACTGCGAGAGTCCATGCTGGATTTGCACTTTTCCCAATATAATAAAAAAGAGATAATTTTGAGAAAACATCTCAAGATTATCTCTTTTTAAGATTAATGCTCAAAAAGTGAAAAACTTAATGAGAACGCTATTTAAACTGCAAAATCAATGGCTTAAAGATGCATTGATTAATCTATTGCCGCTAGATAGTTCCGGTGACAGTCACAGTTGCTGTTCCTGGTGTTGTTGTGATGATTCCTGTGACTGCATCCTGCGTGAATGTTGCCGCCGGAACTGTGATCTGGCCAGCCACCGTTGCAAAGCTGCCATTTGTCTCATTGTATGTGTAGTTAGTTGGCTCTGCCCATGCCATCCCGTTGTATGACACGGATATTCCTGTGAGTATAGGATTGAATGTGTCTGTGATGACTACATTGTCAGCTGCGGATGCTTCGGTATTGCCATAATTTTCTATAAGGAAAGTGTATGTGAGCTGGCCATTCTCTGCGACTACGCCAGGGTTCACGGACTTTGTGATAGAGAGATCCGGAGCAGCAACAGGGGAAACTGATTCTGTTGCAGTGACTGGGTTGGCAAGTCCTGCACCTGTGACAGTGGCTGTGTTGACAACAGAATTCTCATTGCCTCTAGGTGTAAATTCATTTGTTGCGGCCTCGTAGATAATAGTGGCATTTCCTCCGGCCGGAACAGAAATACCAGTTATTGTCAGCGGAGCAGCCGCTGCCACAGTTGGTGCAGCTGCCAGAGTTCCATTGGTGTAGTATCTTATGGAATTAGGAATATAAGTGAGAGGGTATACTGCTGTGACTCCAACGGTATAGGCTCCCAAATTGTCCGTGAGAGTAAGTCCTGTGAGTGTGGTAGTTCCAGAATTGATGAGACTTATCACGTAGGTGATCTTGTCAGGTGTTCTGTAGGTGTTCACCACAGCCGTCTTGGATGCTGTGAGAACCTCTATGATTTCTCCGGTTATAATGTTGGAATTGGTGGATCCTCCGTTGTAGGACAGAGTTGCCTGATTAGTGAATGTTGCCATTACTTTACCTCCGTATTGTTTCTGGAGACTTTCGCCTCAGTATAGAATATGGGAAATATCGCAGGTAGGTTACAGTGAAAGCCCAAATGTGTTATAATAATCCAGATTATGCATTAATGTTGGATTTATACAGATGAACAGCCTGGAAAGAAGATAGATGGCGTTATACAGGAGGTTGTGTATTTGAGAAAAATGAAATCTGAAAGGCGTTTTTTTGTACTTGTGATGGCGGCTGTGATCATGGCTGGAGGCGACGTCAGGGCAGGAGCTGCGGAGCAGGGATCTGTCACACAGTCAGTTGATGCCGTAATGGATGAATCCATCGCGGATGTTCTTGAGAACGTGGATAGTATTGATGAGCTCACATTTGCCATGGAAGAGTCAGATATGGTTGATATGGAGACGGTGGGGACAGAAAATCATGACGGCACGCAGGCAGAGCCGTACAGCCTCAGACGCATCACTTTGTTTGCCGATGACGTTACACAGAGTTATGGCGCCAGCAGTGTTGTGTGTTATGACAAATACGATTATTATGTATTTGGATTTGATACGGAGAGTGCTACAGAGGCTGCATATTATCAGATGGTTGATGATTATGGCGCCGACAGATGCACACTGGATCAGATGATGTATGCTGATGATCTGCTTTCGGATTATTCTGATGAAGATACATATGATGCTGTTGGCTGGGGAACGACATACATGGGCATGGACAAGCTCAAATCTACAGTTTCAAAATACAATGTGGAGCCTGAGGTTGATGTGGCGGTCCTTGATACCGGGATCAATCAGGCAAATGCATTGTTTACCGGCAGGATAAATGCTGATGACAGCGGCAATTGTTATGACAGCGAGAATTCAGGTGACTACAGTGACAGTCTGGGACATGGCAGTCATGTTGCCGGCATTGTTGCGGATGCAACACCGGACAATGTGAAGCTGACCATATTGAAGTGCTTTTCTGAGACGGGGAAGACTTCATCATCGATCATACAGAAGACTATGATGAAAGCGATGGATCTGGGTGTGGATGTCATAAATATGAGCTTCTGTTTTTATACCATAAGCGATGAGAACAGGGCTGCTATAGACAGTCTCATAGCCGTGGCGGTTGATCGGAACATTGTCATGTGTGTTGCTGCTGGCAATTCAAATGGCGGTGGGGGAATCATGGATGTGGAAGGCAATTCATACCCGGCGGATAATCCGGCGGTCATCACGGTCTCTGCACTGAAAAAGAAATCCGGGGTGAGCGGTGCTGACAAGATCTCAGGAGGCTCAGTGGAATTTGACAGCAGTTATTCATACTACGGAGCCAAAATTGATTTCTCGGCGCCGGGTACAAAGATTGATTCTGCATGGAAGAACGGAGGATTCAGATCTGATAGTGGAACATCCATGGCAGCTCCCTATGTGACGGCGGCCGCTGCCTATGTCAGGATGGCTGAGCCAGACCTTACAAATGCGCAGGTGCTTGACAGGCTTATCGGATACAGTGTGGATCTTGGAGATAAGGGAAAAGATATATATTATGGATATGGATGCCCTTATATGGCAGATTATTTTGCCGATGTATATGGCAGCGGTGATGTTGATGATGTACCGGCGGACTGTGCGGTAACAGGTCTTACAAATGTTCAAGGTGGCCTGAAACTTACCTGGGACAGTGTGGCAGGTGCGGATAGTTACAGGGTATATCGCATGACCGCAGGAAGTATATATACATGTGTTGCCACGGTCATGGATGGGCGTTCATATACAGACAAATCTGTGGAATCTGGAACGAGATACCGGTATGCTGTCCGTGCTGTTGCCGGGCAGAAGAGAGGAAAAATAGCGAACAGTAAGGCTGCACTATACCTTAAACAGCCGGTGTACACTGTGAAAAATTGTAACTATGGAATAAACATTTCCTGGAACAGATCAGCAGGTGCTTATGGATATAAGATCTACAGAAAGGCACCTGGAGCTTTATCGTGGTCTCTATACAAGTCAGTTCCAGAAGGCGTGTATTCGTATATAGATCAGCCGGTGGCGGACTATAAGGAATATTCTTACACAGTTAAGGCATTCAATGGATATTTTGCCAGCACATATGATACTGTGGGTAAGTCTGCGTACCGTATACCGGACTGTGAGATAGAGAGACTTGCTTCAGTCACCCCGGGGAGAATGGGGGTATGGTGGAAGGCTGTGGCTGGTGCCACTGGATACCAGATAGAGTACAGCAGATATTCGAATTTCAGAGTTTACACGGCTGTGACGCTTGCCGGAGGAAGCCGTGATAAGAGGATGATGACTGGACTTGCGTCAGGAAGGTACTATTCGGTGAGAATGAGGATGTACAGGAAGATAGGCGGCAGGACTTATTATGGAGACTGGAGCAAGAGCCGCATGATAAAGATTAAATAATTGCGAGAAGGCAGAATTATGAGTGATGATAAGAAAATGATAAAATATAAGGTCGCAACATTTGACGACGAGTCGGATTATTTTGACAATGTGAAGCTGGAGCTTGACTACAGTATCAGTATTACGGAAGGTGCTATGGAGCTTGGCAGGGACAAAATAAAAGAACAGAAGAAGTACATGCGTGACAGTCACGGAGATATGGATGACGAGGAATTCCTGCAGAATATGCAGTCTGTGAACAATGACGAGGCAAGCTTGCGGATAGCGGCAAAGAGACTTGAGGTATACGAACATCAGAAAAAAGTGCCTTATTTTGGGAAAATATCATTCAGATACGATGATGAGCAGGAGGTACTGCCTGTATATGTGGGAATGAGCGGTTATCAGTCTGATATGAACGGAGAACAGCTCATCTATGACTGGCGTGCACCGGTTTCTTCCATGTATTATTCCTATGAGAAAGGTCCGGCATCATATACAGTGACCACTGACGATATGGGCAGTGAAGAATTCTCAGGAGAGATAGTTGAGAAGAAGCAGTTTGTTGTGAGCGGCGGAAGACTGAAGGATGCAGTTGATACCGACACCAACATAAATGACACCATTCTTCTGGAGGCGCTTGGCGGCAACAGTGGTGTGAAGATGAAGAATGTCGTTGCCACCATACAGAAAGAACAGGATGCCATCATAAGGAACAGGACGGCGTATAATCTGATAGTCGATGGCCGTGCGGGCAGTGGCAAGACTGTCATAGCCATGCACAGACTTGCCTGGCTTCTTTATAACTACAAGACCCTTGAGAGCGACAATGTGATGATACTTTCTCCGAACAGTATATTTGGAGATTATATATCTGAGGTGCTCCCGGAACTTGAGGAGAACAGTGTTCCGGAAAAGGAGTTTGACACTTTGCTTGAGGAACTCCTTTATATAGATGAGGAATATGAGACAAAGCTTGAACAGTCGGAGTTTATCATCGACAGTGGGGATCAGGAGAATCAGAGGATAAGAAATATAAAGGTAAAGTCAACTATATCCTTTTTTGACAGATTTAATGAATATCTGGACAGATATGTGTCCGGCATAAAGTTCAGGAATTTCCATTATCAGAAAGTTGAGTACACCGGTGAGGATATCGCCGCCATGTTTAATGGAAGGTTCTCCAGAAAACCAGTGTATGAGAGATTTGAGAACATAGCTTATTTTATAGTTGACAGGGTTGAGGATAATTCGCCTAAGGAATTTCCTGATGAGAAGAAGAGAAATCTTGCGAGACAGATACAGAAGCAGATGGTCAATCTGTTTGCGGAGAGGAATCTTGTAGAGCTGTACGTGAATTTCCTTGCTGAGATGGAGAAGGATTATCCGGGAATTTCAGAGTATAAGGATGAGAATGGCAAAATATGTTATGAGGATATCCTGCCGATACTTTATCTTCAGGTGTATTTCTACGGATGTAATTCATATAACAACATAAAGCATCTGGTTATAGATGAGATGCAGGATTACAACATATTCCAGTATGCTGTTATAGACCGTATATTTGGATGCAGGAAGACCATACTTGGTGACAGGTTTCAGGTGCTTTTTTACAACCCTGACGAGACTGTCGTGGATGTGCTCGCCAAAATATTTGCAAAGAAGAATGGCCAGGGCGGATATGAGCTTAAGGAGCTGGCTTCTTCATACAGATCAACAACAGAGATCACAGAGTTTTGCAATGCCATACTCGGTGATGAAGGGATACATGGCAATACGGTTTCCAGACATGGTAAGCCTGCACAGGAGATAAAGTGCGATTCTGTGGAAGAGGCGGTTGAGTTCATAGGGGACAAGCTCTCCTACGGCGAGATGGATGCCTATGACAATATAGCCATTTTGACAAATGATGAGGCTGATGCCTACGATATGTATCGTCAGCTGTCCGAATTTACAGAGGTTACACTTATCACAAATCAGTCAGTTGTCTATTCCGGCGGCGTGGTGGTGCTTCCAAAGTTCCTTGCAAAGGGAATGGAGTTTGATGCCGTGTATGTTATCACGGATGGATCGTATAATGGAAGCGTGGCTGTAAGACATGCACATTATATCGCGTGTACCAGAGCTCTGCACGAACTGTATGTCGTGGATGTCATTCCTTCATAGAAGATATAAGAATGCACGGATATGAATCATATACAAGAAATATGCTGCGGACGGCGCCTGCATAGCTGTATGTGAATTTATGGCATGATAATATAATATTCAATAAAACCGCTTCCCATATGGAGGCGGTTTTGTTTATGTCATAGATAGAGAAACTGACATTTTACAGTGATGTGATGGACGTACATGGAATTTCCATAGATCGCATCGTGCTTACAAAAATCTGATATTGTTGTGATAAGTGCACAAAGAATTATAAAAATCATCTTATTATATTGCAAAATGCACAAAATGATGTTAATATATAGGAAACTAGGAAACTAAAAATAGTTTCTGAGTTTCCTGAGGCGGTGGTGAAAAAATGGGAGGTCGATATGGATATAGACGCTAAGAAACAGCTGAAAAACCGTATATATGAGGCCACGATAGAAGAGTTCAGGGATAAAGGTTTCAAATTCACGATGGATGATATAGCAAGAAGGCTTGGGGTCAGCAAGAAGACGCTGTACATGGTGGTCGGTGATAAGGAGAATTTGTTCTTTGACACGGCAACTCACATATATGAACAGATAAAGAAAAGCGAGCAGAAGGTGATGGATGATGACAGTCTGACCACGGTAGAAAAGATAAAGGCGATACTTGTGGCTATGCCTGACAGCTACAGTGAACTGGATTGGCGTCAGATATATCAGCTCGAGAATTCCTATCCGAGGATATTTGCCAGAGTGAGAGTAATGATGGAGCAGCAGTGGGATAATACCATAGAGCTCCTCAGGCGTGGGATGGATGAAGGGGTTATCAGGAATGTCCCTATACCGATCGTCAAGACCATGTTTGAGGCCGCTCTTGAAAAGTACATGGAGACCACGGTGCTTATTGATGCTGGACTTTCATTTGAGGCGGCTGTGAATGGCACTCTGGATATACTTATGAAGGGCATAGAGAGCTGAGTCTGGTGGTGCACAGGAGGTTTGATCATATGGGAAAAAAGTCAGAAAAAATATTTGGAAATGAGATGAGTGAACGTGTTGTAAAGAAGGCTGAGAATTCTAGAGACAGATTTGTCAAAAGGTTCGGGGATGACAGCGACGTTGATTATCCACTGTCTGTCGTCAGAAATCCATACATCGGTGACAGTCTGGGTGTGTCGAATATAGTTATCGGCGATGACGGAGATGAGGAGTTTGACAGGGACAAGGGTATTATAGTTGGAAACATCAGAATGGGTTTTGGGCACTACAGAATATCCATGGCCATCGCATCTGCGGCGAATTACCTTGGATATAAGCCTTATTGGATGGATCTTAATTCTTACAGTGAAACTACGGGTGGTAAGGTGATAGAAGCGCAGAACAAACTCTATTCTCTTGGATCCAGGATATCTGGAAAGAGTAAAGTGTTCAATAAAATGGTGTGGGAACCTATGAACTATGAGGGCTTCAGGAAGCTGTCATACAACGCATCTGACCAGATGAACGCCGAGCTTATGACGCCTGTATTTGGAAATGTGCCGCATGATATACCGCTGGTGGCAACCCACGTGTGGCCGGCGCAGGCTGCCATACACGCTGGAATGAAATATGTGGTGAATGCCGTTCCAGATAACTGGCCTATGGCGCTTCATCTTGCGGAGGGAAGTCTCCACACTGTACAGACCAGATCAGCATATCTGGGTTACAGGACCCTGAACGGAATGCAGGGGGATAAGGTGCTTTTGCCTATGCCGGGTGATTCCATAAGATATACCGGCCATTATATAGATCATGAGCTGGTTGCAGCGATTGAGGAAGATTGCAAGAGACGTATAGACAGAAGAAAAACAGGGGCACCTATGAGGTTCCTGCTCACAATTGGGGGAGCTGGAGCGCAGAAGGAGATATTTGCCGCTATCATAAAGACAGCACTTGCAAGTGTGAAAAAACACAGAATGGTCCTGTATGTGAATGTCGGGGATTATATGAATGTGTGGGAAGATCTTGAGAAGGAGATTCCTGCGATGAAGAGCCTTGTCACAACCCATTTTGACAATTGGCAGGACACGACAGAATTTGCAGCAGATGCTCTGACAAATGAGGTGTACGGAATACATGCATTTTGCCATAAGAACATATATGAGGCCGTGTATTGTACCAATCTTCTCATGCGGAGCTGCGATGTGCTTATCACAAAACCTTCTGAGCTGGCTTTCTACCCGGTGCCAAAGCTGTTCATAAAGAGAGTTGGCGGACACGAGCAGTGGGGAGCCATTCACTCTGCAGAGATTGGAGATGGAACTTTAGAGTGCAGGGATATCCCACATACATTGCAGATGATGAAGCTCTTTATGCAGGATAGCAGCATCCTTGTGGGGATGTGTGAGAACATCATGAGAAATAAGGCCGATGGAATATATGATGGTGCTTATGAGGTCGTCAGGCTGGCGATGGAGATGAAGAGGAAAGAAAGTGAATGATGCTGAGGCATCTTTAAACAGGCCGCTATGAATGGTCAGTTATAAATGGGAAGATGCCCAGCTATAATGAGAACAACAAGGAGGGTTACATCATGTATAAAGTAAAAAAGAAAGAGACGTTTATACCGTCATCAAACGGAAGAGACAGACTTCATGTGGTAGTGTGGGAGCCACAGGGAGATGTAAGAGCTATACTTCAGATATCCCACGGTATGATAGAGATGATAGACAGATATGACGAATTTGCGAGATATCTTGCTGCAAGGGGATTTGTGGTTGCGGGCAATGACCACCTGGGACACGGTCTTACTGCAGCAAATACAGACGAGCTTGGATATATGCATGCCTATGATGCCAGCAAGACCATGTCTGCAGATCTCCACAGGGTTACAAGGGCGCTCAAGAGAACCTATAAGGGAGTTCCGTTCTTTCTGATGGGACATTCCATGGGTTCGTTTATGGCCAGAAGATATATGAGTGAGTATGGTTTCGATTCAAAGTATCCTTCTTCCTATACAAAGGGCTCCAGCGTGGATGGCTTTATCTGCATGGGAACAGGAAGTATGCCTGAGTGTATGCTTCAGGTTGGCAGATTAGTGCTTGAACTTGAAAAGAGCAGACACGGAGAGAGATACAGAAGTACGCTCATGGAATTGCTGGCATTTGGCACATACATCAAGGGCATTCCTAAAGAGACCATAGTGAACGGTGAAGTCCGAAAGAGAACAAATAAGGACTGGATAAGCAGAGATCCTGAGAGGATAGACGCATATGTGGACGATCCTCTGTGTCAGTTTTCTTTCACGATAAAGGGATATGAGACATTGTTCAACACTATACATTATATACAACAGGACAGAAATATTGCCATGATACCAAAGGACATTCCGGTCCTGTTTGTATCGGGAGATAAGGATCCTGTTGGCCACTATGGCAGAGATGTGCTCAAATTGTATGAGCTGTATCACAATAAGGTGTCGCATAATGTGGCATGTTATATGTATGAGGACTGCCGTCATGAGATCCTTAACGAGCTGTGCCGGGATCAGGTGTTTGCGGATATAGAGGAATGGCTTGATGGCAGACTGGCACAGCTATAGAAAATAGATAAGAAAAGCGTATTGGGTGCTGCGCCATGTTTGACATGGCAGGGAGGTGTGTATGGAGAAAAAAGGAAATAGTGCTGCAGGCATGGGACTTACTGCGAAAACCAAGATGGCTTACGGTATAGGCGCTGTGGGCAAGGATATGGTTTATATGCTGGTGGCCAGTTATATATTGTATTATTACAATTCAGTTCTGGGAGTTGGCTCTGTGTTTATAGGAACTGTGCTCATGGCTGCCAGAGTATTCGATGCGTTCAACGATCCGATCATGGGAATCGTGGTTGCAAAGACCAGAACCAGATGGGGAAGGTTCAGGCCGTGGATATTTACCGGAACGGTTTTGAATGCCGTTGTCCTGTACGCCATGTTTGCGGTGCCGGAGAGCATGGGCGATGGCGGAATGAAGGTGTTCCTGACGGTCACTTATTTTGCGTGGGGAATCACATATACCCTTATGGATATTCCCTACTGGTCGATGATTCCTGCCATCACTGAACCTGGCAAGGAGAGGGAGAACCTGTCTGCGCTTGCGAGATCCTGCGCCGGTATTGGAAGTGCTATCCCGACGGTTCTCACTATGATAATCGTGCCGGCTATAAGCGGAATGTATGTAGCGGCGGAGAAACTGAACATCACGGATTACCGTATTGGATTTAAGTGGTGGGCGCTACTTGTCGCTGTTATATTTGTCATATCAGAGTCTGTGTGCGTTGCAAATGTAAAAGAAAAGGATCAGGTGAATGTGGAGGCTCATGGTATAGGTGAGATGTTTCGTTCACTTGTTACAAATGACCAGGCGCTTGCGGTTGTAGTTACCATAGTCCTTGTCAATTCAGCTCTCTATATAACAAGCAATCTTCTGATATATTTCTTTACCTATGATATAGGAAGTGAGAGCGGATATGCACTGTTCTCAGCATTTGGCGGCGGTGCACAGATACTGGCCATGATGCTTTTTCCTCTTTTCAGGAAGAAGATGCCCAAGAGAAAACTCTTTGTTCATGCGGTGGTGTATGAGATAGCCGGCTATGCGATTCTTCTCGGATGCAGCCTTGCGGGTGTTACGAGAATGACAGTCTGCGGATTTGCCTGCTGGTATATATTGTTCATTCCAGGACTTCTTGTCTTTGCGGGAAGTGGGCTTTTGAATGTTCTTATCACTGTATGTCTGGCGGATAGCATTGACTATGGTGAGTTCAAGAATGGCCAGAGAGACGAGAGTGTTATATGTTCCATGCAGACATTTGTGGTAAAACTCGCATCGGGCGTGGCTATATTTTTTGCGGGACTTGCGATCAAATGGGTCGGACTTGTGCAGTCTGAGGCAGGGAGCTCAGATGTAATAGAGCAGAGCAATGCCACGCTTGCAGGACTTAGTATGACGATGACGGTAGTTCCCATGGTGCTGCTCATAATCGGTCTTATATTCTTTGTAAAAAAATACACGTTGACTGAAGAGAGGATGAAAGAGATCATGGATGCTCTAAATGGAGGACGGTAGATGATCAGATATATAGAAGAAAGTCGTGAATTCAGCCTGGAGACGGAGACGACACAGTATTGTATGTGTATCCGACCGGACGGACATCTTGAACACCTGTATTACGGTGTGCGTACCAGCGGAGATCTGTGGGAGACCCTGCGGGACAGAAGTTTGTTCGAGACGGGAAATGCTATAGTCACTGGTGATGCGGTATGCCTTGAAAGCCTGACACAGGAGATGTCAGGCTGCGGTAGAGGCGATGTGGGCGACCCATTTGTCCGGGTTGTTCACAGTGATGGAAGCTCAACCTGTGATTTTCTGTATGAGTCGCATGAGATAAAGAGTGGAAGGGACGTTATATCCGGATTGCCATCGGCGGATGGCGCTGTGGATGAGATGACCCAGCTCACTGTAACTTTGCGGGATGTGGCGAGCGGACTTTTGCTTGATCTTGTCTATGTCACATTTGACGGATGTGATGTGATCACGAGGAGCGCCAGACTTACAAATGATGGTGAAAAGCCGGTAAGGCTTTTGAAGATGATGTCCATGCAGCTTGATATGAGAGTGTATGACGACTTTGATATGATATGTTTTGGCGGTGCATGGGCCAGGGAGATGCACAGACATGACCATCCGCTTTCACAGGGACAGGTGGTGAATTCATCATCCACAGGAACTTCTGGAAGCAGGGCAAATCCGTTCTTTATGGTGGCGGAGCGAGGAAGTGGTGAGGTGCATGGCAGCTGCTACGGCTTCAATCTCATATATTCCGGTGATCACTATGAGGCATGTGAGATCAACTCATATGGAAGAATGAGGATTGTGGCAGGAATCAATCCTGACACATTTGGATGGAAGCTGGAATCCGGTGAAACCTTTCAGACTCCGGAGGCTGTGATGACATATTCAGATACAGGATTTTCCGGGGTAAGCAGTCACATGCACAGATTTGTGAGACGACATATAGTGCGGGGATTCTGGGCGGACCGCGAGAGGCCAGTGCTTCTTAACAGCTGGGAGGCTGCGTATTTCGACATAGATGAGAAGAAACTCCTGAGGCTTGCAAAGAAAGCAAAGGAATGCGGCATGGAACTTTTTGTCATGGATGATGGCTGGTTTGGGCATAGAAATGACGATACATCTTCACTTGGAGACTGGTATGAGAATACGGACAAGCTTCCGGGCGGCATAGAGAGACTGTCTGAAAAGGTGAATGCACTTGGACTGGAGTTTGGAATATGGGTTGAGCCTGAGATGGTAAATGAAGACAGTGATCTATATAGGGCACATCCGGACTGGGCAGTCCAGATCCCCGGCAGGCAGCAGGCTCTTGGCAGGCACCAGATGCTGCTCGATCTTACAAATGCCGATGTGAGGGATTATATAGTTGAGACGATGACAAAGTTGTTTTCCAAGGGAAAGATATCCTATGTGAAGTGGGATATGAACAGGATCATGTCGGACAGATACGGTAAGGTTCTTCCTGCGGACAGACAATGTGAGTTTGGACACAGGTATGTGCTCGGATTGTATGAGATCATGGGACAGCTGGTCAGCAGATTTCCGAATATACTATTTGAGGGATGCGCAGCCGGGGGCAACAGATTTGACCTTGGTATGCTCTGCTATATGCCACAGATCTGGGCAAGTGATGACACGGATGCGAGAGAACGTGCACAGATACAGACGGGTTACAGTTATGGCTATCCTATGTCTGTGGTCAGCAGTCATGTGTCAGGATGTCCTAATCATCAGACGCTCAGGATCACACCGCTGGAGACCAGGTTCAATATTGCCGCATTTGGCGTGCTCGGGTATGAGTGCAATCTGTGTGATATGGATAAGAGAGAGCTGGATGCCGTGCGTGCTCAGGTGTTGTTTTACAAAGAACACAGAAGAACGCTGCAGTTTGGCGATTATCACAGGATAAAGAGCGGTGAGTCCGGAGATCTTATGCGGAATGTGTATCAATTTATGACAGTTTCTGAGGATGGAAAGGAAGGCCTGGCATGTTACTATGAGCAGCAGTCCCTGCCAAACTACACCTACAAACATCTGAGGACTGCCGGGCTTGATGCTGACAGAATGTATACCATGACAAACAGGGAACTGACCTACAATATAAAGATGATGGGTGATCTCATAAATACAGTTACTCCAGTGCATGTAAGGCCGGGGTCTGTCGCGCAGGAGGCTATAAGCAGATTTGCAAAGCTTAATGGTGAACGGGAGAGCGTGAAAGCACCGGGATCTGTCTTTAATCTGGCCGGGGTAAATCTTGCACCCGGATTTGCGGGGACAGGGTACAATGACCAGACTGCACTGTGGGGCGAGCACGGCTCAAGGCTTTATCTTTTCACCGGCGAATAGACATTTGTCAAAATGGCATTATATTCATTAGAAAAGTAATTGCAAAATGGGTGGAAATGTCAGCCGCAGTGTGTTATCTTATATCTATAGAGAACTATTCTTGATAAAGGAGGCGCCTATGAGTGACAAGAGAAACACCTGGCAGAAACAGGTCATATATTCTGTTATAAAGGAACTCAAGACTCATCCTACCATTCAGAACCTTATCGATGAATTGGAGAAAAGAGGATACAAGATAGGAAAATCCACAGTATATCGTGTCATGGCAGATGCGGTGGATGATGGACTTGTGATGAATGTCTATTCCGGCGACAAGCAGGAGCATTACGATGGCAACACTGAGAACCATTATCATATCAGATGTAAGGTGTGTGACAGGATATATGACAGTGAACTGCCGTTTCAGGAAGACATAACCAGCAGGGGGGCAGAGGCTGATAAGGACTTTGTCATTCTGTCCCATAATCTGGAGTTCATCGGAATATGCCCGCAGTGCAAGGACAGTCTGAAGAATTTGTAGATTTTATAAGGGCTGTAGATTTTGCAGTGTTTGCGGATTTTGCAGAATCTGTGGCTTTTGTACGATTCGTGGATTTTGCAGGATCTGGAGATAGTGACAGATATGCATATTATTTGGGATAACAAATCATGATTACATGGTTTAAAAGATAAAGGCGGATGCAACCAACAAATTGGTGTTACATCCGTCTTTTCTTTGCCTTTTATAATCCGCTGTAATGCGGTTTGTGAAATATGTTTTGTAAATTATTCATCTCTCTTTTTCTGTGAGATGATATTGGCTGATTTTATCTCTCTGTGCCCGGAAATCTGTGCATTTGCCAAAACCTGCCCACTGCCGGAAGGCGTCTCGTCCGCTGTCGGTGCGGAGCCTGTTGTTTCCACTTTCGGTTTTGCTGAGATAGGATCCACAAGCGGATTGCTTATAACTGTTCTGTTCGTGGAAGGTCTGACCACAGTCATGCCGAGTATGGACTTCTTGTTCCTTATAGCGCGTTCCTCCTCCGGGGAGAGATTTCCTTCTGTTTTATCATTATTGGGAGTAATGACGCTGCCTGACACATCTTTACCTGGTATATCTTTATTTGATGCGTTTTTATTTGGTGTGCCTTTATCAATAGCGTCTATATTTAGAGCTGTTGCTCCCGGATTGTCATAAGACTCTTTACGCTCACCCCAGAGATCAGGAAATGGGTCTATCTCCGTGTTTGGATCCGCGTTCGATTCTTCTTCATCTTCAACAAAAGCGCTGTCCTCATCAGGATCGTAATCTTTTACACCGTCTGCACCCTCTTCTGACTCCGTATCAAGATCTTCAAGGTCAGAGTCCACATATTCCTCAGGCTTTTCAAAAAATGTAGGATCTATTGTCAACTTAAAATCAACCTCAAAGTGGCCGACTTCTATGCCGCAGTCGTTGTATAATTTGGTAGTATAGCAGTTTTTCAGCTTCTCTATGAGATCAGTGTCTTCGTATTTTAGCTGCTCCAGGATATTTGCTATTATGAGTCCCTGGAACTCGTCGGTCCAGCCGTCCTCGAGCTTTACAGCAATTCCGAGCTTCATGCTTTTGATGGCCATGCAGATGACGCCTCTTGAGCCGTCCTTCATGATCAGATCAGGATTCTGGTTGATGTAGTAAGACGGTGTTCCATAGTCATTTATCTTCTCCGGATACTTGTGGATACATGAGAAGTTGTAGTCTATGGTCTCCCTGAGCTCGTTTGACAGACTGAATGGATCCATCAGCTTGGCGTATGACATGGCGATGCTTCTCAGTGGCAGCGCAAATACAGGAACTCCGCATCCGTCTATTCCAAGTCCGATCTTGAATGTAGGTGTCTGGCTCAGCATGGATATAAAATTGATTATCTGTCTCTGTACAGGTGAGTCTTTCTGCTCGTAACCGCTTGTTTTGCCTGTCAGCTCTCTCTGCAGCAGCATGAGACTGAAATGTTTCCCTGAACAGCAGTGCTGCAGTTTGCTTATGCCATCCCTTGGGTGCAGTCTGGATTGGTCAGTGAGCTTTTTCGCAAGTGCAGATGCAGATGTGGAACTGCAAGGCTTCATGATCATATCTTCAGGGTCTATGCCTGTTTTGCGTGATATCTCTTCAAGTACAAATATGTGGTGATTGCTTCCCCAGTGGGAAGAATTGAACATGGCTACGTTCTCTTCTGTAAGGTTAAATCTTCTGTGCAATCCTGCGAGAAGTGTTGGCAGAACCTGTATAGGTTTGCTGGCAGAACGCATAAATGTTTGTTTTTCTATGTCCCCGAGGTAGGCGATGGTATCTCCGGTGGAGGATACGACAGCTATAGAACCACGGTGGACATTTTCAACGATATTTCCACGGAATTCTTTAATAAGTATCTCTGACATAATTATTGCTCCTCTTTTGAATTATTGTTTTTATTATACACTCAATGATATATATCTGAAAAGCCTTGCTTTGCCAAGGTTTTATGACTAAAAAATGAAGTCGAAAATGACAAAATGTATTAATGATAAATATACGCAAAGTAAAAAATGTTTAAAAAAATCGAAAAATGCGCATTCTTTTTGTGAAAATGCATAAAAAACTTTGATTATTATAAAAAGAATGGTATAATGTCTTTATAATTTTGCATGGAGAGGTGACTTACATGATTAAAAAAGAGATGATCGCCATGCTTCTTGCGGGCGGACAGGGCAGCCGTCTTGGTGTTCTTACATCCAAGCTTGCCAAGCCGGCAGTTGCATTTGGCGGCAAATACAAGATAATCGATTTTCCACTGAGTAACTGCATCAATTCGGGGATTGATACAGTAGGTGTGCTTACACAGTACAGACCACTCAGGCTTAACCAGCATATAGGAATAGGTATTCCTTGGGATCTCGATAGGAACATAGGTGGTGTTACAGTTCTTCCACCTTATGAGAAGAGCAACAACAGTGAGTGGTATACAGGTACAGCGAATGCTATTTATCAGAACATAGAGTTTATAGATTACTATAACCCTGATTATGTTCTCATTCTGTCAGGTGATCACATTTACAAGATGGATTATGAGCATATGCTTGAGTATCACAAGTCTATGAATGCAGATGTAACACTTGCAACTTACCAGGTGCCATGGGAAGAGGCAAGCAGATTTGGAGTAGTCATTACGAATGACGATGGAATCATCTCCGAGTTTGAGGAGAAGCCGGAGAATCCTAGAAGCAACAAAGCTTCTATGGGTATATACATATTTAACTGGAAGATACTTCGCGAGGCGCTTGTCACTATGAAGGATCAGCCGGGATGCGATTTCGGTAAGCATATCATTCCATACTGCCATGAGAACGGCAACAAGATCTGTGCTTACGATTTCAAGGGTTATTGGAAGGATGTTGGAACTCTTGGTTCATACTGGGAGGCTAACATGGAGCTTGTGGATATAGTTCCTGAATTCAATCTGTATGAAGAGTTCTGGAAGATATATACAAAGACAGATGCCATTCCGCCACAGTACATCGATGAGTCAGCCAAGGTTACAAGATGTATCATCGGTGAGGGTACTGAGATTTACGGAACAGTGGAGAATTCGGTTATAGGTTCCTGTGTCACGATAGGTGAGGGTGCAGTCGTTAAGGATTCGATCATTATGAATGGGGTTACGATTGAAGCCGGTGCCTATGTTGAGAAGGGAATCATTGCTGAGAATGTCAAGGTTGGTGCGAATGCCAAGCTTGGTGTAGGCGAGGAAGCTGTCAACGAGATGAAACCTAATATCTACGCATTTGGCCTTGTAACTATAGGTGAGAATTCAGTTATACCTGAGGGCGTAACGATAGGTAAGAACACTGCTATATTTGGAGACACAGATCCTTCGGATTATCCGGATGGTGCACTTCCAAGCGGCGGTAGTATTATAAAGGCAGGTGAGTAGACATGAGAGCATTAGGAATTATTCTGGCAGGTGGTAACAGCAACAAGTTGGGGGATCTTTCAGCCAAGAGAGCCGTTGCAGCCATGCCTATCACAGGAAGCTACAGAGCCATCGATTTCGCTCTGTCAAACATGACCAATTCTCATATTCAGAAGGTTGCTGTATTTACACAGTACAACACAAGATCACTGAATGAGCATTTGAATTCAAGTAAGTGGTGGGATTTCGGAAGAAAGCAGGGAGGTCTGTTCATCTTCACACCTACCATTACAGCAGCAAACAGCTATTGGTACAAGGGTACAGCAGATGCCCTGTATCAGAATATAAAGTTCCTGAAAGAGAGCCATGAGCCATATGTAGTTATCGCATCAGGTGATGGAATTTACAAGCTGGATTACAACAAGGTTCTTGAAGAGCATATAAGCAATGGCGCAGATATAACAGTTGTATGTAAGGATATGGCACCGGATGAGGATGATATCAACAGATTCGGTGTTGTAAAGATGAATGACGATGGCCGCATCATAGACTTTGAGGAAAAGCCTCTTGTGGCAGGCACTAATACCGTATCTATTGGAGTATATGTCATAAGAAGAAGACAACTTATTGAGTTGCTTGAGACATGTGCAAACGAGGGAAGAAATGACTTCGTAAGAGACGTTCTTGTGAGATATAAGGGTGTCAAGAGAATATATGGATACAAGATGGACAGCTATTGGAGAAATATAGGAACTAAGGAGTCATATTACAGAGCTAATATGGATTTCCTGAAGAAGGATGTAAGGGACTTCTTCTTCAAACAGCATCCAGATATATATTCAAGAGTGGACGATCTTCCACCAGCTAAGTACAATGCTGACGCAGTTGTCAACAACAGTCTGATAGCAAGTGGATGTATCATCAATGGTACAGTTGAGAATTCTGTCATATTCAAGAAGGTATACATTGGTAATAACTGTGTGATCAGGAACTCGATCATATTGAATGATGTCAATATAGGCGATAATTCAATTATCGAGAATTGTATCGTGGAGAGCAGAGATACACTTCGTGCAAACACTGTGCATCAGGGGAATCCGAACGATATAAAGGTTATTATCGAGAAGAATTTCAGATATGCATTATAAAAGATAAAATTAAAGCTGTGTGTGGGATCACAGTTTCAATAGGGTTAAGGGGGTAAGTCAGGTGCAGATAACTGATATAAGAATTAGAAGTGTTGAAAAGGAAGGCAAGATGAAAGCCGTTGTGTCAATCACCATCGATGATGAGTTCGTTGTTCATGATATCAAGATCATAGAAGGTGAGAAAGGGATGTTCATAGCAATGCCAAGCAGAAAAGCATCGGATGGAGAGTATAGAGATATAGCACATCCTATCAATACTGCTACCAGGGAGCGTCTGCAGAGTATGATATTGGATAAGTATCAGGAAACTTTGGCAGAGTAGAATTAATTACATTGAACCAACATTTAGAGTCAGTGCAAATGGCGATAGTCACCAGCTAAAGCACTGACTCTTTTATTTTCACAAGTCACCTTATGGTGATTTGTGAAGCACGCAGACGCCGAGCGGAACGCCTCAAATGGCGTCTGCTCCTTTTTATTTTCACAAGCTGCCGTAAGGCAGTTTGTGAAGCACGCACTTGTAAAAAGGTAATGTATAAAGTAGAATGTATCTGGTCGGAGTCGGTTGACTTTGGGATACATTATATGTGGAGGTCATAAGATATGGTAAAGTCAGTTATACTTGCCGCAGGCAAGGGAACAAGGATGAAATCAGACAAGCCGAAGGTTGTTCACCAGGTGATGGGTAAGCCTATGGTATATTATTCTATAGAAGCAGCACGCAGTGCGGGTGCAGATAAGGTATGCGTCATTGTTGGATATAAGGCAGATGAGGTGAAAAAAGCTGTTGAAGAATCAGAGGCAGAGGTTTCAATTAGTTATGCAGTACAGGAGCAGCAGCTTGGTACTGGCCATGCGGTGAAGTGCGCATCTGATTTTATAGGAACTGATGGCGATGTGATCATACTGTGCGGAGATACTCCTCTTGTTACAGGAGAGACGCTGAGAAAGGCGCTTGATTTCCATAAGAAAAATGAAAATGGAGTTACAGTCATATCCGCTCTTCTGGATGACCCATTTGGATATGGGCGTATTATAAGAAACGGAGATTCGCTTGAAAAGATCGTGGAGGAAAAAGATGCCACTGATGTCGAGAAGGCGGTGAAAGAAGTCAATTCAGGTATGTATATATTTAACTGTGATGCACTTCAGGCTGCTCTGACACAGATATCAAACGACAATGCTCAGGGAGAATACTATCTTCCGGATGCCATAGAGATTATAAAGAAGATGGGACTTAAAGCTGCGGCTGTCCCGATGGATGATGCAGATCAGATAAGAGGAGTGAACACACCAGAACAGCTGGCAGAGGCTGAGAAGATTATGGCAGCTCGATAAAAAACAGCCAGAGGGTAAGGATAAGAAGAGGAATATTTAGATGATCAATATCCAGATGACAGTAATATCCAGATTGGAGAAATAATATGAAGATAATAGTGGGACTTGGAAATCCTGGAGCAAAATATGCTGGGACCAGGCATAATGTAGGTTTCTCGGTTATAGATGAGTATGCAGAGAGGCATAATATAAGAATGGATACCAATAAGCACAAGGCTATAATTGGAAAGGGCATAGTAGACGGTGAAAAGGTCATACTTGCCATGCCGCAGACGTTCATGAACCTGAGCGGAGAGAGTGTGCGCGCCATAATGGATTTTTACAAATGTAAGCCTGATGATCTTATCATAGTGTATGATGATATAGATCTGGATGTTGGTAAACTTCGCATCAGGCAGAAGGGCAGTGCCGGCGGGCATAATGGAATGAAGAATATAATTCTGCATGCTGGAAGTCAGGAATTTGTTAGAATCCGCGTAGGCGTTGGCAAGAAGCCGGACAAGATGGACCTGGCTGATTATGTGTTGTCCAGATTTGGCAAAGATGATCTCCCGGAGATGAGAAAGAGCTGCAGCACTGCCTGTGATGCGATTGACGTCATCCTGACTGAGGGGGCAGTTACTGCCATGAATAAGTTTAATTGAGAGAGAATGATATAGATGCGTGTTTTGCAGGAACCATTTAAAAAACTGAATATATATGATGAAGTGGGCGGATGGCTTGCGAAAGGCGATGGGTTTGTGAATGTCACGGGCAGTTCGGGCAGTGGCACTGACAGAGTGTTTTTGATGGAGGCATTTGCTGACGATGCACCAGCTAAGATGATTATCACATATAGTGATAGGCGTGCTGAGGAGATTTACAGTGACCTTAGGTTTTACAGCAGAGATGTGTATATGTATCCTGCCAAGGATATCCTGTTTTTCAGCGCGGATGTCCACGGAAATGCGATAACAAGAAGGCGTATGGAGGTTCTAAGAAAACTTGCAACAGGGGAAAAGTGCACTATTGTGGCGACGGTGGACGCTCTTTTTGACAAGATACCTGCACTGTCATACATGAACAGATATGTGATAAATATACATACCATGGATCACCTGAACCTTGATGAGTTTAAGGGTAAACTAGTAGATCTGGGTTATGAAAAAACTGACAGTGTTGAGGAACCCGGACAGTTTGCGGTTCGTGGTGGTATCATAGATATATTTCCACTTACAGAAGACTGCCCATACAGAATAGACATGTGGGATGATGAGGTGGACACCATCAAGACATTTGACGCGGAGAGTCAGAGATCTATAGAGAATGTGGATCAGCTTGTCATATATCCCGCTGGTGAGATGGTCCTTTCGAAGGACAGGATAAACCGGGGTATACGCAGGATAAAGAATGAATTGGCCTCTTACTCAAAGAAGCTGAAGGCAGAGTTTAAGACTGAGGCATACGCAAGAATAAAGCGGGAGGTGGCAGAACTTGAGGAACAGCTCACCGAGTTCAGTGCAACCTACGGTGTTGACAGTTATGTGGATTATTTTTACAGTGATACTGTGTCAATCATAGATTGTCTTCCGGAAAAATCATTTGTGTTCATTGATGAAACCAGCAAGGTAAGTGACAGGGCAGTTTCAAGTGAGCAGAGTTTTGTGAGTGCTATGTCGCATAGACTTGAGGGAGGATATGTTCTTCCGGGACAGCTGGGCGTCATGTATTCGTATGATGATGTTATACAGAAGATGCGGAATTACAGAACCGTTGGTTTGGATGCGTTCACAAGTGAGGATGAGCACATAAGGTATGCCCACAGAGCAGAGATTGAGTGCAGAGAGGTGCACAGTTATAGAAACAATTTCGATTCACTTGTCTCGGATATCAGAAAGTGGAAAAAAGACAGATACAGCGTTCTCTTCGTATCACCGTCGTCAGTAGGTGCAAAGAGAATGGTAGACAATCTTATGGACAATGATGTCATTTGCCATTATTTAAGTGATTCTGACAAAGTGCTGTCAGCCAGGGATATGGCCGTCATGCCGGGAAGACTCAGGGCGGGTTTTATGATACCTGAGATGAAGATGGTTGTTGTCAGTGAGGGGGATGTGTTCTCCAGCCGTACAGGCCCAAAGAAGGGCTCGCAGAAGAAACTTCCGAAGACAGGAGAGATTGTCAAATCATTTTCTGATGTCAGCGTGGGTGATTATGTGGTTCATGAGAAATATGGGATAGGCGTATATCAGGGACTGGAAAAGATTGAAGTGGACGGTGCGATGAAGGATTACCTGGTCATAGGATACGCAGAGGGCGGTAAACTTTATGTGCTGGCGTCCGAGACTGACAGAATCCAGAAGTACAGAAGCAAAGAGGGCAGACCACCGAAGATAAACCGTATGGGTGGAAGTGACTGGCAGAAGATCCACTCAAAGGTCAAGGGGCACGTGAGTGAGATTGCACAACATCTGGTGGAGTTGTATGCCGAGCGTCAGTCGAAGCCTGGATATGCATATTCGGAGGATTCTGACTGGCAGAAGGAATTTGAGGAGACATTCCCATATAAGGAAACTGATGATCAGATGAGGGCCATAGCCGATGTCAAGGCGGATATGGAGAGCGATAAGATCATGGACCGTCTGGTATGCGGCGATGTAGGATTTGGCAAGACGGAGGTTGCAATCCGTGCGGCATTTAAGGCGGTTGGTGACAGCAGGCAGGTTGCATATCTGGTGCCTACAACAATTCTGGCTGAGCAGCACTATGAGACATTTACAGAGAGGATGAAGGATTATCCGGTCAATGTGAGACTGCTCTGTCGTTTTTGTACCCAGAAGGAGATAAAGAACACTCTGAGGGAACTTAAAGAGGGCAAGGTGGACATAGTTATAGGGACGCACAGGCTTCTCTCAAAGGATGTGGAGTTCAACAATCTTGGCCTTCTGATAATAGATGAGGAGCAGCGGTTTGGAGTAAATCACAAAGAGAAGATAAAAGAGATGAAGACAAATGTGGATGTGCTCACACTGACTGCGACCCCTATACCGAGAACCCTTCATATGAGTCTGGTCGGTATAAGGGACATGAGTCTTTTGGAGGAACCACCGGTGGACAGACGTGCCATACAGACATATGTGATGGAGTATGACAAGGAACTGGCCAGGGAGGCTATAGCCAGAGAGTTGTCCCGTCAGGGACAGGTCTATTATGTGTATAACAGGGTGAAGGATATAGAGCAGTTTGCTGCAGAGGTGCAATCCCTTGTGCCAGGGGCAAGAGTGGAGTATGCCCACGGACAGATGGACGGAAGGACGCTTGAGGATATAATGTACAGGTTCAACAAGAAGGAGATAGATGTTCTTGTCTGTACCACGATCATAGAGACTGGACTTGATATCCCAAATGCGAATACGATTATCATACATGATGCGGACAACTTTGGACTGGCACAGCTTTACCAGCTCAGAGGAAGAGTGGGACGTTCTGACAGGAGTGCATTTGCATTCATGTTCTACAGAAGAAACAGACTGATATCGGAGGTTGCTGAGAAGAGGCTTAGGGCAATAAAGGAATACACGGATCTGGGCTCGGGCGTAAAGATATCGAAGGCTGATCTGAACATTCGTGGTGCCGGAAGTGTTCTCGGAGAGAGTCAGTCCGGCAACTATGAGGTCGTGGGATATGATCTCTACTGCAAGATGCTGAACGATGCCGTCAGGGAAATCAGAGGTGAAACGGTATTTCAGGGCTATGAGACAGAGATTGATATTCCTGTGGATTCATTCATACCGGAGACATATGTCAAGAATGATTTTGTAAAGCTGGAACTTTGCAAGAGGATATCCCTTATCAAGAATGAGGATGAATATAACGACATCATAGATGAACTCATAGACCGTTTTGGAGATATCCCGGAGGAGACGATGAATCTGCTGGATGTCGCGCTTCTCCGTGCAGAGGCAAATGCATGTTATATAACCAGGATATGGTTTAAGGATGACAGTCTTAGATTTGTAATGTATAATAAGGCCAGGATAAATGTGGACGGCATAGACAGTCTTGTGAACAATTATTGTGGAAGAATGAAATTTGTCATGGGGGCAAAGCCTGAGTTTGTGCTCAGACTCGGAAGGGAAGAGAGAAATGATCTCATACGTCAGGCAGAATTTGTTGTGTCTGATATGTCCCAGCTTCTGATGACTGTGGATACAAAGGAAGATCATGTGGGATAGATATGGAGGTGCGATGTAATTGAGGAAAATGCTTTGTATATTGCTTGCATGTGTGCTGATGCTTTCATTTGCCGGATGCGGGCAGCAGGACTCCGAGGAGACGGGCAAGGATGTGGTGCTCCGGTATAATGGTCAGGATATTTGTATAGATGAAGTATATATATACGCGGAAACTGTTAAGGAAAATTATGAGTCGAAATACGGGACAGATGTGTGGAATCAGAATATTGTCACGGATGATGGACTTGAGATGAACGCAGAGGATGCGGCGAGACGCGAGGCTATATCAAAGATCATAAAGACCAAGACACTCATAACAAAATCCGGGGAGTATGGCATAAGCCTGACTGCCAGTGAGGAAAGTGCGCAGGAGAAGGCGGCTCAGGATTTTTATGATATACTGACGGACGAGCAGATAAATTCGGTGGGGCTGGAACTTGATACGGTGAAACGAGTTCTGCTTGAGAGTGCTCTGGCAGATAAGATATATGCGTATGTGCTTAAGCAGAGTGCTACGGAGATATCGGATGAGCAGGCCAGAATGAGCACTTTTTATGATATGTTTTTTGAGTGCTATTCGGAGGATGATTTTGGCAATATAACGCTGTATTCCCAGACGAAGATAGATGCCCAGAAGAAAAAGGCTGACGCTGCATATGCCGCCATACAGGAAGAATCTGATAATCAGGACCTGAATATAGCGTTTCTTGGAACATCGAAGACTTTGAAATATGCAGGTACCCACACCATGAGCCGAGATGATATATTGAACACGTATGGGCAGGATGCACTTGATGTGCTCTACAGCCTTCAGGACGGGCAGATTTCAAATGTGGTTGAGACTCAGTATGGATATCATATTTTCCAGATGATAAGCCTGACGGACGTGGATGCAACCGCGCAGAACAAAGAAAAGCTCACAGAGGCTGCGGATGCAGAATATTACGATAATCTTATGAAGGATTGGATGAATGAGCTTGACAGTGGATATTCATACAGCAAGAGGGTTGATATGGATGTCTACAATAAGATATCATTTAAGTAAAATATGTACATGGCGTGAAAACAGGAAGAGGTTATCGTGTATGTTTATGACTACACCAAGAGAAAAAGACAACATGCCAGTGCGTGGCGACAAGTAATAAAAAGGAGAAAAGATATGGCAAATGTATATGATATACACGTAAAGAAATTGGATGACAGAGCAGTTATTCCGACCTATGGTTCTGAGTTCGCAGCAGGAGCTGACCTGTACGCTTGTATGGACGAGGCCGTTACTGTTGACCCTGGTCAGACCGTCATGATTCATACAGGAATTGCGATGGAGATACCGGCCGGATTTGCCGGACTCGTATATGCTAGAAGCGGTCTGGCGTCCAAGAAAGGTCTGGCTCCGGCAAATAAGGTCGGGGTCATAGATGCGGATTACAGAGGGGAGATTATGGTTGCCCTTCACAATCACGGAGTGTCTTCACAGACTGTTGATCCGGGCGAGAGAATAGCACAGCTTGTGATTGCGCCATACATAGTCGGCGCTTTCCATCAGGTTGATGAACTGTCCGATACTGTAAGAGGCGAGGGTGGTTTTGGATCCACTGGAAGAAAATGATGGAGCTGACATATAGCTGACGCATAAAAGGCGGGTGCTTTTAAAAGTACCTGCCTTTTTCATTCCATAGAATGGTCTCTCCGGCAGCAAGAGATGCCGGGATATCTATAATTCTCTGGTTTCTGGAACCTTTGAATCTCAGGGAGAGATCTTTCTGCTCCTCTATAAATTCACCGTCCACAAGCACATCTATGTATGACAGTAGTTCTTTCGTATACTCCCATTCTTTGCACATGCGGTCAAGCAGATCGGTCTCAAATGTATATCCGGTGTAGCACCAGATGGTTTTGTCAGGGTAAGTCTCCTTGAATCGTCTTGCGAGGGGGAGAAGTCCCTGCTGGTTTACATACTCCATAGGTTCGCCGCCCAGAAGTGAGAGTCCTGCAATGTAGTCTTCTTTACAGCTTTCTATAACCTGTTCGATCTCTTTGTCTGTGAAGATCTTGCCGTAGTTAAAATCCCAGGTGTCCGGGTTGAAGCAGTTCTTGCAGTGGTGAGTGCAGCCGGATACAAATATTGAGACGCGCACGCCTGTACCGTTTGCAACATCGAATAATTTTATATCTGCGTAATTCATAAAAAATCCTTTCAAAACAAAAGTATGGCCTGCGTTGCCCTCTACGACATGCAGACCATACAATTGAAATTATTAATGCACTTAGTTGAAATCGGATAAAAACTGTTCATAGAACTATTTGCATAGCCTTATTCTATACCAATTGCCGGAATATGGCAAGTGTTTTATTCTAAATAAATGCAGCAAATGTCTTACAGATGAAGAACCCTTGCCTTGATCTCCTTTGTCTTGCCGACATTCCAGAAGTTTTCACCGAGATAGCCGCAAGTTCTTCTTGTGACATTCATCTTATTGTGATCCTTGTTGCCGCACTGAGGACATTCCCATTCGCCGTCATCGTTGATGATGATCTCGCCGTCATAACCGCACACGTGGCAGTAATCTGATTTCGTGTTGAACTCGGCATACTGGATATTGTCATATATGTATCTGACAACCTCAGCCAATGCATCGAGGTTATTTCTCATGTTCGGGATCTCTACATATGAGATTGCACCGCCTGAAGAGATGGTCTGGAATTGGCTTTCGAATCTGAACTTGCTGAAAGCGTCAATCTTCTCGCGGACGTCAACATGGTATGAGTTCGTGTAATAACCCTTGTCGGTTACATCCTTGATTGTTCCGAATCTCTCTTTGTCTATGCGGGCAAATCTGTAGCAAAGGCTCTCCGCCGGGGTACCGTATAGTCCGAATCCAAGTCCCGTATCTGCTTTCCATTTGTCGCATGCTGCGCGGAGCTTGTGCATGAGCTTCAGTGCAAATTCCTCTCCAACCGGATCAGTGTGGCTTACACCGCGCATAAGCTTTGTCGTCTCATATACTCCGATATATCCAAGAGAGATAGTGGAGTAGCCGTTGTGGAGAAGCGGATCGATGACCTCGCCCTTTTTGAGTCTTGCAATGGCTCCATATTGCCAGTGGACAGGACTTACATCTGATGTTACGCCCTCGAGAGCTCTGTGCCTGCACATAAGTGCATCATAGCAGAGCTGAAGTCTTTCATCGAGAAGACTCCAGAATTTCTCCTCGTCGCCCTTTGCAAGTATGGCAACCTGTGGGAGATTGATGCTGACAACACCCTGGTTGAAACGTCCTTCCCATTTGTATTCGCCGTTTTCGTCTTTCCAAGGGGAGAGGAATGAACGGCATCCCATACATGAGAATACGTTGCCTTCGTAGTTTTCGCGCATCTTCTTTGCTGATATGTAATCAGGATACATTCTCTTTGCTGAACACTTTATGGCAAGCTCTGTGATGTAGTCATATTCGCCGCCTTTGAGACAGTTGTGTTCATCGAGAACATATATGAGCTTTGGAAACGCAGGTGTTACGTATACGCCCGCCTCGTTCTTGATGCCTTCGAGTCGCTGTCTCAAAATCTCCTCTATGATCATAGCGTTCTCTTTGATGTATTCATCGTCCTTTCTCAGGTTGAGGAAGAGTGTGACGAATGGAGACTGCCCATTTGTAGTCATAAGAGTGTTGATCTGGTACTGGATAGTCTGAACACCTGACTTGAGCTCATCTTTCAGTCTTTCTGTTATGAGCTTCTCAAGGGTGTCAGGATCTATCTTGTCGCCAAATTCTTCGGTATATCTCTTCTTATATTTGTTGTAGCTCTTTCTGAGGTACTTGCCAAGATGACGGACGTCAACCGACTGACCGCCATACTGGCTGGATGCAACGGATGCTATTATCTGTGTGACAATAGTACATGCAACCTGAAAACTCTTAGGGCTTTCGATAAGTTTTCCGTTCATTACGGTGCCGTTGTCCAACATATCACCTATATTTATAAGGCAGCAGTTGAATATCGGCTGCAGGAAATAGTCTGCATCGTGAAAATGTATAGCACCCTCTTCGTGAGCTTTGGAAATCTTCTCAGGAAGAAGCATTCTCTTTGTGAGGTCCTTTGATACTTCACCGGCGATGAGGTCTCGCTGTGTAGATGCAACGGTTGCGTTCTTGTTGGAATTCTCCTCCATGACGTCCTTGTTCCGGTTCTGTATAAGACTGAGTATGGAGTCGTCAGTGGTGTTGGCCTTCCTTATAAGTTCGCGGCTATATCTGTATATGATGTATGTTTTGGCGAGTACGAACTTGCCGTCAGCCATAATTCCCTGTTCGATGATATCCTGGATATCCTCGACAAGCATTCTCTTTCTGTTCTTTGCCTCGATGCTTCCTACAATCTCTTCAATTTTTTCGTCAGAAATTTTCTCGCAAGGCTCTACTTCCGAATTGGCCTTCTGAATTGCGAGGATTATCTTGCTTCGGTCGTATGTGACGGCACGACCATCTCTTTTGATAACTTGCATTTCCAAATCTCCCTGTGTATTGTGTGTAATGTGAAAGTGTGTTAAAAAAAGTATGCTCCCCTAAATATAGTGTTGATGGAAAAGTACGACAACTATATATTGTATATTGGCTGAAAAAGCCGCAAAAAAAATTAGCGACAAAAAACTGCCTCGTCGCAAATACCCACACAGATGTCTCAACATTGACGATTATATCATTACCATATTTGTTTGTCTACAGTATATTTGGAAAAAGTACAAAATATAGAAAAAAGAAAATTATGGTTAACTATATATTGTAGTTTTGTCTTTGAATAATGTGAAAAGGTGATTGCGCGTCACAAAAAGTGACCCCAACATGTAATTGTGAGAATTCTATGAATTGGGGCAAATTGCTTTATTTTTGCACAAAAGTATGATATAAGTTTATTCGTTGGAGATTATCAAAGGATAATAATCTTTAAATATAAGTGTAAAAGAGGTATAGAAATGAGAAGATTAAAAAAAGGCTGTGTGGTAGTCGTTGCTTTCGCACTGTCCATGGCACTCATGACGGGTTGTGGAGATAAGAACGGAAAAGATGATAAGATTGCTGCTACATCGACAGATGCAGTAACCACTGAGGGCACTGCGGATTCAGGCAGTGGCACGTCGGCAACAAGTTTTAGCAGCATAGAGGATATGGTTGACCAGTATGCAGCTGATGTTCAGCTCGGTGACTACAAGGGCATGACTTATGAGGACAAGACGGAGGCTGTAACAGATGCGGAAGTTCAGAGTAAGGTTGACGAGTTTGTAGATGGACTTGCAACATTTGACAAAGATACTACGAGTGCGGCAAAAAAAGGCGATACAGTGAATATTGACTTTGTCGGTTCCGTTGATGGGGAAGAATTTGAAGGCGGTAATTCTAATGGAACAGGATATGATCTCGTTCTTGGCTCAGGATCATTCATCGATGGATTTGAGAATCAGATAATAGGACATAAGGCTGGGGACAAATTCACAGTTACAGCGACATTCCCGGAGAACTACGGAAAAGAAGAGTTGAATGGCAAAGAGGCTCAGTTTGAGACGACTCTCAATTATATAAAGATTGACAAGCCGGCTACATACAATGACGAGCTTGTAGCAGCAAACACTGATTATAAGACCACAGCTGAGTACGAGGCAAGTGTCCGCAAGGAACTTGAGCAGGATAAGGCAGATTCAGCACTTGCAAGCGCACAGAATGAGATCATGGTCAAGGTTATCAACAACGCCGTGATCAATAATCTTTCAGTAGATGATATACAGGCAAGCACTGACAATCTCATATCATCCATTAAGTCACAGGCTGAGACATATGGAATGGACTATGCAACATATATCTACTATTATTATGGATATGACGATTCAGATAAATTTGAGGAGTATGTAAAGAGTATCTGCGAGGAGGCACAGAAGGAGAAGATGGTTATGTGTGCCATTGCAAAGAAGGAGAACATTACCATCACTGACGAGGAGACAGATGCATACCTGAACGATTATGCAGCCAAGAACAGCATCGATGTGGACAGCCTGAAGAGCACACTCACAGACGTTGAATGCAAGTACAACGCGCTGGCAAAGAAAGTCATGGATTTCCTTGTTGAGAATGCAAAGGCAACTGAGGCAACTACAGCAGCTGCAACAGAGGCAGATTCTGAGTCTGCAGATGATCAGGAGGAGACCACAGCTGAAGAGACAGAGGCAGATACAGAAGCAGATACCACTGCTGAGTAAGATGAGATATGGAGAGATAATATGAGAGTAAAGAAGATATTTGCATATGGAATGGTCGCAGTCATGTGTGCTGGAATGATGACCGGCTGTGGCAAGAATGATACAAAAAGCCAGTTCAAGACGTATTCAAAGTGTGCAACTGTGGATAAGGCTGCGTACACAGATATAGAATATGTGCCTGAGTCAAGAGAAGTTTCGCAGGAGGATGTTGACAGTGCGATAGACAGTTTCTGCAGCGACAACTCAGAGACAACACAGGATAAGACGAGTGCTATAAAGGACGGAGATAAGGTAAATGTGGACTATGTTGAGACAATCTCCGGTACAGAGAAGGACAGTAAGACAGCATATGATATAACCATCGGAAGCAATACTCTTGGTGATGGCAGTGATGAGCAGCTCATCGGAAGCAAGCCTGGGGATAAGAAGACTGTCACAGTGTCATATCCTGATGATTACAGTGATACCACAGTCGCAGGACTCACAGCAGAGTTTGAGGTTACTATCAATTATATAGCAGTGACAAATGTTCCTGAATACACAGATGCTCTCGTAAAGAAGGCGTCAGATGGAGAATATACAAATACAACAGATTACACTGCGCATCTGAAGGAAGACCTTCAGGATGAGAAGAACAAGTCAGCAGACAAGGCAGACAGAGAGGCTGTACTTAAGGCTGTCGAGGAGAAGGTTACATTTGACAAGTATCCTGAGGATGAGATTCAGTCGTCGGTTCAGAGCCTTGTGTCGAACATTAAAAGTGCTGCTCAGAACTATGGAATAGATTTTGAGACATATGCAAAGTATCTCATGGGATATCAGGATGAGGCGGCTTTCCTTGATTACCTTCACACAACCGTTGAGAGCGTTATGAAGGAGAAGATAGTTGTGTCATGCATAGCTCTTGACAATGACCTTTTAGCTGACGATAGTGATATAGCAGATTACAGGAAGACTCTGATGGAGGAGAACAATCTGGAGAATGATTCAGACATAGACCAGTATTATTCTGCTGATGATATCATGTTCTTTGCAACAGAGGAGAACGTGCTCGACTTCCTGATGGACAGAGCAGTTCAGACTGAGGCTACATCAACAGATGCGGACAAGACAGAAGAAGAGACAGCAGCTGCTTCAGAAGACAGCACTGCTGAGGATGCAACGGCTGCTTCGGAAGACAGCAATGACGAGGCTGCAGAGGCTGACACTACTGCCGGCACCGAGGCTGAATAAAAGAAAATATAGGATTACGTAGGAATAAAATATATAGACAGACATATTTTATATGTAAAGAAGGAGGCTGTGCGTGCAGTCTCCTTCTTTGCGTGTATATAGTAAAACTTTATAAATTGGGGACAAGTCCCTGGTATTCTAAAAACGCAGAAATGCTGCTGTAAAACTGAAATGGCGCCCGCAGGGAAAACTAGATAAAGAAAACTGTAGATTATAAGCATTGACTGGTGAATCAATCACATTTAGAATAGAAATATCAGTGTTTTACAGAAATCATTAAGTTTATATGGGAAAACATGACAAGAAGCGTCAGCTCTAGTAGAGAAGGTGTTCGTTGCCAGACAAAACAATTATAATGGGCTGATGTTTGATGAGAAAGGGGATATTATGAAAAAGAACATTGCAAGAAAATGCCTGTGCATAGCGCTTGCATCGGCAATGGTATTCGGTGAAACGGGTACAGTGCTGGCTGCACAGGGGGAGAATGCGTCTGCAGGACAGGATACTGCCGTGAGTGCGCAGACAGAAGATTCGTCAGCAGAGCTGGCGGAAGCGCCGCATATATGGTATGCAGATGCCTATGATTCGGGTGACAACATTCATATTTCTGGAAATGGAACTGGAAAAAGAATATGTGCATGGGTAAATGGAGTTCTTGTCAAAGAGATAAAGAACAGTTCAGACACAGATAGCTGGAGTATGAATGTGGATATCACGAAGAGATTTGCATCGAAGTACACGGTCAAGATTGTGGCTTATAGTTCAGATGGCACCAGCGTATCGAGCAATATTGCTCCTATTGTTGTAAAGAGTATAGCTGTAAGCTCGGATTTGAAAGCGGTGGCAGGTGCGGCTGTTGGTAGTAAAGGATATGCAAAGAGTACGGGTATCAGCTTAGAAGGAAGATTTACTGAATATTTCAGTGGTAAGTGTATCTATCAGGTATACAGATCTGTAAAGGCGAATGGCACATACAGCCTGATTGCTACTAACAAGGCAACTTTTAATGACGGGATATCTTATGTAGATACAAAAGCAAAACCGGGTGTGACGTATTACTATAAGATAAAACTTGCAACCGGAAAAGATAAATATATAACAAAGAATACTGTATATGCAGTCAGCGGCATCGTATCGGTCAGGGGTGCTTATCCGGAAGTTTCTGACTTTTATGCCAATAGTTACAGTGATTCAAAAACAGGGAAGACTGGTGTAACTGTAGTTATGAGTTCTGATCTCGCAAACCAGTATGATGTGTACCGTTCGACCAATAAGAACGGCGGATACAAAAAGATAAAAACGGTATACTCAAATTATTACAATGATCTGGGACTTAGACGGGGAACGGTATATTATTACAAAGTACTTCCAAAATATTATGATGTGTCTACAAGGAAAATATATAACGGTAAGATGACAGAGCCAGTGGCTGTTAAGTATATAATGGATAACTTGGCATCACCATATCTGACTCAGGTTGGAGACCGGGCGCTCAAGGTAGAATGGGGCTCAAGTTTCAACAAAACGGCCGACATTTCATATGAAGTGTGGGGAAAACGTACGGATATTTCCGGTCTCGGCTACAGGAAACTTGTGACGACAAAGGGATCATCATGTATTCTTAGAAATCTTGCTTCTGATGGAACATACTGTATAAGAGTCAGGAAAGTTAAAAAGGCTGGCGCTGCTATAAAGTATGAGTGGTCAGATGTATCAGAAAGAACAATGGGGTATACAGACAAGGTTGTTGAACTTAGGTATGACACACTGTCATCTGCTATTAATTCAGCAAAGAATGCCCTCACAGTAAGCTATAAGATCTCCTGGTACAGAGATTGGGGAGCAAGTGGATATATTATCAAAGCATACAACAATTACACTGGAAAAATTGATAAGATAGCTACCATTAAATCCGGAAAAACAACATCGTATATTTTCAAGAATGTCAGCACAAAAACAGCTGGTCTGAAATATGATTGTGTATATGTGTATCCATATAAGGGAAGTGTTATTGGCGATGCTAATGGCGATACCTGGAATGCAAAACAGCTTACTTCTGTAAAGAATGTCAAAGCAGTGCGGTTTGGAGAGACTTCAGCAAAGATAACCTGGAAACCAGTCCCAGGAGCAAAGAAGTATATCGTATATCGTTATACAGAGCTTGGATTCGGACAGCAGATTGCTGAGACGACGCATACATACTTCATTGATAAGAATCTGACAAATAATTACACATATACTTACAGTGTGGGTGTGGTGTCTGCTTATGACGGATTTGGCGACCCTACAATACGTTATTCTTCGTCGTATACACATAAGATAGCGACGCCTAAGATTACAGGTATGGCAAATTCTGCTGCGGGAGCTGTCACAATCAGATGCGCAAAGGTTGCTAATGCGAAAACATATGTTGTGTATCGCTCAACGACTAAAAATGGTACATACAAAAAGGTTGGAAAGCTGGCATCTAATCTGACATTTGTGGACAAAAAGCTCTCTAAAGGAAAATCATATTATTACAAGGTTGTAGCATTCTCTGTAAATGATGGTGGAAAAGCTGTCAGATCAGCAGCTTCTGCTGTAAAGGGAATCGTGATCAAAAAGTAAGAGGGAAGGGGTTAAGTATGAAGAAGAGTTTTGGAAAGAAAGCCTTGTGTATAGCACTTGCCTCGGCGATGCTGTTCGCTGGTGCGCCATCTGTCATGGCAGCTGATACACAGGTGACTGGATATACAGAAGGACAGGCAGCTACGGCCAGTGTAGAAGCATCTATAATAGGAACGTCGCTTGAACGTGGCACGGTGATAAATTCAGCCTGCCTAAATCTTGGGGCAAGTGGAACTGGTGACAGAGTAGAATTCCTGGTAAATGGATTGGTTTATGCTGTTGCGTATGGTGACAGTTATAGTGGAGAGTGGCATATTGATTCTTTGTTCTATGGAAAAGCAGGTGCGTCATATAAGTTTACTCTCGTTGTTTATGGAAGCGATGGAAGTAAGATTACAAAAGATCTTGGAACAAAGAAGTTTGTTACCCCGGTATTTGGGAAGGATATATATTCCACAGGGTCATATACTGATTTCTCAGGTATACCGACGGGATATAACAAGATCAACGGAATAAGAGTGTATGCAAATTTTGCAAAGACATCTTTACCGGGGTTCTGTTATAGAGTTCTGAGATCTACGAAGCAGAATGGCCCATACAGTGTTGTGGGTACAGGTGAGATGTCTGGCAATGCTGCCGGAGTATATTACAATGATACCTCTGCAAAGCTCAACTGTGATTACTATTATAAGTATCAGATAATCACGGGAACTGATAAATATATAAAGACGTCAAAGGTAGTTGCAACTTCACCTGTGATCAAGGCAGATGCAGCTCTTGGAAAGGCTGTTTATGTCTATGCGGAATGTGGCAGCAAGGGCGTGGATATAACTGTGGATTCCAGAAATATAGAATATAATCAGTTCGATCTATACCGTTCTACAAGCAAGACGAAAGGCTATAGGAAGATAAAGACACTGACTACTGATTATAAGTATACAGATACTACTGCTAAAGCTGGTGTATTGTATTACTACAAGGCGGTCCCTAAGTATTATGATATAAAGACAGGAAAACTCGTTGCCGGACCTTCAACAAAACCACAGGGCATCAAATTGGAACTTGGCAACACTGAGGTGACAGCATCACAGGTGTCTGCTTCGGCCGCAAAGCTGAGCTGGGGCAGAACCCGCGGAGCAAATGTTTATGAAGTGTGGATGAGAAATGATTCCATTTCCGGTGATAGTTTTCACAGGGTGGCAACTACAAAGGATCTGTCAGTTACAGTCAGAGGGCTGGAAACTGGAAGCAGGTATCAGTTCATAGTCAAATCACAGTGCCGGAGTAATGGAAATGTGATTTGCGAGAATCAGAGTGATACATATCTTATAGTCGGATTTGTCCAGAGAATTGAAGATTTTAAGGTGATTTATAGAACTTCAACTGCAAACGCAGCAAAGACCAGCATAGCTGTTACGACAGCTGTTTCGTGGAGAAAAGTCTGGGGGGCAACCGGATATAAGATTATGGCATACAACAGATATACCAATAAGCTGGAATGTGTTGCAACCTTGAAATCGGCTTCCACTGTTACTTATAAATTCCGCAATCCGGGAAGTAAGGCGAAAGGAATAAAGTATACATGGGCATATGTGGTTCCTTACAGGGGAAGTCTTGTGGGGGACGAAAGCCAGCATATCGCTATGAATATAATGCCTATGGCAAAGAATGTTAAGGCTGGCAGGATCAGCAACTCTCAGGTCAAAGTAATCTGGTCTGCTGTTGCGGGGGCTGATTCATATACCGTGACAAGAACATTTGATAAAATGTATAGCTATAGTTCTGATGTGGATGTTCCTGGTACATCGTATGTGGATGAGAAAATTACAACAGGTACAGCATATAAATATGTTGTCAGGGCATGTACCAGTATTGCAGGAATGCAGAACAGTGCAGATGCTACAGATTCAGAGATAGGACGCACAGGAAGTGCAAGATATGTTCACAAGGTGGGTACACCTAAGATCGCAGCTGCGAAAAATACAGCTGCAGGAACTGCTACACTTACATGGAAGAAAATATCCCTTGCAAAGTATTATATTGTGTACCGCAGTACACAGAAGAACGGAACCTACAGCAAGATCGGAAGCACTGTGAAACTTACATACGCTGACAAGAAAGCTGTGAAGGGAAAGACTTATTACTATAAGGTGAAGGCTGTGTCTATAGGGGATAACGGAGTAGTGTCAACATCAGCATCCTCACCAGTGGCATATGTAAAGAGTACAAAATAACATAGGGTTGACATGAGATATTATCATGTTATGCCGAAAAAAGGCGGAGTCGTATTCCTATTTTCAGATAATGGGAGTGTGGCTCCGCATTTGTGTGCAGGTAATGCTCATTATATATGAAAAAATACTGAGTATGAAGAAAAAAATGTTGACATACCTGAACATACAGTATATTATATTAACGTTCGTTGTGAACATGCGGAAGTGGCGGAATTGGCAGACGCGCAGGCTTCAGGTGCCTGTGGTAGCAATACCGTGTGGGTTCAAGTCCCATCTTCCGCATTTTTTTATACCATAGTGTGCGATATGCAAAGCTGTGGAACCAATATTTATGATATTTAGGAGGTATGTGCGGCAATGGCAGAGAAGAAGAATGTGGTTACTTATTCAGGTCTCAAAAAGATAGAGGAAGAACTTCAGGATCTGAAGGTTAATAAACGTAGAGAGATCGCAGCTAAGATCAAAGAGGCCAGAGAACAGGGAGATCTGTCAGAGAATGCAGAGTACGATGCAGCCAAGGATGAGCAGAGAGATATCGAAGCAAGAATCGAGCAGCTTGAGGCAATGCTTAAGAATATAGAAGTAGTTGATGAGGATGAGGTCGATACTGGAGTTGTGGGTATCGGATGCAAGGTAATTGTATATGACTACGAGTTTGCCGAGGAGATCGAGTATGATATCGTGGGATCATCACAGGCTGATATCATGAACAACAAGATCTCTGATGAGTCACCAGTTGGAATGGCACTCAAGGGTGCAAAGGTTGGTGAGGAAGTTCTGGTGGAAGCACCGGACGGAGAGTTTAAGTACAGAGTACTTGATATTAAGAGACAGGAGCTGTAAGAGAAGATGGCAGAGCAGAACAACAAGGGAAATGAGCAGGATCTTAATAAACTGAAGATGGTTCGCCGTGAGAAACTGGCAGATCTTCAGGCAGCAGGCAAGGATCCATTTGTTATAACTAAGTATGATGTGCAGCATCATAGTATAGAAGTAAAGGACATGTACACAGCACATGAGGCTGAGCTCCTTGCGGGAAGACAGGAGCCTTCAGTAGAAGGTCTTGACGAGGCAGAGAAGAGAGAAGTTATCAACAACGATTACAATGAGAGAAGAGCTATCATGGACGCTTCACCTATCAATGTGAGCATTGCGGGACGTATGATGTTCAAGCGTGTCATGGGTAAGGCTTCTTTCTGTAATATTCAGGACCTCAAGGGCAATATTCAGGTATATGTTGCCAGAGATCAGATCGGCGAGGAGTCATATGCTGACTTTAAGAAGTCAGATATAGGTGATATATATGGAGTTAAGGGTTATGCTTTCAGAACAAAGACGGGCGAGATATCCATACATGCTGAAGAGATAACACTTCTGTCCAAGTCACTTCAGATGCTCCCAGAGAAGTTCCATGGACTGACAGATACAGATATGAGATATCGTCAGAGATACGTGGATCTGATCATGAATCAGGACAGCAAGGAAGTATTTATCAAGAGATCACAGATATTAAAGGAGATCCGTAATTTCCTGGCTGGACGTGATTTCATGGAAGTTGAGACCCCTATGCTTGTATCCAATGCCGGTGGTGCTGCAGCGAGACCATTTGAGACACATTACAATGCGCTCGATGAGGATGTAAAGCTTCGTATATCATTGGAGCTTTATCTCAAGAGACTTATCGTCGGTGGTCTTGAGAGAGTATATGAGATTGGAAGAGTGTTCCGTAATGAGGGCGTTGACACACGTCACAACCCTGAGTTCACCCTCATGGAGTTATATCAGGCATACACAGATTACTATGGTATGATGGAGCTGACAGAGTCCATGTTCCGTTACCTCGCAGAAAAGGTATGTGGAAGCACCAAGATTTCATATAATGGAATAGAGATCGACTTTGGAAAGCCATTTGAGCGTCTGACTATGGTCGATGCTATAAAGAAGTATACAGGTGTTGATTTTGATCAGGTTGCTGATGATGCTGAGGCGAAGAAGGTCGCTGACGAGCATCATGTAGAGTACGAGGAGCGTCACAAGAAGGGCGATATCGTGAACCTGTTCTTTGAGGAGTTCTGTGAAGAGAACCTGATCCAGCCTACATTTATCATGGATCACCCGATAGAGATATCACCACTTACAAAGAAGAAACCTTCAGATCCTACAAAGGTTGAGCGTTTCGAGCTCTTCATCAACACATGGGAGATGTGTAACGCTTACTCAGAGCTGAACGATCCGATCGATCAGCGTGAGAGATTTGCCGCTCAGGATGCGAATGCGGCAGCTGGCGATGATGAGGCTGAGCACACAGATGAGGATTTCCTCAATGCACTTGAGATCGGTATGCCACCTACAGGCGGTATCGGTTATGGTATAGACAGACTGGTAATGCTCCTCACAGATTCACAGGCGATCAGGGATGTTCTTCTGTTCCCGACGATGAAGAGCTTGGATAAATAAACCTAGTGTTTATGCGGGGTTGAGGCATTTGAGTACGTCAAAGGACGCATTAAAAGACGCATTTTGACATAGTCATTTACATCAGTATGAAAGAATACACAATCTGAAAAGAAAAAGATTCAATCAAATATGAACTACTAAGAGGACATTTTCTAAAGAAATTTAGAAGATGTCCTCTTTTTTGCGTTATGGAGAAAATACGTCATTTGTTATGAAGTCAAAGTGAAAGGAGCACAGCAATGAATGAATCAAAGAAGAAAGATAGATATGAGGATGCAAAAAAGTTTGTAAGATATTCAGATGGTGCAAAAATGTACAGTATGGGAATGACAAAATTTCAAGAAGTGGCTAAGGATGCCAAGGCTTGTTATAAAATTGGTCAGCTTGTACTTGTTAATACAGAAATATTGGATAAGTATCTTGAAACTTTTCATATTACAGATTCTGAGTTTTATAAGTAGGTGATGTTATGGTAAATACATTGAGTGGTTCAGTTTGTGCCTATAGAAAAGAAACTGTAAAACCAAGATTTATTCGTATTGATGAGGTAATGGCTTTATTAGATGTAACACAAGATGAGGCAATGGATATAGCGTTGGCTGCTGGAGCAAGATATCAGCTTGCAAAGATTATATTAGTACATAAGGAAAGGTTGATGAAATTTATGAAACATTCTGCAAGAGTTCCTAGTTCAAATAAAATTGTGGAAAAGAAGTTTGTGAGAATCGGAGAGGGTTCAATGACTTACAGCATAGGACATCATAGATTTATCGAAATGGCTAGAGCAGCTGGAGCTGTATATAAGATAGGCGAAGCAAAAGGAAATACTATTCTGATTAATCTGGAGGTGTTTGATGAATATATGGAGCAATTCAGAGAACCGCCAACAGAAATGAAACATCCATTGCCAAATGTGAAAGGAGACTGATGAATGAGTTACTCATATAAGTGCTATTCAGATACAAAGGATTTTATGAAAAAATTTGTCAATGCAGAGGAAGGAGCGATTATTTATGGGATAAGTAAATCGAGAATCATAGTAATTGCGAGAGAGGCAGGAGCAGTCTATAAAGTCGGTAATTCAGCATTAATCAATACGGAATTATTTGAAAAATATCTTGAACGATTCAGAGAGCCGGCAAGAGAACTGCCTAAGCATACATGGAACAAATTAAAGGAAATGACAAATACACCAAAAACTGGTGAAAATTCGTAAAAATACACCAGTGGTGTCACTTCCGTAAAATTAAAGTGCATTGTAGAATATCAATTGTCCAAGAGAGATTGGACGTAACAATTGAATAATCAGTTACAGATTTGCAAAGTAGTTTGCACTACAGAATTTCTGTAGGTAGTAAAATTACGGGGCATGTACCTGGAAGATGAAAGTCACAGCTATCATATTAGTAGTCTGATGGATCGAAAGATGAAGGGCGAGAAGCTGGATGGAAATCTGGTAAAAGGAATCGGCATGTTGCGTAAGGATAATTAACCACAGAGGGCGAGAAGTTCGTCCTTATCCTCAAAAGGCTAAAAGAGGAGATAGTGCTTCTGATAATTCAGAAGG
>ERZ773192.463-NODE-463-length-50736-cov-7.090566_pt1 | contig 50736 bp, 35 predicted proteins | sample MGYA00581010_ERZ773192 | MGnify/ENA primary metagenome ERZ773192 (study PRJEB29015, sample SAMEA2737741) | human gut metagenome | biome: human gut; feature: human-associated habitat; material: faeces | place: China | collected 2012 ...
GTTTCCTTGTCTGCGTGTGTTTCTCAACGTCTGCAGCGTGTCGAAAAATACTTTTCCGACACGCTGTGTCCTTCACGCTTTGCGTGACGGGCTTTCTATTTATTCAGCATATTGCCCGGAAGCGAAACCACCGCCTTTGATTTCGGCACGGCAAGCCCCGTCAGCGGCACGGTATTTATCCGACTGTGATAATGCCGTTTTTTAAGCACGCTTTAAGCATGATCCTTTTTGTTTCTCCGATTTTCTCAAAGAATACCGTACCTATGCCGAGCCGATCCGTTTGCTGTATCACACCCTCGCCGAATTTGTTGTGATAAAGCCTGTCGCCGACTTTGAAATCAACTTCTTTTTGCGGTTGAAGATTGCTTTCATCGCTTCCTGTATTCAGTTTTTCAAGTTCGTCACGGCTGATATAATGAGGAGTACGGTCACGGTCAGCAAGCATTTCCGGAAGCGTTTTAAGTTCGCTTTTCCCGTTTGTGTAGCGGATATACAGCTTTTCCGCACAGTATGCCGTTACAACACCTTTGCCGTTTTTACCGTCGTAATAGTCACGTCCGAGCATATCCCGTGCAAACAGTGAAAAGAAAATATCGTTGCGGTCGGCGTATTCGATCGGCATATTATTCTCAATTTCCGTGAGAAATTCCGAGCTTTCGCCTTTGCAGGAAAAGAGGTACAGCTCGGACTTTGCCCTTGTCATTGCAACATAGAAAAGCCGACGTTCTTCTTCGTACTGTTTTACGTCTTCCTTGTCGTTGAGCTTGTCCGATGTGATACACGGTAGTACCTCGTCGATTACGTCAAGCAGATAAACACAGTCATATTCAAGTCCCTTGCTTGAATGGATAGTTGATAAAGTAAACTTACAGTTTTCGTCATCGGTATGCGCCGACATTATGTCATTCAGCTCGTCAAGCCGCGCTATAAGCTCATTCCCGTCTTTGACATTACGGGCAAGTATACGCAGAATATCGTATTTGTTTGCATCAAGACCGTTCTTACGGACATAGTCGCCGTACTGCATATCACACCATATAATGCGAAGCGTTTCTGCTGCGTCGCTGTCGTGTGCCTGCTTTATAAGTTCCGCTGTTTGCCTTATGTTACGCCTTGCATTTATGCTGATTTCTGCGTTAAGCTCCTCGCAAAGAAGAGCCTCGGTTATCGGGATATTACGGCTTGAACTTAGCCTGCAAGCCGCTTCAGCCGCCTGCTTTGTTATATAAAGTCCGATTTTATAATAAATCTGAATGAAGCTGTCTGCATCGTAGGGATCGGCTATAAAACGAATGACGGCGGTAAAATCAAGCACAGGTTTGCCGGTAAAGAATGTTTTTTCTCCGCCTTTCAGTCTGTATCCGACATTATTCCTCTCAAGCAGATCAACAAGAGCTATCGCACTGTCGTTATTCCTGAACAGTGCCGCTGTCTGCTTTTCTTTTCTCTTTGCAACTGCGCACAGGAAGTCATATTGTATGCTTCTCCCGCCGCAGTGTACAATACGGACGGGAATACCTGTGCCGTTCACCGCACGGATAGTCTTTTCACGGCGGAAACGGTTGCGGCTGACGAAAGAATTTGCAACTCCGATTATTTCGGGCGTTGAACGGTAATTCTGTTCCATGAACAGTATCTGTGCGTTTTTATATGTCTTTTCAAAGTCTGTGAGCGCATCGGGATATGCACCTCTGAAGGCGTATATGCTCTGATCCTCGTCGCCCACCATGAATATGTTTCCGCTCTTTTGGCAAAGCAGTTTGATTATTTCGTGCTGTATCTTCGATGTGTCCTGCGCCTCGTCAACACAGATATAACGGAACCTGCCGTGATAGTAGGCAAGTATATTGGAATATTTTGTAAGTATATCAAGAGCGGTCACCATCTGGTCGTCATAGTCCATGAGCGAGCGTGAGGACAGCGCACGGTTATATTCCTTATATACCTTAAGAGCGTCGTACCCGTCACCGTGAAGCTCACTTATCTGTTCGTCGGAGAGCATCATATTCTTTGCATAGGTGATCATCGCACCTATCTCGTTTGCCGTTGATGTATCGGCAAATTCTCCCGTCACAGCTTTATACACTTCTCCGATAAGTCTTTTTCGGTCGCCTTCCTTACTCATAAGCCGGGAAATATTTTCGGTGCCATATACACTGCCGTAACGTTCTATTATCTTTGAGGACAAGCCGTTTATTGTGCGTATTTCAAGACCGCCTGCGTATTCGCTTCCGAAACTGTCGGCAAAACGCTTCTTAAGCTCGTATGTAGCGGCTCTTGTATATGTTACCGCCAGTATCTCATCGGGTGATATTCCACAACAGCATATCATGTATCCGAGCCTGTTTATCAGTACGGTAGTTTTTCCGCTGCCCGGTACGGCAAGCAGTAGAACTGCTCCTTTGGTGGCTTTGACAGCCTTTTTCTGCTGTTCGCTCATTGTACCGATATATCGGTTGGTAAATTCATTTTCGGTCATAGACAGCCCTCCGTTTATGATTTTATTCTATCATAAATACCGACAGACTGCAATATCGGAGATAGCGGAACGTCTGCAGCTTCGAAAAAAGTTTGAAAATTTCAAAAAAAGGGTTTTCATAGAGTGGTTTTTGTGGTATGATTAATATATATATGTACATTTTGAGGTGAACAGATGAACGCACAGGAATTATCCGCACTGATAAAACGGGCGCAGACAGGCGATACCGAGGGGTACACACAGCTATATAGAGCTGTGTACAGACCTATATATAAAATAGCAAGAATGGCAATGAGAAACGAGGAAGCCGCTGTAGAGGCGGTGAGGCTGACGGTGCTTGACAGCTTTGCGGCACTGCCCACAGCAAACCTCGGCTCATCGGCACAGTTTATAGAATGGCTCGTAAGGATACTTTGCACTAAAATAAGACATCTGAGCAAGACGGGCGGTGAGCTTTGTACGGCGATTGAAAGCGGTTGCAAGATAAGAAACGCTCTGAACGAATTGCCGGATATAGAACGGCTTGTCCTCAGTGTAAGTACCGTATGCAACTGCAGTGCTGAAAAAACTGCAAAGCTATGCGGCTATACCGAGGAAACGGTAGGCGTATGTCTTACCAATGCCGAGGTAACAATGAAAGCACATCTGCTTTCAGAGGCAAATATCTGACGGAGGAAACACGGGAATGGACAGTTTGGAGCAAAAGATAAAAGAGTATATTTCTTCTGTGGAAATACCCGACAGAGTAAAGCCGGAAGAGATAAAAAAGCTGCTTGAAGATAACGGCGATATGACGGCAGGTGTATTCCTGCGTAAGCTCAAAGAGCTTAAAATAAGCGGTTCTGACTTTCTTGAACTGCTTGGAAACAGCAAGATAGGCAACATGGAGTTCAGAAGAATAGAGGAAAACCCTCATCTGAAGTTCGATGAGCTTTTACAGATACTGGACAACTCGGTGCTGTCGGGAGATGACTACCGCATGATTATTGCGGTGGCAACTCAGCGCAAGGAACTGGCGGAGCAGCGAAAGAGAAGAGAAGAGGAAACTCTGCGCAGAATGACCGAGGAACTGAACAGCCAAAAGAATGTTCATAAAAACGAAGAGATAGGAACAAAGTCGGATAATATTAACAGTTCGGAAAAAGAGCCGGCTGTTGCAAAAACGGTTGATGTTGAGGTACAATCGGAGGATAATCAATCCGATGTCGAAGCTGAAAATGAAAGAACGGCAGCCGCAGAAGCACTCATTTTGCGTATGCAAAATGAAATAGACAGCGAAAACCTTGTCGAAAATGTTAATAACTCATCGGATTATACCGATAGTAATATCACGGACGGCGATTCTGTAGAAAATTCTGTATATTCGCAACAGCAGGAACCGGTTGATACAGATATAACGGACAGTGCCGTTTCAAATGTCACCGAAGAGCCGGGAGAGGACAGTTCATCAGAAGAGGAAACCGAAGAAACTTCATCAGATGACACAGAGGACAAAAGCAAAAGCGTTACGCAGGAATTCTGTATCCCGGAACTGCCCACAGAAGAACAACTGTCAGAGGAAGCTGAGGATTTCTCCGGGATAATAGGTGACGATGAAAAAATCGGAAGCACTGCCAAGGATATAGGTTCGGCAATCGGTGAACTGATGAACGATGGCGACAGCGATGATGTCGAGTATGACGTTTGCGACGACGAGGAAGACGCTGTGAAGGCAAAACGCAGTAAAGCCTGCCTTGTTACGTCTTTTGTATGTGCGGCTGTGCTTATCGCCGGGGGAATTGCACTGAAAGCTCTGAGTGCTTACGGAATAATACCAAATTTAACTTACGATATACCTGAAAAGCTTGAGCAGAATATATATGATTACAGCTCATTGCTCAGCGAGGCAAGAGCGGCAACCGGCAAAATCAGTTATTCTCTGCCCGATGAATTTGTGATAGGCGAGAAGGAACGTTCAGAAATACCTAAAAATGTGTACGGTGATACGTTTGTTGCGGCAATGAACGGAAGTGAGGTTCAGGGTGCAAAGCAATCAGAGGGTAAGCTGAGCGGCAATTTCAGCTTTGACACCGGCCTTACGGACGCAGGAATAGTAAAGTGCGGCGAGTATTTTGCGGTTATCGGGGGAAAGGACGGCTCTACCGTTGTCCGTATATATGACGAAAGCGGCATAATCAGCGGGGAATCTGTCAACGAATATATACTTACGGGAGATTTTGTCGGATATTATACCGATGGTAGTACACTTTTCCTGACCGCTGAATTTACCGCAGACCTTGACAAAGCGGTTGAAGATAAGCCGGAAACGTATGTACCGTCATATACGCACGCAGATGAAACGCAGACGATACCTGTAGGACGTATGGAGATTTTCCCGAAGATAAACGAGATCTCGTATTATACCTGTATGGCGATTAATCTGAGCGGAGACAGGCAAACGGTTCTCAGGAGCGTACTGACAGGCAAAAATTCCGCTTGTGTTTTCACTGAAAAAGGAATGTATGTGACTGATACCATACTCAACAACAATAAATACAACACATACTTGTCGTATGTCATGTTTGATGAATCTCTAAGCACACTCAGCTGCGGATATGAAGATATAGCGGTTAATCCCGTGCTTGCCACAGCTCTTGACAACAATCTGGCATTGGTGGGTGTGGCGATGAGGAACGGCAGTGCAGAGAATGTACTCTTTGTTACAAAGAAGAGCGCATTGCACTCAATTCGTGAGATAGATGAAGTTGCTAAGGGTGAACGTATTGCGTCGATGAGTTATAGAGGAAATGTAATCACACTGACTACCGCAGGGGAAAATCCTATGCAGTACAGGATAGATGCAACGACACTTGAAGAAGCAGACGGCGAGGAAGAAACCAACAGCATTGCTCTGAATGATAAAGTATCTGCCGAAGTAACCGTTACTGCCGACAAGGACGGCAACAGAACGGGAATCAAGCTGAGCGTCGGTGCTGATAAGAAAGCCGAAGCTGTTATTACAGCGGAAAGCAGTACGCCGGGTGACTGGAACAAATATCTGACAAGTCCCGTTTGTGATGATATATCGAAGCTTGCTTTTTATGAAACAAACGATAAAATTATAATCGGAATACCTGTGATTTATTTTGACGGAATATCGCAGGTAAGCCGCTGTAAGTTCTACAGCTATGCGGACGGTAAGCTGACTCAGCTTGGTGAAATAACTCTGTTTGACGAAAAGTACGAAACGCTTGACTGCGAAATAATCGGCGGTGAAAAGCCGTATATACTGACTATGTGGGATAACCGTGTAATTACGGCAAGCATTGATAAGGTAAAGGTTATTTCCGATACGGTTTTCAAAACCGTTGAAAAGAAGGACAGCGATAAGACCGAAAGCAAAACAGAAAGCGGTACTGACAGTAAAACCGAGAGTAACACAGACAGCAAGACCGAAAGTAACACAAGCAGCAAGAGCGAATAAGGTGAGCGTATGCATGAAAAGCTATTGATGGCGGCGATCGAATATGACAAGGGAGACGCAAGGCGCATACAGCATTTTATAAAGGTGCACAGCTTTGCACGGCTTATTGCGGTGCAGGAGAATTTGTCGGAGCAAGCGATGAAAACGCTTGAAGCGGCGGCAATTCTCCATGATATAGGCATACATGAGGGCGAAAGGCTGTACAGAAGAAATGACGGAGAGATACAGCAAAGGCTCGGTCCCGACATTGCAAAGCACATTATGCAGTCGGTCGGCAGTTATGAAGATGTTATTGAACGTGTTATGTATCTGATAGCGCATCATCATACATACAAGGATATCGACGGTATGGATCTTCAGATACTCATTGAAGCGGATTTCATTGTTAATCTTTATGAGGATAATGCAAGTGAAAATGCTGTAAAGAGTGCGTATGAACGGATATTTGTAACGGAAAGCGGCAAGAGACTTTTGAAAGAGAGTTTTTATAATTAGCCGCCGCTCCCATTTCGCCGTGCGGCTGTGAGCCGCTTCAAATTCCGACCTTTTTAAAAGTTGGTGCGTTATTGAGGTTAGCGAAACGGTCGGGAATAAACAAAGCGATGATTAGTAGATAAGCGGGCGGCTGTGAGCCGCTTAAAGCAAAATCCCCTCCGCAAAAAGCGGAGGGGATAATTTTATGCTTTGTTGGTCAATCAGACACTGCTGTGCTTCTTAACGTAGTCTACAACCTCGTCAACAGTTGTGAATGCCATGCTTACGCAGGTATCTGCACAACCGTAGTAGATAGCAATTCTGCCTGTATCAGCGTCGCAGAGTGCTGCGCAGGGGAATGTAACGTTCTGAACGTCGCCTACGCACTCATAATACTCTCTGGGGTTGAGAAGGTACTCAGCACAACGATACTTAACCTTCCAGGGCTTGTCGATGTCGAGGATAGCAGCTGAGAAGCTGTATACATAGCCGTTGCAGCTCTGGAGAACGCCGTGGTAGAATACCAGCCAGCCTTCGCTTGTTTCTATCGGGATAGGACCTGCACCGATCTTGAGCGATTCCCAGCCCTTCATAGGAGCCATAACGTGTCTGTGCTCGCCCCAGTACTTCATATCGGGCGACTGTGAAAGGTACATATCGCCGAAAGGTGTGTGACCGCTGTCTGAAGGACGGCTGAACATAACGTACTTGCCGTTTATCTTACGGGGGAACAGAACACCGTTTCTGTTAAAGGGAAGGAATGCATTCTCGCACTGGTGGAACTCCTTGAAGTCCTTTGTCCAGCCCACACCGATTGTAGGCTTCCAGCCGTATGCGTTGCACCATGTGATCCAGAATCTGTCCTCGATCCATACGCATCTGGGGTCGTAGCCGTACTGCCAGGGGTTAGCTTCTGCAGTTTCGGGGTCGTCGTTTATCCATTCAACCTTTTCTTCGTTGAGGTTCCAGTGTACGCCGTCCTCAGAGAAGCCTGCGTGGATAGCCATATTTCTTTCCTTGTCGTCAACACGGAAAACACCTGCGAACTTGCCCTTTTCGCTTTCAAAAGGAACAACTGCGCTGTTGAAGATTGAGTTGCTTGTAGGAAGAATGTCACGGGGGATTATGGGGTTGTTGTCTGCACGCCAGATAACGTCCTTACAGCCTGCGGGTCTGTCCTGCCAGGGAATGTTCGGTAATGATGTACCGTTGATAACTTTTACGTTCATACTTGATTCTCCTTGATAAGTCATATTTCCGTTAAGAAGCGTAAATCGCTCTTTGTATTAAGTATATCATAGCCATTCTTCAAATGCAATAGTTTTTGTTAAAATTTTTTACTTAATTTTAAGGCTAATAAACTAAAAACAGATTAAATTTCATCAGAAAAGGCACTGCTTTTACACAGTGCCTCCTGCTATTATTCTTATTTTACACCTTCTCGCTTCTGAATCTTCCGACAACATTTGCATTCTTGTCAATGTTGACCTCAAATCTCAGCGTACACGGCGAATAGTGAACATTTTCGCCCTCCGCAATAACCTCATAGAAGAATGCCAGAGCGCCTCCGTCCTCCATACGTCTTACTGCGCATTTGCAGAAGCCTTCGGCGATTGCCCTCTTTACATAAGGTATATCACGGTCGTATGTACAGAAATTGTCCTCCGTAACGGGAATATTAACATCCCCGTCAGAACAGCTGTTTTCTCTCAGCATAGTTTCAAGCGGTGATACTTTCTTACGGCTGAATTCCGCAAACGGAGCTTTCTTGGCAATTTCGCCCTTTCTTGCAGGGTGTCCGTTTATTTTCCAGCACGGCCGTGTAACAACGACAGTTTCACCTATATGGAAATCGTTGTTAAGATGCTCGCTCTGTGCCGAATAGAAATCAAGCGTATCCTTGTCTATCACGACCTCTTTTGCCTTATCACGCACTATTCCGACAAGCTCAAGCATAGAGATCAGCTCGCCTGCCTTTTCCATGCACTTTTCATCGCTCCATATCTCATAATTGCGGAAGTTGTTTCTCCAGTACGTCTTTATCGGCAGATCGCCTATAAGCGCCTGTATCCTCATTTCCCAGTCGAACAGTATACCGCTCTTACTGCGTATCTTGTTCTCCTTGATGGCATTGAGCGGTTCAAGCAGCTGTGCAAACGATGCGATATTATCCGCAATATCCTGCGCTATGTACTTTCTTGTATCGCTGGTTTTCTTTTTCTCGCTTTCTTCCTCGATCTTTTCATCGCTGTACTTGTCGAAATCGTCCTGTCCGCCGTCAGCCGTATCGAACAGTGAAAATACCTCTGAGGGATCGTTAAATGTTTTCTTTACCTCAGGCTCGTCATCCATAAGCAGATTTCCGAACAGATCCTCTACCTCGGCAACATTCTCATCGTGCTTTTCTTCGGTAAGCTGTACAGGTGTATATGCTTCGTCCGGCAAATCGAAGAAGTCCATAGTTCTCGGCTTTTCGTCAGCGTCAATCGGCTCGTCCGGAGTTTCGGACAGCTCATCGGATAATGTACTTTCCTCAAAAATACCGCTTGTCTGTTCAAGATCGTCGTCCGAAATATCTTCGGAGCTTCCGGAGCTTCCGGAGCTTCCGGAGCTTCCGGAGCTGTCAGCGGTTTCGGATATTCCTATAAAGTCGCCGAATTCTTTCAATGCGTCCTCTACAGACTCAGCTGTACGAATAGAAGAAACAGGCTCGCTTGCGGTTTCCTCTGCCATTATAGCGTGGAACTGTTCTTCAAGCGACTTTTCTTCGCTGTCGGCGGTTTCTTCCTGCTCGGCTATTTCCTCAAATGCCTTTACAGCCTCCTCGACAGGCTCGCTTACGGCTTCTTCGGTAGCGGTGTCATTTTGTTCGCTTTCAGTTTCGCTGTCGGCAGTTTCTTCCTGCTCGGCGATTTCTTCAAAAGCTTTTACCACCTCCTCGACAGGTTTGCTTACAGCTTCTTCGGTAGCGGTGTCATTTTGTTTGCTTTCAGTTTTGCTGTCGGCAGTTTCTTCCTGCTGTGCGATTTCCTCAAAAGCCTTTACAGCGTCCTCGACAGGCTCGCTTGCGTAAAGATCGAAAATGCTCTCATCAACAGGCAGTCTTACGTCTTCAATTTCTTCATTATCCTGTATAACAGACGGCATTTCTGCAAGCTCCTGAACCGCATTTGCTATCGGAGCGGATGTCATTATTCCCTTTTCAAGCAGCATCTGCTTCGGCATTCCGGATTGCTCGTCAAAATTTTTCTCAACTGCCGTTGCCGTTACTGCGGGTAAGGCTTCTTCCGCTGTATCCTCAGCTTTTTTGCCGCTTTCGCCTGCGTCCTCACCGTCATTACCAACAGACGATTCAAGCCTGTTGAAATGGTCGAATACACGCTCAAAGCTGACACCGGTATCACCGTCATCTTCACTCTGAGTAAATGTAAAATTGACAGGCGCTATCTCTGGCTCGGTTTCGGTTTCGCCGTTATCCCTTTCGGATATAGGCTTATACCGGCGTACAGCCTCATCAATGCGGCTGGTTATTGCATCGCTCTGTTCTTCCTCGCTTATAGGCTTTCTGATTATCTCCTTATGAGTTACCTCGCCGTTTTTCCATACGGTCAGGCTTTTCTTCCTGAGCGGAGTCTGCGTTTCCTCCAGCTTTTTCTTGGCATATACAGCCGCACCTACGGCAGCCGCCGCACCTACAGCGGCAACAATCGCCTTACTTATCTTCATATATTATCAACCTCCCGGCTAACGCCGAAATATTATTCAACACTCTTGAGTGCCTCAACCATATTGACCTTCATAAGCCGTCTGTGCATAAACAGCATTACTATCACGGCGAAGCATATCGTTATAAGACCCGAGAATACAAAGCTCATCGGATGCACCGTTCTGCCGAACATAACCATATCAATTTCAGCCGTCTTTACAACAAAGTCAACAAGGAATCTTCCGAATATCATACCTGCCACTGTTCCTATAAGGGTAAGTATCACCGTTTCCCTGAACACATACATAGACACTTCCTTATCATAGAAGCCAAGCACCTTTAGCGATGCGATCTCCCTTATACGCTCGTTTATATTGATGTTCGTAAGATTATAAAGCACAATGAACGCAAGCGCACCTGCACTCACTATAAGAACCACTATTACAAAAAGCAGTGAATTGAGCATAGACCTGAATGTTCCTGCAACGCTTGTCTTGAAGCTCACTCCCATAACTCCGTCTATCTTCATAAGCTCCTGTGCAAGCTCGTCCCTGTCACTTTCGGTCATATCGTCGCCGTCCTCCGAGTTGAAGAAGAAGCAGTTATATGGCAGTCCTTCCTCGCCGCTAAGCTCCTTGTACAGCTTTTCCGTTATATACACATAGTGATGGGCGTAGTTTTCGCATATCTCGGTTACCGTAGCAGTAACTCGCTTCGTTTCCGACAAAGCTATCGTTACCGTATCGCCCTTCTTTATACCGCCGAGCAAAGATGCCAGCTTCTCGTTTATTATAACGCCGTCGTCGGTTACCGTGTACTGTTCGCCTGTCCGTCTGTCCTTTACCGTTACAAACTGTGCGATGGTTTCGTTGTCCGCTCCGCCGAAAATGTATGCCTCGGTATTTTTCTTACCGTTATAAACCGTTATCTGCTTCTGATATATCCTGTTGCCCTCACAGTCATAACGCTCAAGCATCTTTCCTATCTTAGCTGTCTGTTCGTCGGTCACGGTATTGTCATAAGCGGTAATACCGGTATAATTGCTTATCTCGCCGAACTGCTTTTGCAGAATATCGTTTACGCTGTCATACACGCCGAATCCAGTCAGTACAAGTGCTGTACAGCCTGCAATGCCCACTATCGTCATAAGCATTCTTCTCTTATAACGGAATATATTACGCATCGTTACCTTATAGCTGAACGAAAGCCTGTTCCATATAAAGCCTATGCGTTCAAGCAGTATCTTCTTACCGCTCTTTGGTGTTTTCGGCCGCATAAGTGCCGCAGGGCAGTCGTGAAGTATACCGCCGCACGAGAAATAGACCGTGACCGCAGTAAGCAGTACAGATATCCCTGTTGTACATATCATAAGTATATAGTCATACGGCAGAAGAATATCTGGGATAACGTACATCATTCCGTATGCGGTAATAATGATTGCCGGGAATATCTTCATTCCCACAAGCATACCCGATAAAGCACCCGCCGTTGCCGCTGTCAGTGCATAAAGCAGATATTTGAATATAATAGCGCCGTTTTTATAGCCGAGTGCCTTGAGCGTTCCTATCTGGGTACGCTGTTCTTCTACCATTCGTGTCATCGTGGTAAGACATACAAGCGCCGCCACCATTACAAAGAACAAGGGGAACACCATAGCTATATTGCCGATTCTTTCGGCATTCTGACCGTATTCACTGTAACCCGGGTTATCATCACGGGTAAACAGATACCACTCAGGTTTGCTCGTCTTTTCGAGCTTTTCCCTGCCATCGTCTATCTTCTTCTGAGCATCGGCAAACTGCTTGTCTGCATCGGTTTTTGCCGTTTCAAGAGCCGTCTTGCCCTCGTTATACTCCTTCAGACCCTTTTCATAATCGGCATAATTCTTGTCATACTCCGCTTTACCGCTGTCATACTTTGCCTTGCCCGAAACATACTGTGCGTATCCTGCGTCATACTGAGCCTTCCCTGCGTCATACTGCGTCTTTGCGCTTTCGTACTGTGCAAGTCCGCTTGTGTACTGAGAATATCCGTCCTCGTACTGCTTTTTTCCGTCCTCATATTTGGCATAACCGATTTCGTACTGCAGCTTTCCGTCATTATATTGCTTAAGCCCGTCATTATACTGTGCAAGTCCGCTCTCATACTGTTTCTTTTGCTTGTCAAGCTCCGCCTGCGAGCTGTCGAGCAGCTTTATGCCGGCATTATACGCCTCTTTGGTGATATTACCCTTCTTGTAGGAATCCTCCAGCGTTTCACGGCTTGTATTTATCATTGCCTGCTGACTTAATATCTTTGCGTTTGCATCGTCAAGCTGAGCCTTGCTCGACTTCAACTGTGAATCTGCGTTTTCAAGCTGTATTTTAGCCGTAACAAGCTGTATATAGCTTTCATCAAGCGTCTTCTTTCCGTCTTCAAGCTGCAGCTTCGTTTCGTCCAGTTTTTTCTTTGTGCTGTCAAGCACCTCTTTTGTCGCCGTCAGGGTAGACCCGTTTGTGTCAAGCTCCTTTTTTGCCTCATCAAGCTGTTTTTTCGATTCATCAAGCGTTTTCTTGCCGCTTTCAAGCTGAGGCTTTGCTTCGTCAAGCTGTTTTTTTGCGTCAGACAGCTTGGTTTCGTTTTTCTCTATTTCTGCGTATGCTTCGTTCTTCTTTTTATCAAGCTCTTTCTGCCCGTCGTCAAGCTCTTTCTTTGCGTCGCCTGCTATTTCATCAAAACGTTCTTCTTCTCTTACGTCCGCTATTTTCTGTATCTTCTTTTCGAGAGCATCACGGGCATCCTCATATTCATCGCTGTAACAGCTGTACTGCTTTAGTTCGTCCGAGTTTATCATGACCTGAGTATATACCTTTGTCTTGAAACAGCTTTCCGGTATATAACAGATCATATAGACAGAACCGCTTCCTATGGTCGTGTTTCCACGCTCTGCATCGGATATATACATAGGCGACGCGAATTTTCCCACTATAGTAAATTCCTTGACCGACAAAGTCCCATCTATATCCGTGTCTTCATCGCCGCACAGCGTCAGCTTGTCCCCGATCTTATAATGAGTAAGCAGCTTACCGCTGTCGATAACGCACTCGTTTTCTTTTTCGGGAAGTCTGCCGTCAACTATCTGTAAAGAGCTGTACGGATTGTTTTCGCCCGTTTTGTCAAGAGAATATACCCTTGCGACCTTCTTTTCGCCCGAATCCGTGTTGACGTATGCGTCCGTGAAATATCCGGGATAAATATCAACATCCGGAAGCCCTTTTTTCAAAGCGTCTATATCGTTATCGTCAAATCCGTATGTAGATACCAGCCTGATATCCGACAGGGAAGTCCTGTCGTAATAATGATCCGACGATACCTTCATCGCAGGAGCGCTCTGCAGAAGTCCCGCAAAAAATCCTGTGCCGATAGCGATTATACCGAATATCGAAAGAAAACGGCTTTTCGTTTTCTTCATCTCGGCAAACGCATTTTTCAGCATTGCATTTTTCATATCCGTTCCCTTTCCCCGCTTACCACTCTATTTCTTCAACGGGTGTCGGATGCTTGTTTACGACTATTTCGCTTACCTTACTGCTTTTCATGTGTATAACCCTGTCAGCCATAGGGCATATCGCCGTATTATGCGTTACGAGTATTACAGTCATATTTTCACTGCGGCAGGTGTCCTGAAGCAATTTCAGTATCATCTTGCCGGTGTTGTAATCAAGCGCACCCGTAGGCTCGTCGCACAGCAACAGCTTGGGCTTTTTCGCAAGTGCTCTCGCTATAGCCACTCTCTGCTGTTCACCACCCGAAAGCTGAGCCGGGAAGTTGTTTATTCTGTCGGTAAGTCCGACCTTTTCAAGTATCTCTACAGCAGGGATATAGTCCTCCACCGTCTGAGTAGACAGCTCAATATTCTCCTTTGCCGTAAGGTTCGGAATGAGATTATAGAACTGAAATATAAATCCTATATCGTATCTTCTGTAGTCGATAAGCTCTTTTCTGCTGTAACCGCTTATCTTACTTCCGTCTACATAAAAACTGCCCGATGTAGCGGTATCCATACCGCCCAGTATATTAAGCACCGTAGTCTTGCCCGAACCGCTCGGTCCTACGATTATTGCAAATTCGCCCTTTTCAATGTCAAAGCTGACCTTATCGTTTGCGTTGATTATTATATCGCCCATACGGTACTGCTTTGTAATATCGCTCAGCGTAACAAAACTCATTGTAATTCCTTGCAACCTTTCGTCCGTTGTTTCCTGAAATCGTTACTCTATTAAATTATACCATTTTTCACGGTACAATTCAACAGCCGTTCTATATTTATTTATAGTGTATTCCGACATTTTTAACTCCCTATAAATTTCAATGCCGTTAAAATAAAAATTATTCTCATTTTACTTGACAAACGCATTTGCTTATGCTACAATATCAATCGGAAAAATCCCTTATCAAGAGCGGTTTACATTTTCTGCATTACAATGCAGATTGGGAGTCAGGCTCCGTAAACCCAGCAACCGTTTCGCTTGAGCTTTCTTTGCGAAAAATGGTGCTAATTCCTACGGCACGGCAAGGGCTGTGACCGAAAGATGAGGAGCAGGCAGTCAGCAAGCTCCGAAAGGGGCTTTTTTTAATGCAGTTTTACGCAGTTATATGCGTATTGGATACGGTTTAAAACCGCTATATGAAAGGAAAAATCAATGGCAAAATACTTATTCACTTCCGAAAGCGTAACAGAGGGTCACCCCGACAAGATCTGCGACAGGATCTCAGACGGTGTGCTTGATGCGATATTAGCACAGGACAAGAACGCTCGTGTAGCCTGCGAAACCTGCGCCACAACAGGTATGGTTCTGATAATGGGCGAGATTACGACAACGGCAAACGTTGACATTCCTGCAATAGCAAGAGATGTCATAAAGGAAACAGGCTACGATAACAGCGACTACGGCTTTGACTACAAGACCTGCGCTATACTCACAACGCTTGACAAGCAGAGCCCCGATATAGCTATGGGCGTTGACAACGCTCTTGAGGGCAGAGATAACAATGAATTTGACACAGGCGCAGGCGATCAGGGTATGATGTTCGGCTATGCGTGTGATGAAACCGAGGAGCTTATGCCCCTTACGATTTCCCTTGCTCACGCACTTTCAAAGAAGCTCACAGCAGTAAGAAAGTCAGGCGAGATACCCTATCTTCTCCCCGACGGAAAGACGCAGGTAACGGTAGAATATAATGAGGACGGTACTCCCTCAAGAATTGACACTGTCGTTGTTTCCTCACAGCACAAGGCTGACGTTACGCAGGAACAGCTCAGAGCCGATATTATCGAAAAGGTTATAAAGACTACCGTTCCCGCTTCACTGCTTGACGAGAACACAAAGATGCTGATAAATCCCACAGGACGCTTTGTAGTAGGCGGCCCTCAGGGCGACAGCGGTCTTACGGGCAGAAAGATAATAGTAGATACATACGGTGGTGTCGGCAGACACGGCGGCGGCGCATTCTCAGGAAAAGATCCCACAAAGGTTGACCGTTCAGCCGCTTATGCCGCAAGACACGTTGCTAAAAACATTGTAGCCGCAGGTATAGCAAAGCGTTGCGAGGTCGAGCTTGCGTATGCTATCGGCGTTGCACAGCCCGTATCTGTCTTTGTTGATACATTCGGCACAGGCATAAAGCCCGACAGCGAAATTTCAGCTGCTGTAAGCAAGGTGTTCGACCTTCGCCCCAGTGCGATAATCAGCTCACTGAATTTAAGAAATACAAAGTACGGACCTCTTGCCGCTTACGGTCACATGGGACGTACAGACCTTGACGTTGCATGGGAAAAGACAGACAAGGTTGACGAGCTTAAATCAGCGCTTGATATAAAGTAATCAGCATATAGCACTAAAGCCGTTACGGAACACCGCAACGGCTTTAATCATAATCAAACGGAGAACAGAAATGACACATATACGCCCCGCAACCGAGTCCGATGCTTCACGCATCGCAGAAATAATCGTCACAAATTACAGGGTAAATTTCTACCCGTTTTTCAGAAATGACACCTTTTACTTTGGTGAACTGAACGTCCTTGACACTGCCAAAGAATATTCCGCAGGCTCAGCCGCACTTAAAAACACATTTGTCTATGACGACGGTGTAATAAAAGGCATTATACGCATTTCGGGCAATGAGGTCGAAAAGCTGTATGTAGAGCCGCTTTTTCAGAATCAGGGCATAGGCGCAGTGCTTCTCGGTTACGCTATCAACAATTTTGCCGTCAATGAGCTGTGGGTGCTTGAATACAACAAGCGTGGAATAGATTTTTATCACCGCAACGGATTCAGCCTTACCGGCGAAAAAATCACAGAAGACGAATTTGTGCCGCTTTTAAAGATGAAAAGAGAATGAGCCAAAAGCCGTTACGGAATACCGCAACGGCTCCAGACTGTCGATAAACCCACGCACCGCAAAAATGCAGATAAATCATTTGACACAAAATTAAAATAGGATAAGTAAAAGAATTTCGCACAGCCATAAAAAACGGCTGTGCGAAAGCATTTTTGCTTACTGCGTCAACCGCCCCTCAACGTACCTTTGTACGCCTGTCGGGGCTGTTTTCTTGTCTGCGTGTGTTTCTCAACGTCTTCTTTTTTTGCGAAATTCCAACATATTTTATCGCCGGTAGCGGAGGTTGAGCCAAGATTAATCCGTCAGAACGGCGAATCTGAGGCGGCACATTGCCGCACCGCTATTCGCTGAAATCCGTAACTATGTACTTCGGCGCATCGGGAGTGGAATACACCCACCGGTCAATATGCCCCTTAGTAATGAAATACGGCGCTTCAAGCGGAACACAGCCGTCATCACAGCAGTTTACAATTATCAGTTTTATTTTCATCTTTTCGGGTATGATCGCCTTGATATACACGCAGGCGCAATCTCCTACCTTTATTCCACTTTTAAGCTCCGCCAGCCCTGCGAGATTCGGTGCAAGCTCTATAAAAATCCCGTAGTCCTCTATCGACCTTACAATGCCGGGGACGGTTTCGCCTACCGCAAAACGTTCTGCATTCTGTTGCCACGTTCCGAGCAGTTCCTTGTGCGTAAGACAGATATGTCCCTGATCCCGACCTTTCACCACCGCAAAAATATCATCGCCCACCGAAAATCTGTTTGCAGGATGAACTATTCTTGATACCGAGATAGCGTCAATCGGTATCATTGACGCAATGCCGCAGCCTATGTCCACAAAACAGCCGAACTGTTCAAGATGCGTTACCCTCGCCCCTATAATATCACCGGGAGTCAGCTTTGATACATATTCCCTGTCCGCCTCCTCCTGCGCCGCCTTCCTTGACAGGATCGCCAACGGCTCGCTTCCGGTTTCGTCTATCTTCGTTATCCTGAAGCAGACAGGCTTTCCCACCCTTGATATAAGCGCTATATCCCGTGTCGCACCGCTTTCTATGCCTATTGCGCCCTCACTGCGAGGTATTATCCCCTTCATACAGCCAAGATCGACGTGCATATTATGCTCCGCATCGCACACCGTACACGAAGCCTCAAGTATTGCCCCCGACACCGCCGCCTGCATAAGCGTTCTGGCTGATTGCAATGCCGCCGTGTTCTCTTTGTATGCAAGTCTTCTTCCCTCCGGTAAAAATTCCGTCATTTGAAATACCGTTCCTTCCTCGTTGTGTTTTCTTTTTTACAAGTGTATGTCAGATTTTCCTTGAATATGTTACCATATCTTTACATTTGATTTTTCACGGAATATTTGGCGGAATTCTTGTAATTATCGTTGATTTTGACAACGTTTTCTGTTACAATAGAATCTATACAGGCTTAGTGCCATTAACCCTTGGATTCTAAACGGAGGAATCATGTTTATTCATAGCGGAACATTAAAACGTGCAGGCATTCTTGCCGCAGTGGTTGCTGTAGGTACAGCCGCCGCAATAACCTATAACGCTTTTTTATCGTCGGAGGGCGGACTTCCCGAAGTGTTAAGCCCTCTTCAGCCGATAATAAAGGACGAGGACGGCGGGGTAAAGCAGAAAACAGATATTGCCTTCTCCCCCGACGGCAGCTTTTTCGATGAAGATATATCGGTCGAACTGAAAGCAAAGGATAAAACGGCAACGATCTACTATACCACAAACGGCGATACCCCCACGGAAAAATCAAACAGATATACAAATCCCATAACGGTGCACAGCTCGGGAGAGGTCACCGCAAAGACGATAAAAGCCATTGCGGTAAGCGAAAACGGCACTTCCGAAGTATTCACAAAAAGCTATGTCACAGGCGAGGGTGTGTCGGAACGTTTTGAAAAAGGCACTTATGTATTCGTGCTTTCGACCGACAGTGAAAACCTTTACGATTATGAAAAAGGCATCGCCGTAGCGGGAAAGATCCGTGACGAGTGGATAGCAAACGAGTATGACGGAAAAAGCGAAATCACGCCCAACGACCCTGCAAACTGGAATCAGGAAGGTATGGCAGGCGAAAGACCTATGTATGTCGAGGCTTTTTCAAGCAGCGGAGAGCTTCTTGTTTCACAGCAGGCAGGCGCAAGAGTTGCAGGCGCATATTCTGCCGCAGTTGACCAGAAATCGTGGAAGATTATAGCAAGAACTATGTATACCCCGGACAAGGGTAAATTCGGCTACCCGTTCTTCAGTGATGCTACAGATGAAAGCGGTGCGATTCTCACAAAGATTGACCGCATAGTTTTGCGTAACGGTGCAAACGACCGAGAATTCGCAGGTGTGCGTGACGAGCTTTCAATGTCGCTTGCGAAGCAGTCGGGCTACCTTGATGCGCAGTCGACCGCCCCTGCGGCAGTATTCCTTAACGGAAAGTATTACGGCTTTGCGTGGCTCCATCAGAATTTCAGCCGTGCATATCTCGAAGAACGCTACGGCGGTACGAAGGACAACTACCAGGTGGTCGGAAAAGCCGAGGGCGAGATAGTCGATGAAAACGCTGAAGGTGCGGCAGACGATTATAACAAGGTCCTTGAGCTTGCAAAGAGCGGACTTACCGATGACAAAAAATTCGAGCAGTTCTGCTCTATGGTTGACATAGACAACTATATGCACTACCTCGCAATGCAATTATTTATCGACAACCGTGACTGGCCCGGAAACAACTATAAAGTGTGGCGGTATGTTGCGTCAGACGGCGAAGAGGTCACAAGCAAGTACCATGACGGCAAGTGGAGATATTTCTTCTACGACGCAGAATTTGCCTGGGGACTTTATTCGGACGGATACGCAAACAAGACGTTGACCAAGATCTTAAAAGGCACGCACCCCGCAGGCGGCTCAGTGCTTATATCGGCACTTATGGAACGTGCGGATATGCGTGAAAAGCTGGCAAACAACCTCTGTGACCTTATAGGCGGTGCGTTCAGTTCTGAAAATATTCTGGCGACGCTTGAGCAGAAGCTTGCAGACAGCGATAAGGAACAGCTTTATGCTCTGAACAAGGGCATCACATCAACGTGGGCAAACGAGGGTACATTTGAAAACAGCAGAAACGAAATAAGAGAGTTCGCCGACAAGCGTGCAAATATCATTCTCAGCGATATATGCCGTAATTTCGAAATAGACAAGGACGATACATACAAGGTAAAGCTGAACGGTGCAAAGGGTCTTAAGCTCACTATGAACATTCAGACCGTCAAGGACACCAATACGGTAACAGCCGAATATTTCACGCCCTACAAGGTAAAGCTGTCAGCCGAGGATATGTCCGGCTACACCTTCACAAGCTGGGAGATAAACGGCAAGACCTATACCGACCGTGAGATAACTATCGACAGCTCAATGGCTAAAAAGGGCAAGATAACAATAAACGCACGAAGCGAAAAAACTTCGTCTACAGGCGATCTGCTGTATATAAGCGAAGTGTACACGGGCGGCGATGACGACTGGATAGAGCTTTACAACCCCAATGACAACGACGTATCAACAAAAGGTCTTTATCTTACGGATAAGGACGATATGCTTAACCGCTACAAGATACCCACTGTCAACGTAAAGCCTCATTCAACGCTTACGATAGTTTGCAAGAACAACAAGTCTGAAAATACGCTGATGAAAATGCAGACGAATTTCAGTCTTAAAACAGGCGAAACGCTGATACTCAGCAACGAAAGCGGAGAAATTCTCGGCAAGGTCGCAATAATCGACTGCAGTAAGAATGAATCGCTTGTAAGACAGCGTGACGGAAGCTACGCAAAGGGTACGCCGACCTTTGAAAAGAACAGCCAATAACATAAAAGCCGTGCATCAAGGCGATGCACGGCTGTCTTATTGTAGCTTTAGCAAAAATAAACCACCGCTTGAAGCGGTGGACAGACTGTCGCTAAACCCACGCACTGCAAAAATGCAGAAAAGTAAACCGACGCAAACTAAAAATCTGATAAATAAATGGAATTTCACATAGCCGTTTTTACGGCTGTGTGAAAGCATTTTTTTGCTTACAGCGTCAATCGCTCCTCAACGTACCTGTGTACGCCTGTAGGAGCGGTTTCCTTGTCTGCGTGTGTTTCTCAACGTCTGTAGCGTGTCGAAAATACTTTTTCGACACGTTGACTGCTCTCAGGTATAACATTGATGGCTGTTCATTTGCAGATAAAAATATCCGCCCTGATTAAGAGCGGATATTCACCTGCTATATCATTTTTGTTTTTCAGCTTCTGCCTTCTTTTCTCTTTACAAAAAATCTTATTGCAAACAGCACCGCCAGCATAAGAGCCGCCGAGAAGCCAAGCACTATGAATACGTTATGCACAAAGCCCGACAGCAGATAGCCGACAACGCACACCGCCGCAACTGTCAGCGCATACGGAAGCTGTGTCGAAACGTGATTGACGTGGTCGCACTGTGCGCCTGTCGATGCCATAATGGTGGTGTCCGAGATAGGCGAGCAGTGGTCGCCGCACACCGCACCCGCAAGGCAGGCTGAAATGCAGATGATGACCATTGACGGAATTTCTCCCGTCTGCGAAACATTCGCAAGCTCCGCATCAAACACGCTCGTAACAATAGGGATAAGTATGCCGAACGTTCCCCACGATGTTCCCGTTGCAAAAGCAAGCCCGATAGCCACCACGAACAGTATTACAGGCAGAAGCACGCTCAGCGCCGTTGCACTCTGTACCACTCCCGAAACAAACGCACCTGCTTCAAGGTGGTTTGTCATCGTTTTAAGCGTCCACGCAAAAGTCAGTATTAGTATCGCAGGCACCATCTGCTTGAATCCTGCGGCGATAGAATCCATACATTCGTTGAATTTCAGCACACGGCGGAGCATATAATATGCGATTATAACTATCAGCGCCGAGATAGAGCCGAGCGACAGACCGTAAGCCGCATCGCAGTTTGCAAATGCCGTCACAAAATCCGTACCCGAGAAAAATCCGCCGGTATAGATCATACCCACAACGCAGAACACGATAAGCACAGCAACAGGAAGTATAAGGTCAATAACCCTGCCACGCTCGGTCACAGGCTGTGCGTCCTGCTCGTATACGTTGTTCCTTGTTGTGTAGATGTCGCCGTTCTTTGCGTTATCCTCGTGTATTTTCATCGGTCCGTAATCCGTATCGCTCACCGATATGAATATTACCATAAGTATCGTTAAAAATGCGTACAGATTATACGGGATAGTGTTTATGAACAGCGATATTCCGTTTACGCCCTCGACCGTACCGCTTACCGCCGCCGCCCACGATGAGATGGGTGCGATAATGCAGATAGGTGCGGCTGTCGAATCTATAAGATAAGCGAGCTTTGAACGTGATATGTTGTGCTTGTCGGTTATCGGCCTCATTACCGAGCCTACCGTCAGACAGTTGAAATAATCGTCAACGAATATCAGCACACCGAGGAAAAACGTTGACAGTGCAACTCCCCGTCTGCCCTTGATATGAGCCGCCGCCCATTCACCGTAGGCACGGCTGCCGCCCGCCTTGTTCATCAGTACAACTATTATTCCCAGTACAACAAGGAACACCAGTATTCCGACATTGTATGCGTTTGAAAGATTTGTTATAAGTCCGTCCTGCACGACCGCCTTGAACGTTCCCTCAAATCCCGTTCCCGATGCCGCCGCATAGATTATTCCGCCCGACAATATTCCGACAAACAGCGAGGAATACACTTCCTTTGTGATAAGCGCAAGCCCTATCGCTATGACCGGCGGAAACAGCGACCACAGTGTACCTTTGGCTTCGGTTATCGGTGCGGCAATAATACAGCATACCGTAAAAGCTACGATAAGCAATCCGAACACCGCTTTGCTCAGATAAGATTTTTTCTTCTTTTCCATTGTTACTTCCTTTTCGCCCGTAAGCCTGTCACACGGGCGGATTTACGTTTTAAGATACTTTAATGGTACATTATTTCGGCTCTGTTGTCAAGCGTTTACAGCTTAAAACCGCAGTAAAAAAGCGTATTTCCTGCACTTGCAACCAAAAATTCCGCCCCGATAACCCGGGACGGAATAATTCTGTATCGGTGCGTCACGAATGTGCTCTGCAATAAATCTCAATTGCCTTTGCGGTGAATACCGCCGTGCCTGTTCCTCCGTACCTGTCGATATTATCGGTAAATTCACCGCCTGCCGCATACATAGTGCCGAGAGAGGACAATATATCCGTATTGCAGTCATAATAATTATCCGTTATGAACCGGCGCAAGGTTTCAACCTGTTGCTGTACCTCTTTGCTGTCGGGCAACTTGTCTTTCAGTTTGCCGAACTCAGCGAATATCATCATAAATCTCTTGTTGACGTTGCTTTTTTCATCATCGGACATACTGCTCGTTTTTTCTTCGTACTGTTCGTACTGTGCGGTGTTTCCCCACTGCTCTTTCGCTTTTGCTTCGTATTCTTTCATCTTTTTCGTATCAAATACAGAAAAATCCATTATATCAACTCCTGTTGTTCTTATTTTACGGGCAAATTCTATCAGATTGTCGATACGTTCTCTTTTCATTGTCAGAAGTTCTATCTGCTGTTCAAGTGCCTTGTCCCTGTCAAAATTATCGGCGCTGATCATCCTGCTTATGTCTTTCAACGAAAATTCCAGTTCCCTGAACAGTAAAATCTGTTGTAATCTTTCAAGTGCCGTATCGTCATACAGCCTGTATCCCGTATCAGTACGTCCGCTCGGTTTCAAAAGCCCGATGTTGTCATAGTACTGAAGAGTGCGTATACTCACTCCGGTCATTTTACTTACTTCATTTACCGTCATCATCTGATTTTCCTCCCGCAAGGCACATTATAAACTATTACGCAGCGTCAGAGTCAATACTTTTCCGAAAAATTTTTAAAAAATATTTCAACAGTAAATTCTTTCTGTCACCGTTTTCTCTTGTTGTCGTCTTTTCTTATGATATAATCCTCTTTCACAAACAGCTTTACAAGTCTGGGGAATCTGTCCGCATTACTCATTATATAAGTCGATGCAACAACATACAATATCGCAAAAGCAAAGAAAATTCCCGATAAAACGAATGAGGTCTTGCGGTTTTCGTCGTTTACACTGTTTACATCATCAAGCGATACATAACAAGTATTGCCGCAGGAAAACAGGCATATATCGGTTTCTTCGTCGTTTTCTTTATCAATGTAACCTATCTCAAATTCCCTGTTCTTTGATATGTTTATCTCAATATCTTTATATTCCTGCGAATTATCTTCTATAAATCCGGTCGCAAACGTCCGCTTCTCACCGGCTCTATCCGATACCGTAATTATAAATCTGCCGCTGTTATCGCTTTTGTCAAAGTGATATTCCGTAATTCTGCCCGTATATATTGTTATTTCATCGGGCATTATATCTGGTGTTGCAAACAACGCAACAACGAGCGAAAATACAGATAACGCCATAACAATAATATCAACAAGAATAAACCCCTCAGGTTTGCGGATATTACCACGGAACAGCTTTGATTTCTCAGAGTTTATGACCTCGGCATTTTCCGAACGCTGTATCAGCTCCTTTGCAAAGCCGTCAATATTGAAAGCATTTTCATCTATCAATATAAGCCTTTTACCGACAGTGATAATCAGATTTCCGCCGTAACGTATTTTCTTCACTTGTGAATATTCATACCTGTGTGTTATCCTCAGCATATCCCGATAAGTAAAGTCCTTATCGGTGTAATCTACCCTCTGGTTTACAGTAAGGACAAGTATAACGCCAAGCACGACAAATACACCGAATACGATACAGGCAGCCATACCTGCACCGCTTATTGCCGCAGCTACCGTCACAACGCCGAAAAAAAGTGCGCATACAAGCCCTATAACCGCTATCTCTCTGCTGTTTATTACCATCCTGTAATCTATTTTGTTTTTTGATTTATATTTCATCGTTTCCTCTCACGAGTACATCTCTGCATTATCATCGTTCATTATATGATCTGTTTTTCATACGCAATACGGGGTGAACCGTCAGCAACATAAATGATACCGCATTTTGCAAATCCGTTTTTCTCAATAAGATGCCTCGTTATCTTGTTATCCTTATGCGTATCTATCGCACAAGAGTTATTGTCAGCCGAGACATCTGTTTTCTCCTTGCCGTTTATTCTTATATGAATTTATTATACTCGATTTAACTTCTTCGGTCAACCAAAAATTCCGCCCCGATAACCCGGGACGGAAAAATCTGTATTCAATATGCTATCCGAACCCATCAATCTTCCCTGTACTCCATAGTATACAGATACTGACCGGATTTCAGTTGCTTTTTTGCGGTATTCTTCATTCCGCACTTAGTGTATTTAGCTACCTTAAGCTCAGTGTCGGTATCAAGCACGCAGGGTATACCCTCCCTTGCCGCTTCGGAAAACGGATGTTCCAGTATCTTTTTCATATATCCTTTTCCCTGGTATTCACGCAGAACTACCACCATCGACACCGCTACATAATCCTTTTCATTTTTGTAGACTTTGGCATAAAGCTCCTCGCTTGAACCTGCCACTATTCTCACACTGCGGAATGACATCTCCCTTAGCATTCTCCCGACCATATGTAACGCAGGCTTCAGCTTTATTTTAGTGCTTTTGCGCCAATACGCAAGAAACCCCTCGTGATTGTCGGACGTAGTGTACAAAACTCCCGAGTTGTAAAAATACTCCGTCATTATCTCAAACGCCTTTATAATATCCTCACGAGGCGCAGTTGTGGCAATACCGTCACCCTCTGCGGCGAAGGCTTCGCCGATAAGCGTTCCGTAATGTGCCAGTTCTTCCTTTGTCATATTGCTTACTTTCTGCATGGTTTTTCCGCTCCTGTTCTAAAGTTAGTTATCACTAATTATATTATAACCGATTTCAATCCGGCAGTCAATCAAAAATTCCGCAATTTCCAAAGCAGACTGCTTTATATCAAATACAGCGTTTTACCTGCATACCGCAAACCGTCAATAAAATCAGCCGTATATTATGCAAAAACTGTTTTCGCATTTTTTATTTCGGCATTTTCCTCCCTTTTCGCATTTTTTATTTTGCTGTTTTACTCCTTTTCCGCACTTTTTGCAATACCCATCCCCATTTTTTGCATAAAAAACCCCGCCCCCGAAACCTCGGGAGCGGGGAAATCGCCTATATCTATCGCTTCACTTATGCATTCTTGTCAAGACCTGTGATTTCAAGTGTATCACGGGCGATAAGAAGCTCCTCATTTGTAGGAATTACCCATACCTCAACCTTGCTGTCGGGAGCAGAGATCTTTGTGAGCTTGCCCTTTAAGCCGTCGTTTACAGAACTGTCGAGCTTGATGCCGAGATATTCCATATTCTCACATACGCCCTTTCTTACTTCCGGAGCGTTCTCGCCGATACCGCCTGTGAAGATAACAACGTCAAGACCGTTCATAGCGGCTGTGTAAGAACCGATGTACTTCTTTATCTCGTATGTCAGCATATCTGTAACAAGCTGTGAACGCTTGTCGCCCTGCTGTGCGGCACTTGTAATATCTCTGTTGTCGCTGAACTGACCCGAAAGTCCGAGGAAGCCCGACTTCTTGTTGAGATAGTCGCTCATCTGTGCGGGAGTGAAGCCCAGCTTGTTCTGTACGAATTCAACAGCCGAGGGGTCAACACTACCCGAGCGTGTACCCATGATGATACCGTCAAGAGGAGTAAAGCCCATGGATGTATCTACAGACTTTCCGTCCTTGATAGCTGTTATGGATGAACCGTTGCCGAGGTGGCAGGATACGATGTTAAGACCTTCAAGGCTCTTGCCTGTGACCTCGCCGTACTTCATTGATACAAAGCGGTGCGATGTTCCGTGGAAGCCGTACTTTCTTACATGGAACTGCTCATAGCACTCATAAGGCATACCGAACATATAAGCCTTGGGAGGCATTGTCTGGTGGAATGCCGTATCGAATACTACTACCTGAGGAGTTGTTTCGGGGATAACCTTCTTGCAGGCTCTCAGCGCAAGTGCGTGTGCGTGGTTATGTACGGGAGCAAGGTCTGCAAGACCGTCTATCTGATCTATAACCTCGTCCGTTACAATTGTTGTCTTTGTGAATACCTCAGCGCCCTGCACTATTCTGTGACCTACAGCGCCTATCTCGTTCATATCCTTGATAACGGCGGCGTCGCCCTTTGTCATTACCTCAACCAGCTTTTCAAAAGCCTCTGTATGAGTGGGGAACGAACATTCCTCTACATATTCCCTGCCGTCAAACGTCTTGTGAGTGATCTTACCGTCTATACCGATACGCTCGCAATTTCCCTTTGCTATGACCGACTCATCCTTCATATCTATAAGCTGATACTTCAGTGATGAACTGCCGGCATTTACTACCAGAATTTTCATTTAAATAAGATACCTTTCTGAATTTATTTTTGCTGAACGCAATATCATTATTATTTTAAACCAAACCGCCCGAAAAATCAAGTGCTTTGGCGAAAAATACGACAGCTTGCCGATATTTTTACACCGTGCGGAGAAAGCAAGGGAAACCGCCTCTTCTCAAAGGCGGTTGTTTTTAACTCAATTTTGAGATCAACTGTTCATGAAGTTGCATTCTCCCCGGTAATATGCTAAAATATCCACGAGGGAAACCTTGGACGTCAGGCGACCGGGTGCCCCGGTTCTCTGTTCCGCCTTTTAACAACATAATGTATGCTACACTTTTTTTGACGGCGGATTTAAATGTCGAAACTATAAAAAGCAGCTCTATCTCCCGAAAGTGCGTTGCACTTTGAAATGAGGTGAAGCTGTGTACATAACGCTAAGTGATTTAACACAGATAGGAATATTTCTTACTGCTTTCACAGTTATGATTTTCACAATCATTTCTTTTAATAAAAAGAAATAACCGCCCATGTTGCAAACTTGCAGCGGTTATTTCGTAATAACTCTCAGGGAGCGACCGTCTGTCGTTTCCCTCTTTTTGTATCTATAATACTTCTTTTCTTCAAAAAGTAAATGCTTTTGCCGTGCCAATAAAAAAGACATTTTTTACTCATTTATTGGATAAAATCAATTTCTTCTCTTCTAATTGAGGATATATTGTGTTATGATATTTTCGGCTTGAACAGAGAATGGGTTCGCGTGCTGCCATCTCATATATTCTGAATATTAATATTGTTATATAATACCAATGTCATATATTGACTTTGTCGTGAAGATACGATAAACTTTAACAGAAAACCATTTTCATCATGAAAGGAAGATAATATGGAAATTAACTACACGAACCGCACGTTATTCTGCAGCGGGTGGGAATTTTTCAAGGCGCCTTTCGGCTCTGAATACTCTGACGGCTTTGATTTCACACCCGTTGACCTGCCGCACGACTGGCTTATATATAACACGAATAACCTGTACGAAACCTCCACCGGTTGGTACAGAAAGAGATTTACATACGAAAAAAAGTCTGGTGTGCATACCTGTATCCGTTTTGACGGGGTGTACATGGACAGTCGGGTTTATGTGAACGGGACTCTTGCCGGGGAGTGGAAGTACGGCTATTCTGCGTTCCGGTTTGATATAACGGAACTCATTCGCAGTGGGGAAAACACAATCACCGTGCGAGTTGACCATCATGCGCCAAATTCCAGGTGGTATTCCGGCGCAGGAATATTCCGCAAGGTATGGCTGTGCGAAATGCCGGAGATACGCTTCGGGAACGACGGCGTGTACATTTCCACATCAAAGGACGGAGATACATGGACCGCAGAGATCACCTCTGAAATAGTCCGTCCTGTGGGAACCGAGATAGCGGGAGTTCAGGTGCGCAGCACGATACTTGACGGTGCCGGCATGGAAGTAGCTTCAGCGACTTCCGATGCGTGCGCTGTGGATATCTCCTGCATTCCTGCGGCGGTCAGGGAAGCGGACTGCAGATATTCCCTCACCACGCAGAGCATGAAAGTAACCGCACCAGACCTGTGGGATGTCGAAGCGCCGAACCTCTACACGCTGATTTCCGAGATCATCAGCGGGAGAGGGGTCATTCAGCGGAAAACGCAGCGCTTCGGGTTCAGAACGATAGAATTCACCGCAGACCACGGATTTTTCCTGAACGGCAGGCACGTCAAGCTGCACGGTTCCTGCGAGCACCACGATAACGGCTGCCTTGGCGCGGTTTTCAACAAGACGGCACTGCGCCGCAGGTTCACGAAGTTAAGAGAAATGGGAGTGAATGCTATACGCACCTCCCACAACATGCCGGCCGAGGAATTCATGGACCTTGCCGACGAAACTGGAATGCTGGTGCTTTCAGAGGGCTTTGACATGTGGGAGCGTAGCAAGACGGAATACGACTATGCGCGCTTCTTTGACGATTGGGTGGAGCGCGACGTGGCTTCCTGGGTACGGCGCGACAGAAATCATCCCTCTATAATAGGCTGGAGCGTCGGCAACGAGATATTCGACACCCACGCCGACGAGCGCGGGCAGGAAGTGACTTCTATGCTTAGGCATCTGGTGGAATTACACGACCCGCGTCACAATGGATATGTCACATTCGGCTCAAACTACATGCAGTGGGAGAACGGGCAGAAGTGTGCGGATATTCTTAAGCTGGCAGGCTATAATTACGGTGAGCGGCTCTATAACGAGCACCACGAAAAGCACCCGGACTGGGCTATCTACGGCAGCGAGACCGCTTCGGTCGTTCAGAGCCGCGGGATATATCACTTCCCGCTTTCGCAGACTGTGCTTGCGGACGATGACGAGCAGTGCTCGTCGCTGGGCAACAGCTGCACCGGCTGGGGCGCTAAAAATACTGAAGAGTGCATAATAAAGGACAGGGATGCGGAATTCTGCGCCGGTCAGTTCATATGGTCAGGCTTTGATTACATCGGTGAACCAACGCCGTACAGCACCAAAAATTCCTACTTCGGGCAGTACGACACAGCGGGATTTCCCAAGGACAGTGCGTATGTTTTCCGGGCGGAATGGACCGACTATAAGAAGTCGCCGTTCGTGCATATTTTCCCGCACTGGGACTTCAACGAGGGTCAGCCCATCGACGTCAGGGTATGCTCAAATGCGCCGCGGGTGGAACTGTTCCTGAACGGGAAGTCGCAGGGGGCGTTCGATATCGACCACGCCCACGGGCAGAAGCTCACTTCCGACCACGTCATTCCCTACCACAAGGGAGAACTGAAAGCGCTTGCATATGATGAGAACGGCGCCGTTATCGCAGAGGACGTAGTGCGGTCGTTCGGCGATGCGGTGCGGCTGGATGCAGTTCCCGACAAGGCTGAACTGAACGCCGACGGCGAGGACCTGATTTATCTTGAGATAGCCGCTTACGACGAAAACGGCACATTCTGTGCGAATGCGGACAACCGCGTGAACATCACGGTAGAGGGCGCAGGCAGACTGCTTGGTATGGATAACGGCGACAGCACCGACCACGACCAGTACAAGGGGACTTCGCACCGTCTGTTTTCGGGCAGACTGCTGGCGGTCATCGGTGCGACTGACCGCACCGGAGATATTGCGGTAACGCTGACTTCACCGGGGCTCTCGGATAACACGGTGGTTCTGCGTGCGGTGCCTGCGGAGTTCGTTCAGGGGACTTCCTGCATTGAGAGTGCGCAGTCGGTTCCCACGGAATGCGGCAGGACCGACGAAATACCCGTAAGAAAGATAGAACTCTGTGCGGATACTCTGAAGCTCACGCCGGAACAGCGCAAAACCACGGTGCGCACGCTGATACTCCCTGCAAATTCAGATTATGCGGACGATATCGAATACCGTGTGACGAACATCAACGGTATCATAACCAACATTGCAGAGTGCACGGTTAGCGCTGACAGAACAGTCACGGTATGCGCAAAGGGCGACGGTGAATTCTGGCTGCGTGCGATGTGTAAAAACGGAACGGACAGCTGCCATCTCATTTCGGTGCTTCCGTTCACAGCTGAGGGGCTTGGCAGTGCGGTAACTGACCCATATGGATTCGTACCGGCAGGACTTTACACCCGTGCCAGCGACAATCTTGGCAACGGTGTGAACAGGGGTATCGGATTTGCATTCGGTGGGGAGTCGTGGGCTGCCTATGAGAATGTGGACTTCGGCACCGTGGGTACGGACACCGTGACGGTGCCCATCTGGGCCAATACCCTTGACCCTGTGGAAATACGGTTCTACGATGGCATTCCCGGCGAGGGAGGGGAACTGCTGGGCAGCTTCACATACCACAAACAGCCCGAGTGGATGGTTTTCAAGCCGGAAACATTCACGCTGCCTAAGGTGCTGCGTGGTGTGCATACATTCACTATGGTGGGCAATGCGGGGTACCAGGTCAGCGGGTTCACGTTCCGGCGTCGCAGCAGAGAATTCACTAACAACAACGCTGTGGACGCAGAGCGCATTTACGGTGATAAATTCACAGTCGGCAGCGCCAGCGTCACCGGCATTGGAAACAACGTGGTGCTGGAGTTCGGAGAGTTCGACTTTACGCAGGAACAGCCTGCCGCGCTTGTCATCCGGGGAGCTTCCGTGCAGCCGCTGAACAGCATTCACGTCACGCTGAACGACGAGCGCGTTCTCTGCGAATTCAGAACCGACAGTGCGGAAATCTGTGAAAGGAAATTCCAGCTGACCGGCGTATCCGGAAAGGTGAATGTTTCGTTCACATTCCTGCCGGGAAGCAACTTTGACTTTGAGTGTTTCAGGTTTGAAAAGTGAGCGCATCACGGCAACAGCATTTATTATTGAGGCGAAACAGATGACAGGTCGAGGCGGATATCAATAAAAAGAGCAGGTTCAAGGGCGGCTCTGAACATAAGACGTTTCTTGCTAATGCGATTATATTGAGCCTGAGAAACGAGGTTTAATGCGGTCTTTCTTAGTACATTGAGATTTAACGGGAAATTGTCCTTTCCGCCTCTTGAAGCGTCTTCGCGAAAGATAACGTCAAGATACCAATGAAGCAGATTTTAAATAGACCAATGCTTTCGAACGGAGTAAGAAAATTCATTAAGATCAGTCAATGATGAGGTAAAACACCTTGTAAACTCGTGGGTTTCACCTTTTTCGGTAATCGTTGATTTAACTGAACCAAGAGTTTTCAGCCCAATCCACTCGCTCCTTTGTTCAAGTCAAGATAAGTCGGTTAAGAGGCGATACTCTCTCTTTTCAATTCTCCCATGACCTTTGTCGAGAGTAGTTGTGGAGGGAATCACTTTATGGGAAACTCTAAAAACCGGTGTGAAAAGCAAAAACGGGCAGGGTGTGCCAGCTTCCAGGAAAGCCTTCTCGTAAGGCTGTATGCCTTACGAGGAGGCTTGATGACAAAGATGGTGCACACTGCACATTTTCGCTCACATGAGGTTTTTAGAGGTGACCTTATAAAATTCGTTGAAATAATCTTCCGTGCCCTTATACAGTGCAGGTTGATTCTGTTTTAACCCTATAACATAATCAGCTTTTTTCTCGATTATTGTTTCAACGATTTTCTTCTGACAGCTCATTGCATCTGCTGTGACAATTGAACCTTTAACATCAATTAGGTTGAGCAGTTCGGGAACTGCTGTGATTTCATTCGTTTTTTCTTCAACCGTCAGTTCACCCAGCGTAAGCTGATTTTCTGCAGCAAATGCACTTATTACGTGATACGCCCTGTGCTTTGCGTTTCCGCTTCCGCATATTGTTTTGCCGTCTATTGCAACCACGCCACGCTCCGCTCTTTCGGCTGCCACCCAATCTATCAGGCATGACGATAGTTCAGACGGGGCAAGTTTTTCAAGCACCCGTCTGAATGTATCACTGTCCTGTATACCGTTCGGAAGTTCAAGAAATTTCCCCAGATATTCTTAACGACTTTTGCCGAACGCCTCTATAGCGGCAAAATCTTCCCCTCCGCATATTACGGTACACAATCCAATGATTATTATATCTTCAAGCTTATGTCGGAAATTTCCGTATCCCGTCCTCCTTGGCTCTTTGATATTTTTTATCCCCATTTTTAATTCTTCTATTTTCATATTTCCTATAATGCTTCTTTTCTTCAAAAAAGTAAATGCTTTTGCTGTGCCGTCACTAACCGCAAAACCGCCTCTTCTCAAAGGCGGTTCTCCGTTTATCCGATTTTCCTCACAGGCCTTATATACTTCGGCTATCGCTTGCAGTCATTATAGAAGTAGAACACTCTGTCCTGCGTCCTGTCAAGCAATCCACATATAGTCCTGCAGATTCATTCCCGATATTTCGCTGAATTTCCTTGAAACATAGTATTCCGAGTAGCCAAGCGTCTGCGACAGCCTGCCGAGTGTCAGCCTTTCGTCCTCGCCGCTTTTTATACACCTGTCTATGTCGTCAACAATATTCTGAATATTCATATACCATTCGTTTATCTCACTCATCTGTTTTCCCCCTTACAGCTTTCTTCCGCCTTTCCGACTGAATTTATTTTACCATAAAAGAGAAGCGTCCGCTTGATACGGCTTGCTGTTCTTACTGAAGGCAGCACAGTATTTTCATATCAGATCAAGATAAGTCTTGAGATCGCCGACAAACTGATTTCCGCACCGTGCAAGCTCACCGAGCACTCGATCGGTTCCTTTTTCGGTCGTATACCAGTTTTCTTTGGTGATGTTATAGCAATGTACGGGGCAGACCGTCATATCAACATTCGGGAAAGCCATTTGAAACAGCATTAAGCATCGGCGAGCATGAAAGGCTTTACAAACAATTATACCGCTTTTTATCATTATGCCCTTTTCATCAACGGCTTTACGAGAGAGAAATGCGTTATCACGGGTATGCCCCGACTTGCTTTCTTCAATGATCGCAGTCTGCGGAACGCCGTTTTTTACGAGTACATCTGTAAAAAACTCGCAGTCTGACCGGTAATCGCCACTATAAATTTCCGCTTTTGAGCGGACGCCGTGCCATTTTTCCTCTTTAACGCTTACTCCTCCTGACGGGACTATCCAATCAGTCAATCCTTGTCGGTATAATTCTGCAGCATATTCGGGCTGTTCGGGGTGTGAGCCGCCCGGCAGAAAAATCGCATCGACCTTTTGAGGTTCTCCTGACACAAAGATATAATCTGAAATATCTGTGATGATCCGGTTTGGCATAGGTGTTCTCCTCTTAGTTTTTTTGTAAAAGAAAAATGCGTGAACGATACAGCTTGCTGTTTTTACTACTCTTCCGGCGTAAAGAACACATTCCCGTCATCGTCGGTCGTAAACACCGTGAAGCCGGTATAGCACACATTTCCGTAAATGTCGTTTATAACAAAACTGTATCTGTAGTCGCCTGCAGGCAGATTGACAAACTCTATCATATTGTCGCCGCTGTAGGTGCATTCATCGCCCTCGGCTTTGCCTGCAAAGTTACCCTCGCTGTCGTAGGTGTTGAATATCGGCACTAAGACATCGCCTTCTTTAAGCGGAACAACACTCCTTGCCGACTCGCCGTTTTCGTTTACACCGTCCCATGTTCCGAGTACCGTTATGTCATACGCATTGCCGTCCTGCGTCATAGCTATACGCAGATTTGTTTCCTTGCCGTTGAGCTTTACGGGAGAAGTGTATACCGAGCTGTTTCCGTTCTTCTCCACTATGAACATAGGGATAAGATTATTCTCGATCATATACCACTGCCCGCTGAAATTATCCTCGACCAGTCCCGATGAGAAATCTACCTTTGTACTCTGGTCAACGCCGAATTCGATAAGTTCCCCCGTTTCTTCGTCAACACGGTAAACAGAGCAGTTTACGCTCGCAAGGTTGTTTATAGTATCGTCCGTAACATTAAAGTAGAACGTTCCCTCATCATCAAGCACAGGGCCGACATCTATCTGCACACTGCTCTTATCACCGCAGAAGCCCATGTTGTCGGTTTTATTGTTGTAATGCTCCCAGTTGCTCTCATAGTCGGAATAATCCCCGTCGCTCCAGTACACCGCACCGTCCGCAAGCCATGTTTTTTCACCGCTGTACCCGTCCGTACTGCCGTTTTGTGCGCCGTATGCGATTCTGTCAACAAATGTCATATAGTACGGACTTACGCACACCTTGCCGAATGTGGCAAGCTCGGCAGAGCCGGAAACGCCGAACGGATAGTAGGTCGAAAGCCCCGTTGAGCCGTCCTTGTCCTCGCCGTAGATGTTATACACTACCGCCTTTTCAAGCGCCGACATAACCTTGTCCGCCTTGTCGCCCGATACCGTAGCCGCTATCATAGAGCCGAGATCCACCATGTTGGTATATCCCTCTGTATCGTTGTTACTGCCGTATGCTCTTACGGTATAGATGCTTCTTACCGCATTTGCAAGCAGTGCAGGGTCGGAAGAAATATCGTTCATTTCCTCGGCGGCGTCATTCACCGCCTTTACAAGTTCGTCTATTCGGCTGAGATCCGTTATCGAAAGCGTAGCCTCGCCGCCTGCGCCGATAGCCTCGCACGATGCCATAAAGCTGTCAGCGACCGTCTTTCCGAGTTCGGCTGTATCCGCTGTAGGATTACTTTCCATAAAGCCTGCTATCTCGGTATAATCCCAGCCGTAGCCCGGCTCCGTTTCCTCGGACGCAAACATATAGTCTGCGTGCGGTACAAGCATATTCGCCGTTTCGACCGTTGCCATGAGGCAGGCGTCAAAGCCGATGAACGCAAACTTATCCGTCATCTTATCATATACAGATGTAAGCGCAGTGTCTATCTCCTCAAGCGACAGCGAATCGTTCTCGTTAAGCTCGTCGAAGCACACGCCGCTGATACTTCCTCCGCCGTGATTCCAGAAGATAAGCCCCATTTTAGCCGCCGCATAGTTTTCTATACCCCAGCTTAAAAAATCGACAAGCACGTCCTCCTTGCCCATATTGACAGACTCTTTTTCTTCGATAAGGCTTATTTCTCCGCCCGTTACAACATAACGCTGTGTCTTTTCGGCAGAGATGCCGTATGTATCCGCCCACGCTCCGGCACCGCCCGTCTGAATGACGAACTTCACGTTCTCGCTTTTTGACCCTGCGATCATTTCCTCAATGTCGCCGCTCGCAAGCCCGTTCTCGCTTTCAAGGTCGCTTCCGCACATATAAATGAATACCGTCTGTGTGCCGTCCTCGCCCATAGGCTTTTCGGCTTCACGCTGTTTTCTTGCAATGCTTATCCCGTCCGAACCGCTGAACGTCAGCTTTGACGCACGACTGCCCGTAACACTTCCCTCATATTTATTATCACTGCCTTCACTGCTTTCCGAATTGCCGCCGTCGCTCGTCTGCCTGTTGTCGCTTGCCGTGCTGTCGGAAATCTCCTCATCGTCAAGGCAGCCGCTCGATAGCACAGCCGTTGCAAGCACCAATACCGCAAGCAGTGCCCGTAATATCTTTTCACTTGTTTTTCTCATAAGCTCTCCTTTTCTCTTAGCCGTAATTATAACCATATTCTCACATATTAATTATAATCGTTTTTCTCGGCAATTGCAACGAAAAGGCACAAACGGCATTTATTCGGCTGAAAACGGTAATTCTCCTCCCAAGCCGCTCCGAGTAAGTCATAACTAACCTAATTTTTACAAAAAAATTTTCAAAAACCTCTTGACAAACGCCGAAGTATCGGTTATAATAAAATCAACAAATCAGTAAACGTTACTGATTTCGCTAATAACAATAAGAAAATAATGATTTTATCACTATGAAAGGATAGGTAATTTACTATGAAAAAGTGGGTATGTCCGGTATGCGGTTACGTTCATGAGGGAGATACACCTCCCGAGTTCTGCCCCCAGTGCAAGGTTCCCGGCAGCAAGTTCATAGAGCTTAAGGAAAGCGAAAAGCTTGTATTTGCAGACGAGCACAAGGTAGGCGTTGCAAAGGCAGTTGAGGATGAAGAGATCATCGCAGGCTTAAAGGCAAACTTCGAGGGCGAATGCACAGAGGTAGGTATGTATCTCGCTATGGCAAGAGCCGCTCACAGAGAAGGTTACCCCGAGGTAGGCCTTTACTACGAAAAGGCAGCTTGGGAAGAGGCTGAACACGCTGCAAAGTTCGCAGAGCTTTTAGGTGATGTTGTAAGCGCATCGACTAAGGAAAACCTTGAAAAGAGAGTTGCCGCAGAGCACGGCGCTACACAGGGCAAGCTTGACCTCGCTAAGAGAGCAAAGCAGTTAAATCTTGACGCTATCCATGATACAGTTCACGAGATGGCTAAGGATGAGGCCCGTCACGGTAAGGCATTCGAAGGACTTTTAAACCGTTACTTCGGCAAATAAACAAAATTTAAATCTGTGCTGTTAAAAACAGCCTGAAAAAAGAAAGACTACAGACATACCTGAAAAGGTAGCAGCGTGTCGAAAAAGTATTTTTCGACACGCTGCAGACGTTGAGAAACACACGCAGACAAGGAAACCGCCCCGACAGGCGTACAAAGGTACGTTGAGGGGCGGTTGACGCTGTGAGCAAAAATGCTTTCACACAGCCGTTTTTTACGGCTGTGTGAAATTTTTTCTTGTCCGATTTCTAATTTGTTTCAGATTACTTTTCTCTGCATTTTTGCGGTGCGTGGGTTTATCGACAGTCTGATACCTGAAAAGGTAGGGAAGTAGTCTTTTTTGCAGTGTAATTAATACATAGCCATATATAAGCAGAGCAGTATGCTTCGGATATTTTTTGCTTATTTATCATTATATCCGATTATCTTTATCAGTCTTATGTCGGTATATCCGTATGCGCTCATAGGATAATCAACTCTGTCGGTTGTATTGCTGTTGATGAGAAGATCGACAACGTTGCCGTCATCGTCATATATCACCTTTGATACTATCACGCTGTGGTGCGCCCAGCCGTCAACTACATACTGGATAACATCGCCGGGCTGTGCGGAGAAAATATTACCGTCTGTTTCGGCTACGATGCCCTTGCCCGTATTCTTGCTGCAGTATTCGTAAAAATATTCCGTACCCGACCACGACCCCGACCTTCCTGTAGGAAGCTCGGAAAGGTCGCTTTCATCGTCAAACCATTTCCACTGCTCACTGCCGCTCCAGTCCATAGGTATCCCCGAAGCAAACAGCGACTGCGAAACGTAGTTCTGGCAATTTCCGCCGTATACGGCATAGTCGCTGTAAGCAGGGTTTCTGATTACGCTTTCGCCGTTTACCCATTTGTATGAATAAGCAACGGCTTTGTCACGGTCGTAGCTGTGCTTTGCGGTCTTTGAGGTTTTGAAGCTGTCGGGATCGGCGTTATAGTCCGCAAGCATCCGCTCCTGCTCGTTTACGTTGCTCTCCGCTTCCGCCTTGAGCTTTTTGAGAATGCCCGAATACATTTTATCGTAATCAAGGTTGTCGGGTATCTTCATATCTTTCAGATAATATTCATCAAAGTCGTAACCGAGATAACTCATTACACGTTCTTCTATGAGCAGGTTTACATCGGTATCATCCGCCAGAATATCAAACTTGTATTTCCCGTCTGTGCCTTTGGAAATCTGCGCCTCGACTTCCATACCACAGGACTCGGCAGGGGTATCGCATATTGCGAACGCAACCTTTTCGCTTATGGTATAGTTTATCGTGTAAATGCCCTTTTTCACGGTTGCGCTTTCTACGTTTATCACAAACGATGCCTCGTCATAGCGAAGATCGGCAGAGCGGCACTGCCTTGCGTATATCAGATATTGCAGCGAGGTATTGCAGAAACCTGCGTACAGCCTGCCGTATGTACTGTCGGTATTGAAATACTGCGACAGCGGGCTGTATTTCAGTTCACCTGCGTATTCGTATTTATCCGAGGTGTAGTCGAGGAGCAGCTGTTTTATCTCATCGTGGAGCTTTACGCTGTTGGCTGTTGTGACATTTCCGCTTATAAGAGCAATCTTTTCAGGCTCGGCAATGTCATTCACAGGCACGGCATCGGCAGCAGTGACGGTGGTTTCGCTTTCCTGCGCCGATGAAGCGCTGTCTGCGCCAATTTGCTTTTCGATATTCAATAAGGTCAAAAACGCACCGACCGTGACCGCCGCCGCAAATCCTATAAGGGCGAGCTTTTGCGGCTTCGAGCTTTTGCGCCTGTATCGTCTTTTTCTGTACAATGTATATTCTCCGTTTCTGTTCTTCCGTCATATTTATTATATCCTTTGAAACGCAGGTTTGCAATAGCGGCATCTCCGTTTTTAATATGATACATCCGCAACCTTAAACAAACCTTAGCCCTGCCTGCTTTGATATTTGTCAAAGTGCATAGGTATAAACTGCGTTTTGATGAACTGTGCACAAAAAGCACGATATTTAATTGACTTTGATATGCAATTGTGATAAAATCAATAGTATAAACAGCAGAATAACGTTTTGCTGTCTTAAAATTGCATATTACATAAAACAGGAGCAGACAAATGAATTACTGGAACAAAGAAATCGAATGTGCGCCGAGAAGCGAGATAGAGGCGTTACAATCCTACAGACTTTCACGCACAATAAGACGTGTATATGAAAATGTTGCACCTTACCGTAAGAAGATGGACGAGGCAGGAGTAAGACCCGAGGATATAAAATCTATCGCAGATTTGTCAAAGCTGCCTTTTACGACAAAGCAGGATCTCAGAAACAATTACCCCTACGGTATGTTTGCCGTACCAAGCTCAGAGGTCGTAAGAATACACGCATCATCGGGTACAACAGGCAAGCAGACAGTTGTCGGCTATACGGCTCATGATATTGACGTGTGGGCTGAATGCGCCGCAAGAGCGCTTACCAATATCGGCGGAACAAAGGACGATTATGTTCAGGTCTGCTACGGTTACGGATTGTTCACAGGCGGTCTTGGTATGCACTACGGAACAGAAAAGCTCGGTGCTACCGTTATTCCCGCATCGGCAGGAAACAGCCTGCGTCAGCTTGAAATGTTCAGGGATTTCGGCACTTCTATAATCTGTATGACCCCTTCATACGCTATAAGCCTTATAGAGCTTATGCACGAAAAGGGCTTCAAAAAAGAGGATTTCAATCTCAAGGCAGGTCTGTTCGGCGCAGAGCCGTGGACAGACGAGATGAGAAAGCAGATTGAGGACGGACTCGGAATAAATGCCTACGACATCTATGGACTGTCGGAAGTAATGGGTCCCAGCGTGTCTGCCGAATGTCAGTATAAATGCGGTATGCACATCTGCGAGGATCACTTCATAGCAGAGGTCATCGACCCCGATACGCTTGAGGTATTGCCCGCAGGTCAGCAGGGCGAGCTTGTATTTACCTGTATAACAAAGGAGGCACTGCCTCTTATCAGATACAGGACAAGAGATATAGCTACTCTTATCTATGATAAGTGCGAGTGCGGAAGGACGCATGTGAGAATGCTGAAGCCCCAGGGCAGAACAGATGATATGCTTATCATCAGAGGCGTAAACGTATTCCCATCACAGATCGAATCGGCACTGCTGTCGGTTGACGAAAAGGCTACCAACTACCTGCTGGTCGTTGACAGAGTGAATAATCTTGATACCCTTGAAATTCAGCTTGAAACCCGTCCGGATATGTTCGGTGACGGTGTAAAGACGCTTGAAAACTACACAAAAAGGGTAAAAACGGCGATAGATTCCGCTATCGGCGTAGGAATCAATGTAAAGCTGCTTGAACCCAAGACCCTTGCACGCTCAATGGGCAAGGCTGTAAGAGTTCAGGATAACAGGGCTATAAAGAACAAGTTTGAAAAGAAATAATTTGGAGGAGGTACAGTATGTATATTGATCAGATTTCGGTTTTCGTTGAAAACAAAAAAGGCAGACTTGCAGGTATTATGGAGGTACTGAACAAGGCAGGCATCGACATAAGAGCAATGACTATTGCGGATACGGCGGACTTCGGCATACTGCGTATGATAGTAGATGATACCGACAAGGCGCTTGAGGCACTTAAGGCAGACGGCTGTACAGCGGCTGTTACAAAGGTCATCGCATTCACTATCCCCGATGTATCGGGCGCATTATATAACGTTATGGGCAAGATAAATGCCTGCGGAATAAACGTTGAGTATATGTACTCCGTAATGGGTAAGGTTGCAGGCAGAGCGGATATTGTTATCCGTGTCGAAGATGTTGAGAAGGCATCTAAGGTGCTTATCGACAACGGCGTAACTCTTATTGAAAAGAAAGACCTCTGCAAGTAAGCGATAAGCAGAATATTATCCGCTCCGGTGCGTATTGCCCGGGGCGGATTTTTGTATACGGCATAACGGCTTCCGACCGAGTTAAAGACAATTATGCCACAGTCTGACGAAAAACCTATATAATTATTGAAAATGGGGTTTGGGGCGTAGCCCCAAGCGGGGTGAGGGCGGCAGCCCCACACTCAGCCCCTTTCCTGGGGAAAGGGGTTTGGGGATAGGGATTGAGGATAAGCACTTTTTTAAAAACAGACTTTTTCTATAATCTGAAACAATTATGCATTGCGTTACGGTAAAAACTGTTATATAAATTTTACATTTCCGCTATTGACAAAAGTATATAGCTGTGCTATACTCAAACCATAGGAAACGGTAGTTACCGCTGACGGATAACCGTGAATCAACACGGGTGCTGTAACTGCCTGCCCGCCGAATCAAGCGGACACCTTATGCCGACCGTCTGGGCAGTCCGAATAGGGCTGCTTTTTGTTTTGTATGCGGAAAAATATTCCGCTGAAAAGCAGCAAACGTGTATTGCGATTATTCGCAGGAAGGAAAGGTAAAATTATGGGAAACACAACTGACCTCAGCGTTCGCTTCAAGGATTACTGGGACGGATTCAAGCCCGGTGAATGGCAGGAGGGTATCAATACCCGTGACTTTATAATGACAAACTTCACACCTTACTCAGGCGGACCGGAATTTTTATGCGGTCCTACCGAGCGCACAAAAGCGCTTAACGCAAAGCTTGGAGAGCTTTTCAAAAAAGAACGTGAAAACGGCGGTGTACTGGATATAAACACAGAGGTGGTATCATCTCTCTGCAATTATCCTGCGGCATATCTTGATAAGGAAAATGAGCTTATCGTTGGCTATCAGACAGACGCTCCGCTTCGCAGAGGTGTAAATCCTTTCGGCGGTATCAGAATGGCGAGAGGTGCGTGCGAGGCTTACGGCTACAAGCTTTCGCAGAGCGTTGAAGAACACTTCGAGTACCGTACAACACATAATGACGGCGTGTTCAGAGTTTATACAGACGAGATGAAGCTTGCACGTCATATAGGTATTATAACAGGTCTGCCCGACGCATACGGCAGAGGAAGAATAATCGGCGACTACCGCAGGGTAGCACTTTACGGTGTTGACTATCTTATAGAGCAGAAACAGCTTGACAAGAAAAAGGTCGGAGAAAACATAATGGACGTAGATACGATCCGTCTTTCCGAGGAGCTTTTCCAGCAGATTAGCTTCCTGAAGAAAATGAAGGAAATGGCGGCTATGTACGGCTATGACATCAGTATGCCCGCAAGAAACACTAGAGAGGCTATCCAGTGGACATACTTTGCTTATCTTGCATCTATAAAAGAGCAGAACGGTGCGGCAATGTCGCTCGGCAGAACATCGACATTCTTTGATATTTACGTTGAGCGTGATATGAAAAGAGGCATTCTTACAGAAGAGCAGGCGCAGGAACTTATAGACGATTTCGTAATGAAGCTCCGCAGTGCAAGACATCTGCGTACTCCCGAATATAACGAGCTTTTCGGCGGCGACCCGATGTGGATAACAGAGAGCATCGGCGGCGTGAACAACAGCGGTGTTCCTCTTGTCACAAAGGGCAGTTACAGAATGCTGAACACCCTTTATAACCTCGGTTCTTCACCCGAACCCAACCTTACTATCCTGTGGTCGGAAAGACTGCCTGAACCTTTCAAGAAGTTCTGCGCAAAGCTGTCTGTCGACACAGATTCGATACAGTACGAGAATGACGACCTTATGCGTATGGAATACGGCGATGATTACGCTATCGCCTGCTGTGTATCGGCTATGAAGGTCGGTAAGCAGATGCAGTTCTTCGGCGCAAGATTCAACCTTCCCAAACTCCTGCTCCTTGCCATAAACGGCGGCTATGATAATGTTACCGGAATGAAGATAGGTCCCCAGATGGAGCCTTTACAGGGCGACAAGCTCGATTATTACGAGGTAAGAGGCAGACTTGATATTTACCGTGAGTGGCTGTGCAAGCTGTATGTGAATACAATGAACGTTATCCACTATATGCACGACAAGTACGCTTACGAAAAGACGCAGATGGCTCTGCACGATACAGACGTTGACAGAATGATGGCATTCGGCATTGCGGGACTGTCTGTAATGGCTGACTCGCTCAGTGCCATAAAATATGCCGATGTAAAGCCTATCCGTGACGAAAACGGTTATATAATTGATTTTGATACAAATGGCGACTTCCCAAAGTTCGGCAATGACGACAACAGAGTTGATAAGATAGCTCAGAACATTATCCAGAGAGTATCAACAGAGCTTCGTAAGAATCCGACCTACAGAAACGCTCGTCATACCCTTTCGGCACTTACTATCACATCAAACGTTGTGTACGGCAAGAAGACAGGCTCAACTCCCGACGGAAGAAAGAAGGGCGAGCCTTTCGCGCCCGGCGCAAATCCGATGCACAACCGTGAAACAAACGGTGCTATAGCATCGCTGAATTCCGTTTCAAAGCTCCAGTACGATTACTGCCGTGACGGTATTTCAAATACATTCTCTATAGTTCCCGATGCGCTCGGAAAGACGGACGAGCAGAGAGTGGAAAACCTTGTTGCCGTGCTTGACGGTTACTTCTCAAATTATGCGCATCATCTCAACGTAAATGTTCTCAACAAGGAGATGCTCATTGAGGCGTATGAAAATCCTGAGGCTTATCCCAATCTTACCATCCGTGTATCAGGCTATGCTGTCAACTTCCACAAGCTGACAAAGGAACAGCAGAGAGAGGTTATCAGCAGAACGTTCCACACGGTGATGTAACATGGAGTGCAGATACAGTGCAATACAGACGCTCGGCACGCTTGACGGTCCGGGAGTGCGGTTTGTATTGTTCCTGCAGGGGTGTCCGCTCCGTTGCGGATACTGTCACAATCCCGAAACAAGAGATGCAAGCGGCGGAAAAACAGCCACCGTCAAAGACGTTATGGAAAAGGTGCTGAGATGCCGTAATTATTTCGGTAAGAACGGCGGTATCACGGTATCGGGCGGAGAGCCGCTTATGCAGGCAAAATTCGTAACCGAGCTTTTTAAGGAATGTAAAAGGCAGGGTATAAACACCTGTCTTGATACATCGGGCTGTATAATGAACGATGACGTTACGGAGCTTCTCAAGGTCACCGACCTTTGTATGCTTGACATAAAGATGACAAATGACGAGGACTACAGGAAGTATATCGGTTGCTCCCTTGACGCACCGCTGAAATTTCTTGACAAGCTGACCGAAATGAACGTTGAAACTTGGATAAGACAGGTGACGGTATGCGGCGTAAATGACGATGATACGAATATCAAAAGGCTTAATGATATAGCAAATAAGCACGATAATGTCACTTTTGCGGAGCTTCTCCCGTTCAGAAAGCTGTGTAAGACGAAATATGACGATATGGGCATCGAGTTCCCGTTTGATATATATCCCGAAACCTCGCATGATGTAATCGAGGCGCTTAAACCCGGTCTTGATAAATTTGTATTCTGAATAATTTGTGTCCCCGACAGTACGGCTGTCGGGGATTTCGTCTGTCGAATGACAGCAGCACAATAAGCACCTGCTTTTTATGTGTAATATGATCAATTTTTGCTCACAGAGTGCATTTCTCCCAAATAATATTGACTTTTGCCTGATGATATAGTAAAATAAAAGCAGTATGTATGATTGAATAGCTGTATTTCGGTTTTTATTTATTTTTCAGATAGGGGGCTGTATTTATGAGTAAGACCGTATTGTTTGTTGCGTCTGTTACCAAAAAGCATATTATACAGTTCCATCTGCCGTATATGAAGTGGTTCAAGGAGCACGGATATAAGGTTCATGTATGTGCAGGTGATGATTTTGAACCGGAAGAGGCAAGACATATACCATATTGCGACGAATATTACATAGTACCCTTTTACCGTTCGCCGTTTGCTACGCAGAATTTCCGCTCATATAAGGAATTGCGCAAGCTGATTGACGAAAACGAGTACGAGCTTGTGCATTGCCACACTCCTGTAGCGGCGGCGATAGCACGTTTTGCTCTCAGAACCGCACGAAAAAAGAAAAATACAAAAGTTTTATATACAGCACACGGTTTTCATTTCTATAAGGGCGCACCGAAGATAAGCCGTTTGTATTACAGTATCGAAAAGGCAATGATACGCTTTACAGACGGCATTATCACTATAAATGAAGAGGACTATCTTGCGGCAAAGAAAATGTGCCGCAATAAAAAGTGTGACGCTTACAAGATCTCAGGTATAGGTATTGATTTAAACCGTGTCAGAAATTCTATCCGTACAAGAGAAGACATCAGGGATGAATTCGGGATACCGCATGACGCTTTTCTGGTAATGTCAAATTCCGAGATCAACGAGAATAAGAATGTTGAATGTTCTATAACTGCGGTCGCCGCAAACAGAGGCGTATATATGCTTATCTGCGGCACGGGCAAAAGTATGGATAAGTGCAGAGATCTTGTAAAGGAACTTGGTTGCACCGACAGGATTATATTTGCAGGCTACCGTTATGACGCAAAGGAGCTTCTGCACGGTGCGGATGCGTTTATATTCCCGAGCTACCGTGAGGGACTCGGACTTGCGGCTATTGAAGCTATGGCGGCAGGACTTCCGCTGATTGTTTCCGACAACAGAGGAACAAGGGAATATGCGGTAAACGGTGAAAATGCGATTGTATGCGAGTGCAACAATATATCACAGTTTATTGATGCGATACAGCTTCTGAGTTCAGATAAGCAATTATGCGAAAAGCTCGGAAAAAACGGATATTCCTGTGCCGATAAATACGGAATTGAAAATTCGCTTGCCGAAATGGCTGAGATTTACGGAAAATACGTTGATATACCAACGTTAAAAACTGAAACGGAGGCGTTATCGGGTGAAAACAGATAAATACAAAAAGCTGTTGTCACGTTGCCCCGTATTTCTTTATGCGGCTGAAAAAACGGCAGCGGAAAATAACGATGCATTAGCACAGGTCACGGCATACGTCACCGCACCTGTGCTCTTTTGCTATGTCAGATTTATTCTTGACAGTGCGGCTGAGCATAACATACACAGAATATATTTTCTTTCCCGTGACGGTTATATCTTAAAGCAGATAGCAGACGTAATAGCAGAAAGAGAGAATCTTCCGGTTAAGACTAGCTATCTCTATGTATCACGTTATTCGCTGAGAAATGCGCTGTATTACAAATGCGAAAGTGCCGAGGATTTTGAACGTGCGGGATTTTTTGGACATTGTGCGGTGCAGAGTGCGGAAAATACCCTGAAACGTGCAGGGTTAAATGAGAGTCAACGTCTGGAGGTTTACAAAAATACAGGCTTCAGCGGCGATGAAAAACGTATAATGAGCGATAGGGAATACAACGATTTTTGCAGTGAACTTAAAAAAGATAAAGCATTATTTGAAAGTATAAAAAAACAGGCGGAAGAAAAATACCGTAATATTATCCTGTATTTTGAACAGAGCGGATTGCTCGATAATGAAAAAAAGGCACTGGTTGACAGCGGCTGGCTCGGCTCGGTCCAGAGAACGCTTACAGAGCTTGTAAACGATAAAACTGACGTTAATAATATTGTCGGTTTTTATTTCGGTCTTTACAGAAAAAAAGACGACAGTTACAGAGCGTTTTTGTTTGATATATCGGACGCACATAAATATGTGCCGACATTCTGCAATAATCTTTTTGAGTGCTTCTGTTCGGCACCTCACGGCATGACAACAGGCTATGAGCTTAGCGGCGACAAGGCTGTGCCGATTATGGCGGCGACGAATCCGCAGCTTGCAAAAGCCGCAGATATGCAGATAAAAACAGCGGTAAGATTTACGCAGTATGTATGCGAAAAACATAATGAAATAAGCAAAGAAATGCTCAGGACAATTTCTTCCCGTCTTATAAAACAGCTTATGTATAAGCCGGACAAGCAGGAAGCAAAAATTCTCGGTGAGTTCCCTTTCTGCGATGATGTAACCGAAATCAGAACACAGCCTTTAGCTTGCGACTGCGGCGGCAGTATAAAAAATATTCTGTTTATAAACAGAATACTCAGAAAAAGAAAAGGGCTGAGTATTTATCCCGAAAGCGGAATGTACTGGCTGTACGGAAGTATAGTCCTTACAGGCTGTAAGCCTGCACAGGTTTACAGGATTAGTGTAAGACTGTGGGAAAAATTAAGGCTCATAAAGGAAAAGAGAAAATTATGCCGTTAATTTCTGTGATTATGGGTGTGCATAACAGTGAACCCGAAAAGCTGAAGGCGGCTGTCGGATCGGTTCTTTCGCAGTCGGTGAGCGACATCGAATTTATAATATGTGACGACGGCTCCGACAACGGGACAGGCAGGCTTCTGTCCGAAATATCGGACGGCCGTGTGAAAATAATAACATTCAAAGAAAACCGAGGACTTGCGGCGGCACTCAATGCCTGTATTGACATAGCGCAGGGAAAATATATCGCAAGGCAGGACGACGACGATATCAGTCTGCCGGGAAGATTTGAAAAACAGACCGAGTACCTTGACAGTCACAGCGATACTTATTTCATCGGAACAAATTGTGAACTTTATTCGGAGAGTGAAGGCGTATACGGTGAGCGTATCATGCCGCCGACGGTCGATAAGAAAAGTTTCCTTTTCAATTCACCGTTCATACACGGCAGTATGATGTTCAGACGTGAGGTTTTTTATAAAGAGCGTTACAGGACGCTCGGCAAAAACCGCAAATACGAAGATTACGATTTATTTATGAGGCTTTGCGCAGACGGTTTCAAGTCCGCAAATCTGTCGGAAAAGCTGTACAGATTTCATTATGATAAATCGAAAAGAGGGGTTTCGTATTCTATGCGCAGAGATGAGTTCAGAGTGCGTATGGAAGGCTTCCGAAAGCTCGGACTTATGCCGAAAGGCTTTTTCTATGCGTTGAAGCCGCTGATACTCGGATTTATTCCGAGAAAAACCGTTATGAAGATCAAGGAAAAGACCGGTAGGATTTGAAAATTGTTAAATATATGACGCATTTTGCATAAGGCAGGGGAGCGGTCGTTTTTTTCTTTGTGGTAATTGCACATTGTAAACAGGCTTGAAATGTGGTAAAATTAATTGTTACTTTAATATGCAGGACACTAAATACGATTGTATATCTATGAAAGAGAGTTGAATATAAATTTGGGCGATAAGTTCAGCATTGACGACATACTCGCAGAGTTCGGCGACGATAGCAAAAAAAGCGGCGATAACAGCGGTGCGGATATTCCCGTGAAAAAAACTCCGCAGTCAAAGCCGACACCGGGTGCTACGATGATACTTCGTTCCATAGACGAAAAGAAAAAGTCCGAAACCAACGAAAAAAAGAGCAATACGCAGGAGTTGACGGAACAGAAAATCAAGCACATGAAAGCCGATATCGGCGATAAATACAAACCGGACAAAAAAGCGGCAACTGTCGAAAAACAGCCGAACCCGGAGAAGAAGAGCACGGCATACAGACATTTATCGGAATTTGAAGAAGAAAAGCCGATAAAAAAATCCGTACACCGCAATGTCTCCGAATCGGAAAAACAGGTGAATTCAAAAACGAATGAAACTCACCAATCCGAAAAAACCGCAGAGCGGATAAAAAAGTCTGCACACGAACAGTCAAGGATTCAGGAAAAAGAGCATAAAACCGGAATAATCTCCGAAAAGAATACCGATAAAAAAGAAAAGATAAAAGTATCCATAAATACGAGTGCGAACATGACTTTTATGGATAAAGTAAAGCAGAACAGATTCCTTTTTGAAGAGCTTACAAAAAGAGATTTCAAGAAGAAATACAAGCGTACCGTACTCGGCATATTATGGAGCGTGATTTCTCCGTTTCTAACGTTCACGATACAGTATTTTGTGTTCGGCTACATTTTTAACCGTCTTGACTCGGGATTCGTCGTGTATCTGCTTACAGGTACGCTTATGTATACATTCTTCAGCAATGCGACAACAGCAGGAATGTTCTCGATGTATTCAAACGGAGCGATACTGTCAAAAGTAAAGGTGCCTAAGGCATTGTTTGTGCTTTCGTCAAACTCCGCCGCAACATTCAATTTTCTGCTCACTTTGGTGGTCTATTTTGCATTCATGATAGCCTGCGGTATAAATTTCGGTTTTCACCTTTTACTTATGCTGTATCCGATAATCTGCCTTATAATATTCAATATCGGAATGAGTTATATTCTTTCTACTCTTTTCGTGTTCTTCAAGGATATACAGTATCTTTATCAGATATTCACAATGCTGCTGACTTATCTTTCGGCGATCTTCTATGACATCAGATCGTTCCCAGAGGATATGCAGTTCATATTCCGCATTAATCCGATATATCAGTATATATCCTATATGAGAGAGCTTGTTATGCAGTCAACTGTTCCGAGCTTATCGCATCATATTATATGTCTTGCATTTTCACTCGGAATGTTGGGACTCGGTGTGTTCATACACAAAAAGACAGAGCAGAAGTTTGTTTACTATTATTGATATGAGGATTATAAATGGTTATTGATGTAAAGAACGTTACGGTTCAATATACAGTCAGCAATTTCCGTGAGATCGGACTGAAGGAATATCTCATCAAGAAGCTCAAAAAGGATATCAGGACAGAGCATTTCACGGCAGTTGACAATGTTTCTTTCAGCCTTGAAGAAGGCGATTTTCTCGGCATAATCGGTACAAACGGCGCAGGTAAGTCTACTTTGCTCAAAGTAATATCCGGCATTATGAAGCCTGCAAAAGGCAGTGTTACAGTTAACGGGAAAATAGCGGCGCTCCTTGAGCTTGGTTCGGGTTTCGACTCCGATCTCACGCTTAAAGAAAACATATTTCTCAGAGGTGCTATGCTCGGCTATACGAAGGAATTTGTAACCGAGAAATATAAGGAAATTCTTGAATATGCCGAGCTTACCGAATTTGAAAACAGAGCTTTCAAGCAGTTGTCATCGGGTATGAAATCACGCCTTGCGTTTGCGATTTCGTGTCTTATGGAGCCTGAGATACTGATACTTGACGAGGTTCTGTCGGTCGGTGATGCCGCATTCAGGGCAAAGAGCGAGGCGACTATGATGAATATTATCAAGAACGGTTGCTGTACCTTATTTGTTTCACATTCGCTTCCGCAGGTACGCAGGCTTTGTAATAAGGTTCTGTGGCTTGATAAGGGTAAGCAGATAGCCTTCGGCGATGTCAATACGGTTTGCGATAAATACGACAGATACATTCAGACTGTAACCAATATGCAGAAGATAAAATTCTGAAACATCGGAGAAAAATATGGCTATATATCTTATTGACTTTGAAAATGTACATTCGGACGGGCTGAAGGGAATCGAACAGCTCACAAGCAAGGACGAATGTTACATTTTCTACAGCGAACACGCAGGTGTACTGACATTCAATATGCACAAAAAGATATCAGAAAGCCGTGCCAAGATGTATTATGTCGAAGCACAGGTCGGTATGAAAAACGCACTCGATTTTCAGCTTGTATCGTATCTCGGATATATGATAAGAGAAAAGCCCGAACTGAACTACTGCGTTGTATCAAACGACAAGGCTTTTGAGCTCGTGGGTAGGTTCTGGCAGAAAAAAGGCGTGAATGTAATATCTGCGGTTTCACTTGATAAGGCAAAGGAAAACGAGTATCACGGAAAAATATATGCAGAGCTTGAAAAGCTTATACCCGACAGCGAAGAGCGTGAGTTTGTTGGAAAATGTATAAATGAACTTTCCACAAAATCCGGCATAAACAACCGTATCGTAAAGAAGTACGGCACTACCCGTGCAGGAGAGATATACAGACTGATAAAGCCTCTGCTGACCGATAAAAAGGGCGACAAGAGGCAGAAATAAAAAAACAGGGCGGTCACTGCGTAACAGCAGTGACCGCCTCAGCGTGTCGGAAAAGTATTTTTCGACACGCTGCAGACGTTGAGAAACACACG
>ERZ773192.468-NODE-468-length-50397-cov-4.938501_pt1 | contig 50397 bp, 44 predicted proteins | sample MGYA00581010_ERZ773192 | MGnify/ENA primary metagenome ERZ773192 (study PRJEB29015, sample SAMEA2737741) | human gut metagenome | biome: human gut; feature: human-associated habitat; material: faeces | place: China | collected 2012 ...
GCATCTGCCGCGATTTCCGGTCCGCAATGTTCGTCACGGTACACGTATTGATAATGTAAACATCCGCTCCCGGTGCAAAAGGCACGATCTCGTACCCTCTGTCTTCGAGGAGCTGCTGGATGGCTTCCAGCTCATATGCGTTCACTTTACACCCAAGATTATGCAAAGCTACCGTTTTTTTCATGCCATACTCCTTTCTTCTTCATCTTTATTATTAAAAATCACGAAGATTCCACTTTATCTTTGTATGTTTTCGCATTGACTTTTTCCCCTCCAGACGGTAAGATAAAGCTGTTAAATGAGGGTAATAAATAATGTTAACCAAATAACAGGGAGGATTACAAACATGAAAACAGTACAGATTTCTCTTAATTCTATCGACAAAGTAAAATCTTTCGTCAACGACATTTCCAAATTCGATTTTGATTTCGATCTGGTATCCGGAAGATACGTAATCGACGCAAAATCCATCATGGGAATCTTCAGCCTCGACCTTTCCAAACCGATCGACCTGAACGTCCATGCTGATGGAGATGCTCTTCAGACCGTACTTGATGTTCTTGCTCCGTACATTGTATAATTACGATAGAACATAAGGGCCGCGCACAAAATAGCCGCTGATTTACTTGTGATCTTCATCGTTAAAACCTCCGTTTTGTTTCTCGTGCCCAAAGACACCTTTAAGTTTATTATACCGATAAACAACACAAAGTCAACAGCCTATATCCGTTTTGTCCACCTTTTAATCATAATATGCACCTTTTCGGTTGACATAACCGCGTGATTAAGTTATAATATATACGAAAGCTTGTTTCCAGCATACTCTGTCGCCGAACGCTTCAAAAATCCTTCCCCGTCAGCGGCAGAATTTACCGCAGAACAGGGGTTGAGCGGCTGCGGGAACGGGCTTTTTATGAACGCGTGAAAGGACGAACGAAATGTCAAGAAAAAATTGCCGTAATAACCGCAAGAGCCGACGACCGCACCCAGAAGGATATCATATGCGGAATAGCCGAGGCGGCATTTGCCGCGGATACGGACGTGGTGGTGTTTTCAAATATTTATAATCACTGGATAAGGGACGAATTTCTCAATTTTGAAAATGTCATATACGATTTTTTTGATCCGAGCGGCTTTGACGGAGTTATTGTCACTGCGGAAGCGTTTCTGGACATTTCCATGCTTTCGCCGGTGTATGAAAGGGTAAGGAGATCCGGTATCCCTGCCGTTGCTATCGGCGGGGATATCGAGGGCTTCCAAAGCGTCTACTCGGACGACGTAATCGATATGGAGCGGCTTTGCGAGCATCTGATAACGGTTCACAAATTCATGGATATAGATATCTTGACGGGACCTAAGGACAATATTTTTTCTTACAGACGGCTGGAGGGCTGTAAAAGGGCGTTTGACCGTTCGACAAAAACAAGGTTTTTTTCGGCTCGTTCTGGTATGATTCGGGGGAGCGGCTGAGAGTGTTATAAAATATGTGTTATCAAATTAAAGTGTAATAAATTGCTGGAACAAAAATTAATTGAGCCGATAAACAAAATGCGAGAGCAACTAGCAAAGACACACTGAATATAGTACAACGTAACAAAATAGAACGTAGCTGACATTACCCCTTTTCGTCCAAAACGAGCGGGGGCTTTTTTTGTCAGCGCGTGAAGCTCTGCGTTGCGCGGGGTTATTCAGCCTTAATTACAGCGCGGTATTTCGTCCCGCGTCCGTTTCCGATTTTCTCGATTTCGCCGGATTTCAGTAATCTGCCGAGTTCGACCTCGACGGTCGTAACGCTGATGTCGGGAAGTTTGTCGCAAATATCACGTTTGGAAACAGGCAGCAGACTGCCCGTTATAAAATCCTCGATTCGCTGTTTCTTTGTTATCTTTTTATCCTTGAAATTCGCAAATCTGCTGTCAAGCTCGAAGTAGCTCATTTTCAGATTGAACAGGAAATTTTCGATGAACGGAAAGTAGCTGTTATCGTTCTCGTGCCAGCGCTCCGAGGACTTCTGCAAGGACGTGTAATAGTAATTTTTGTAGGTGTTGATTTGTTCCTCAATTGACACATATTTTCCCGCGCTGAACCCGCTTTTATATAACAACAGCAGCGACAGCAATCTTGACATTCTGCCGTTTCCGTCGCGGAACGGGTGAATGCAGAGGAAGTCCAGAATCACGCACGGGATAAGCAGCAGCGGGTTGATTTCCGACTCCGAATACGTGGCATGGTACGCAAGAATCAACTGTTCCATCGCCGCGGAAGTTTCGCTTGCGGGAACCGGCGTGAAACGCACGCTGCGAACGCCCCGGCGGTCGGTTTCCATGATGAAATTGTCCTCCGTTTTGTACTTTCCTGCGAGGTCGTCGCCGCTGGGCTGGAGGAGCATTCGGTGCAGCTCCAGTATGCTTTTTTCGCTGAACGGAATGTCAGAATAACTGCTGTGGATAAGGTCTAGCGCGTCGCGGTAGCCTGCAATTTCAAGCTCGTTATGTCCCTGCGGCACGGTGGATTTGTTCACGATGTCGCGGATACGCTTGTCCGTCGTGATTATCCCCTCGATGGCATTGGAACTTTTCACCGACTGTATCTTCGCGACGGATTCCATCGCCGAGAATACGTCCGCGAAGTCGGTTCGGCGAAGCTCCGCCTTTGCTTTCATCTCGTAGATCGAGGTCGCGGAGTTCATTATGTCGGCGGGAACGCTGATTTTTTTCAGGAATGTGTAGTCGAACTTTCGCATGGCTTCTCCTTATATTGCGGTTTATCTGCATATATTATAGCTTATTATATGCAGATTGTCAACATACAATATTGAGAAAATTACTCAATCCGAAATGTTGCTCGCGCACTCCCTCTCGATTTCCGCGGAGTCTTTCCAGCCCTTTTCCCGTGCGGAACGCTTGCCCTTTTCCAGCTCGCTCATCAGCCGCAGGAGAGCAACGATTTCCTCATATTCATCAATTCAAAAAAATTTCCGACTGCCGCTATCGGCAATTTCAGCAAATTATCCTCCAAAAAATTCTCTTGATTTTTTGCCGATAATGGTATATAATATCCAAAAGGAGTTGAAATCATGAAATACATATCCGTAAAGCAAGCCGCAGAGCTGTGGAGCCTGTCCGAACGCAGCGTCCGGAATTACTGCTCGCAGGGGCGCATAGATGGCGCGTTCCTGACCGGAAAGACATGGAATATCCCCGAGAATGCGACCAAGCCCACGCGTACTGCGACGGCAAAAAAAGAGCCCTCCACCCTCGCGGAGATACTCGCGGACGAAATGCAGACCGGCCGCAAAGGCGGTATCTACCACAAGATACAGGTGGAGCTGACCTACAACTCCAACCACATCGAGGGCAGCCGCCTGACTGCCGACCAGACGCGCTACATCTTTGAAACCAACACGATCGGCGTTCTGAAAGACGAAACCGTCAACGTGGACGACATCATCGAAACGTCCAACCACTTCCGCTGTATTGACCTCATCATCGAGAACCGCAGTAAAAAGCTGTCCGAAGCGTTCATCAAGGAGCTTCACCGCGTTCTGAAATACGGAACTTCCGACAGCCGGAAAGCGTGGTTCGCGGTCGGGGACTACAAGAAACAGCCGAACGAGGTCGGCGGCGAAATTACCGCGCTCCCGGGGGACGTCCACGCGGAAATGCACAGGCTCCTTTCGGAGTATGAAAACGGCGCGCCGAAATCACTCGAGGACATCGTGGAATTCCACGCGAGATTCGAGAAGATACACCCGTTCCAGGACGGAAACGGCCGGGTCGGGCGGCTTATTATGTTCAAAGAGTGCCTGCGGTTTGGCGTCGTGCCGTTCATCATCGACGAGAGCATTAAACTGCTCTATTACAACGGTCTGAAAAACTGGGACAGCCAGCACGGGTATCTCGTCAGCACCTGCCAGCTCGCGCAGGACGCATTCCGAGAGATGATGGGGTACTTTGAAATTACGGAAGTCTGAGTTAATGGAGGTCAACCATGATATCATCCGCACTTTCGGTACTGAAAACCGATGAAGAAAGAAACATAGTCGAGAAGCTGTACACCGAGAATCGTAACCGTTTCCTCAGCATAGCCTATTCAAGGCTTAACAACCGCGCCGACGCCGAGGAAGCAGTGCAGGAAGCGTTCCTGCGGATTGCGGCGAAGCCGGACACTTTTTTCAAAGTACCCGACAGCAAAAAAGTCGCGTTCGTGGATATCGTGATACGGAACGTCGCAATAGAAACTGTGCGTAAAAAGGCGCACTTCCCGCAGGTCGAACTAGACGAAAATATCCCCGACAGCATGTCAGTCGAAGAACAGGTGATAGGCGAAATATCCTATGAAAAGCTGGCCAATTTCGTCCGGAACATGCCGGAAACACTGAAATCCGCGCTGACTCTGAGAATTAATTTCGACGTTCCGAACACGGAAATCGCCGAGCTCCTCGGCATATCATACTCCGCGGCAAAGCGCCGAATTTCCGACGCAATGAAGATGATAAGGGAGTACATAGAAAGCGAGAACAACAATGAACTCTGAGTTTCTGAAAGCCGCGTTGCAAGACGCGTACATCGCTGATTTCTCCGGGTTTGACAGCGCGCCGGAGTTCCGCGCGTCATTATCCCATCGCGTAAGAATGCACCGTATTTTCTCGAAATTCTACGGCGCTCCCATCCCGGAAACAAAGCCAAAATTCAACCGCCGGATAGCCGCTGTACTGCTGATAATTATTTTCATGGCGGCAATCGCAGGCTGCACTGGAGTTATCATCAGTAACTTCACGTTCCGTCAGCATTCCGATAATGTAGAGGTCGAGGCAGCGGGCACAGGTAAATCGCAGATAGAAGATATATACTGCATTCCCTCGCTCCCGGACGGCTTTGAACTGACCAACGAAATAACTCCTGAAATGACCGGCGGTGCGGTATACGACGTAACTTACAGCTGCGGTGACGAGCTGATAAGCTTCACACAGCACACCAAAGCAATATACAACGTCAGCTTTGATAACGAGCACGGCGATTTCGAGGAAATAACCGTCGGCGGTCATTCTGCGCTGTTTCTGGGCGGCTACGGTTCCGTAAACTCTATTGTCTGGGACAACGGAGACTACATTCTGGAACTTTCCGCTACTCTCCCCAAAGATGAAACTATCGCGCTTGCGGATAGTGTGAAACTTGCACAAAAGACTGACAAGTAAATAGTACAAACTGCTGATTTTGTGATTCAGCCGCTCACCCGACGGCTTGTTTTCCTATGTTATAATTGAAAGGAAGTGCAGTCCATGATAATCAACTCAGCTGCTAACAGAGCATACGCCTGCGCCCCGGTCAGCAGGGCGTGGAATAACGATAACGCATTCAGCGAAGCCCTCGAAACCACCGAAAACAGCGCGGAGGACACTTTACTTGCCAGCGCTCCGGACAAGTGGGTAACGGAGCCGGGAATTTCATTCAACGCGGTAAATAAGGCGCTGGAATACAAGAAATCCCTCGGCATTGACGACGCCGAGCCGACCCACGAGCTTACCGCCGAGCAGAGGGACTGGCTGTATTCCCGGCACGACCTCGGCTCCATGCAGGCGTATACAAGCTACTCGTTCGTAAACGACGGCGGGAGCACGCAGTACGGCGTGAAAGCGACGGCGGAGTACAGCAATTTCGTTGCGGACTTGGCGTACCTCGGCGTTTTCTCCTACGATGATTTAATTCAGACTTCCCCGCTCGACACACGCCCCGGCGGGAATTCGGTGCTGTCCGGATACGTTGCTGAAATGCAGAGTGCTAATTACGGTCTGCTGGACACCGCGCGCATGTCCGTTGAGCACCTCGAGAACATGTTCAGCTTCTACAGCGAGCGCGCTATGGATCCGTCCCGCGCCGTCAGCGGCGACTCCGAATTCGCCGAGCTGATAAAACAGCGCTACCTCCCGTACAGCCAGCGTTTCTTTGAGTTCGTAGACGAACTGCTCGGCAGGGACGTTGAGGACGTCCCGCAGGAGAGCGTCGTCCCGGATATCCAGGACTGCTCCGGAAAGCTCGCTGAGGATTTCGGGGGGATCGTGGGGTAAGGTTTTTCTAGTGGAATACATAAAGGAATGCGATGATAAATTGCATTCCTTTTCTTTTTCAGGTCTGCGCGGAAACGCGGGTTATTTCCGCGTTTTTACAATTACGATGGCACATTTGCATTTTTTGTAAAAATTTGTTCCAACCTCTTGATTTTTGGGTCGAAATATGGTATCATAAACTTATCATAATTGTCAAAATTGAAAGAGGTAGAAAAATGTTCGAGAAAGTTAAAACTCTGCACTTTGAAAGTGAAGCATTTCAGGCGCCAAGCAATTATGATATCTTTCCGGATTCCAAGCGCCATACCTGCCTTATCTACGGCAGAAACGGCGCCGGGAAAAGCACGCTTGCAAAGGCATTCAGAAACCTTAAAGGCGATGACGCGGACGGTATCACTTCATCGTCGCTTGCTGACCAGGCAGGGACCCCACTAACACTAAGCGAGGAAGAACGCAAAAGCATATATGTATTCGACGAGGACTACATAAACCAGAAAATCAAAATCAAGGGGGACAAGCTTGAATCCATCATCATGTTAGGCGAACAGGCGGATATTGATGATAAGATTCATGAACTGGAATCCGAACAGAAACAAGCCGAGGAAACCTTATCTCAAGCGGAATCAGAGTATTCCCGGTTCACAGCTGAAAAATCGACTGATAATCCTGATTTTTACTTTAACCGTGCTAGGACTTTGCTAAAACAGAACTGGGCTGTCAGAAGAAAAGCGATCATGCAGCTCAGCACCAATGCGTCTGTAGGCGACGATAAAGTTCACGCTATAGCCAAAATTCCTCCCTCAAAACCCACAATAGAAGAAACTCAGAATGAATACTATGAGAAGCAGAAGCTTCTGATCAGCTTAAGGAGCAATGAATGCCACCCAATAACTGATTCTATTCCAAATCTTCCTCCGGTTGACGAGAAAAACATCAATGCGCTGCTCTTAAAGAAAGTTGAAAGACCGGAACTCACTGACCGCGAAAACAGAATGGTGCAACTTATTTCCGATGGGAAGTCCGATAATTTAAAAAACATCCGGGCGGTATTCACAGACCCGGAGGTTTCGGAGTGCCCTTTCTGCTACCAGCCAGTTACACAGAACTACAAAGAACATCTTATAGAAAGCATAAAAGCAGCATTTAACAGAGATGTTGAAGAACACATTCAGGAGCTGGACAACGCTCATATAAATCCACTGGATATAGACTTTTCAGCTTATTATGCCGCCGACAAGGCGCTCTGCGATGAATGCAGATCACAGCTCAATATTCTGAATGACATAATATCCAAATGCAACATAAATCTAGAACAAAAAAAGGAAGCCCCCTTTTCCCCGTTCGGACTTTCAGATATCGGACTTGACGACGCATATCATCTCCTGTCTGCTTCAATTCAATCACTGAAAATCAAAATCCAGAAATATAATCAGAGCATCAGCAATATTACCAACATTCAGAGCCAGCTTAACAAACTGAACGACGAAATCGCATTCTATGAAATCAATCAGGACTATACTTTATATCTGCAAAAGAAAAACAGCATGAAAACTGCCGATAATAAAGTAAAAAGTGCAGAGAATGAGATCGGCAGGATACGTCATGAAATTGAAACTCTCGAACAGAAAAAAGAGCAGATAACTATAGCGGTCGATATCATCAACAGCCACCTCAGATATATTTTCTTTGACAAAGACCGGCTTGAAATCAAATGCCAGGACAACAAATACGTTATCAAGTCACGCGGCAGGTCCGTCAGACCCGACGCCATTTCCGTGGGAGAGCGGAATATAATTGCACTGTGCTATTTCTTTGCCGATATGTTCAACGGAAAGGAAGAAAAGAAGCAATACGCAAATGAAACGATGGTCGTTATCGATGACCCGGTTTCAAGCTTCGACATCGACAACCGCATAGGAATAATATCGTTCCTTAACAGGCAGTTCAGAATGCTCCTAACCGGCAATGAGAACACAAGGATCGTGCTTATGTCACACGATCTTCAGACCATAGATGATATCGGAAAGGCATTTAATGCAATCAACAAGCCGAAAAACTGGAAAAGCAGCACTCTTCTGCTTAAAAACAACAAGCTTGAACCCAAAAACAATATTCTTAACGAATATCAAGCCCTCATTAACATCGTGTACGACTATGCCAACGGCATTCCCAACGGAAACGAACTCACCATCGGAAATACGACACGCCATGTTGCAGAGGCGTTCACGACGTTTGAGTATAAGGGCGGAATAGATGAGTTGTTAGACACCGAGGTACTTGGCACAATTCATGACGATACGCTTCGGAACTATTTCAAAGGACGCCTGACAAAGATCTATCTTCATGGCAGCAGCCATATGGAGGGCAGGATAAAAACACTGACGAACCCGGGATTCACAGCACAGTTTTCGGAACAGGACAAGCAGAACACCGCCCGGGATATCATCTGCCTTTTGTACCTGCTCAACAAGCCGCATATGTCCGCCTATCTGGACAAAAAATCCGATTTCGAAACTACTATTGAACAGTGGTGCGAGGACATACGGACCGAAATGGGGAAAGGAACCAAGGAGGATAAATAATGATACCTGCATGCAATTTAAATACCATTGCGCACAAAGCACTTTCTACAACTCGCTAAAATTCACCCAAACAAAACATTGATACACTAACGCTTGAGTTTCATCATCGAGCCGTGGACTAATTTAATAACAACGTCCGCCATTTTTCAAGTTGATTTCCGCCCTCGCTCACCGCACATAATATACCCGTTAGGGTGTAACACTATAACAAACGCACAAATTTGCCCCCGAACGGGTCTAATTTACCCCAATCCCATTGACAAAGGACCCCGAACGGGTGTAAAACATATAACAAAAAAGGGGGGCGCAAAAATGAATCCGATAGCGAAATTTATCAAGGAAAACCGCAAGGCCGCCGGGCTTACGCAGGAGGAATTCGCGATACGCTCGGGGCTAGGACTGCGTTTCGTGCGGGAACTCGAGCAGGGCAAGGAAACGGTTCGCATGGACAAGGTTAATACTGCTCTCGCGATGTTCGATATGCAGGCAGTCCCCGGCAGAAAGGACGATGAATAATGGGCGCGTTCAGAACCGCATATGTGTACGTCCGGAACGCCTACGCGGGCGCTCTTTCCGAAACCGACGAGGGGTACTCCTTCGAGTACGACCGAGATTACCTGCGCTCCGAAGGCGCAAGCGCCGTGTCGCTGACCCTGCCGCTGTCGGAGGAGGTCTACTCCTCGAAAACGCTGTTTTCGTTCTTCGACGGGCTTATTGAAGAGCGGTGCGGAACGCTGGAAAACTGAATACAGCCAAAGGCGGTGCAGGAAATGACCCTGCACCGCCAACGTGTTTCTTATGCATTTGTTTATTCCAGCTCGATTATCCACATTTGCAGAAAAGCAAGCGTGAGCATGGAAAACACCCGGAAACCCTTTCCCGCTAAATAATCCGCTTCCTGCTTAGTGAACACTGTATGGCTGGCACCGGAAAAACCATCAATATCCCACGCGATCTCCTCGCTCTCCAGGTATTTCAGGAACTCTCCTGCAGCGCTCATCAGAGTTTTCTCTGAAATCTTGTTCAACTGGATGTCCGTGTTATTTCCGTTGTATGCTTTTGCTTCCTTTCCGAGCGAAAAGCGCAAATTGGACGTATCCCTAAAATTTGAGATAATGTAGCTTTCTATGCTCGGATAGCTTAAAATGAGCTGCCCGGCTTTATAGTTTTTATTCTCGTAAGGGTTTGCCAGCGATTGAATGTAGTTTTTAATAAGTTCGGTATCTGTATTCGATTTTGGGTCACGGTCAAACAGATAGTAAATTGCAGATTGGTCTACTGGAAATTTATATTTATAACGAAGCAAATTAAATAAACCTTCCAGATAGGTTTCTTCGCTGATATCACTGATATTGCTTTCTTGGGTATTGATGACCGCTACCTGTGAGTATTTATCCTGTTTGCTTGTAAATTCATCTGGTCTGTTTCTTCGCCTTTCAATATAACTGTATCCAAGCAGGTTGCAAAAAATTTGCCGCAAAACCGAAAACTCCATCTGGCTGCCCTCCACGATAAAGAGGACTCTACCGATGTGTTTGTCTTTATTCAGCTTCATCGTTTACCTCTTTATATCCCGGAAGCCCTCCAAATACACCGCTGACATACATCTTTTCAATATTCTGTGCAGAACGCGGCTGTTCCGATGAAAAACGCTTTACCGAACTTCCATCTTCGTTCCGGAACTCGACGGAATACTCCTGATCTGGACGGAGTATTGAATTACTGAGCAGATTCGTGGAATGCGAAACAAACAGCAGCTGCGAGTGATTCGACTTTTCCATGAAATATCTTACCAACAGGCTTTCGAGGTCATTATGAAATCCGCTGGAAAACTCGTCGATAAGCAGCATTCCACCTTTGTTTATAACCGTCAGGAATGACGGGAGAATACGAAGCAGGTTCTGATTGCCGAGGGATTCTTCTGTAAACGGGATCGGGACCTCAATTCCTTTGCGCTTATAGAAAATGGATTTCTGGCTGTCATTATCGCCTACGACCATAACTACCCTTCCGCCTTTACTGCTGTGCTCGTATTCAATATTCTGCTCAAAGTTGTACTCGTCAAAAAAGCTGTTGATAGATTCACAGCCGCCCCTGTCAAGATAACGGATTATAGAAACATCTTCTTTTCCATAAGAAATAATGTTTTTTTCAAACAAATTAATATAAATTGAGCTTTTCAGATAATCCATCCACGCGCTCAAAACCGGGTTGGAAGCAAATTTAGTATTAAAGTACAACGTACGCAGGAACAGAGTATCCTTGCTGACATCGGAGTCGTCATAATTAACTCCTTTGGGGTCAGCGATGTATGACTTTGCGGACAAGCCCATTCTTTCAAGCATAAGAACGTTGTCAAGATAGAGCTTTTCAGTGATCATATTCTTGGCTGCATCGACCTCAAAATTATACTTGATCGGTTTATCTTCTATCAGGAACTCATATTCAAGGGAATAACAACTGCTCTCTCCGAATATACAGCGAAAAATTCCCGAATTTATATTTCTCTCCAGAAACAGAAAATCAAGAAGAAGCCGAATACCAAGAATTATGTTTGATTTGCCCGAAGCGTTTGCGCCAACGAAAATGCAGCCTTTCAGAACTCCGTTATCAGCTACGTTCTGCGGAAGAATCGTATAGTTAGTTTTCATCAGATCGACCGTAACTTTATTCTTGAATGACTTGAAATTATTAAGCGTGATTTTAGTAAGCATATCCAGCCCTCCATAACGCACATTGGTTACCTGTGTAACCATTATAACACAAGTCTCAGATAATTGCAACTATTTTACGCTTGTTTAATACAAAATCGTAAAAAAATTACGATATATTGTCAAAAGCAACTGAATATGCTCAACAATGAGACATCATGTCCCATTGTTTGAAAAATCCTCGTCCTTTTTCCCAAGAATGCCTTCCAGCGTATCCGCAGCCGCCTCGTCCGCGGAGCGAATCGCGTGCGCATAAATATTGCCGGTAGTGGAGATACTCGAATGCCCCAGCCTGCTCGATACCGTCTTCAGCGGAACTCCCCCGGCGATGAGCAGAGTCGCGTTCGTATGCCGCAGCCCGTGGATACTCACGTCCGGTAATCCCTTGCGCACGATGAACTTGTGGAACCACTTCGACAGCGCCTCCGGGTTGAGCATTCCCCCGTCCCACGCCGTGAATATGCGGTCGCTGTCCTGCCAGAGCGAACCTAACTCCGCCCTGCGCCCCTCCTGCCACGCGCGGTACTCCTCCAGTAAATCCAGCGCGGACTTCGGCAGGCGGAGTATCCTGTGCGAGCCGTCCGTTTTCGTGTCGTCCACGAATACGCCGCGCTCCGGGGAGTACAGCAAACTCCTCTCCACGGAAATGCACCCGGTCTGCACGTTCAGGTCGCGCCACTCCAGACCGAGCAGCTCCCCGCGCCTTAACCCCGAATATATCAGCATTCTGACCATCACCGAGTAGTCGTACGGCTCGTCAGCCAGCGCCGCGATTACCTCCGAAACGCCGTCCTCGTCGAGGTAGCGGCTCTCCCTGCGGCGCATTTTCGGGGGCTTCACGCGTTCACAGGGATTCGAGTATATCACCTGCCAGCTGACCGCAGTCGAGAAAATCACGGACAATAAGCGGTGGTAGTGTCGTATCGTATTCGCGGAGAGCGTCCCGCCCTCGTCGGCGGTGAACAGCGCGTCGAAATCCGCTCCGAGCGCCGCACAGACCCGCTCGGCGGTGTCCCCGGTGACTTTTCCCCCCGCGAACATGCTCTGTGAAGTCCGCTTGGATATCCCCGCCGCGCTGTAGAACGCCTTACGCGTTGCGAAGCGCTCCGCCGCCAGCTCCCCGACTAATTCGGTGGCGGTGAAATACTCGTCCCCCCGCACGCCGACGTCCGACAGATTGTCGTAGAACGCGAGCAGGTGGGTCGGGCGTATATCCGAAATTTTCATCTTCCCGAACGCCGCATTAATGCGCGGGAGCATGGATTTGTACCCCGTCAGAGTGGTCGCGCGAAGCTGTTTTTCGGCGTAATTATACAGCCACTTCACGAGGAAATCCTCCATGCGGGTGGACTGGTCTAGCACCTCCCCGCGGCGTATTTCTTCCTCAAACAGGAACGCCTGGCGCGTGGCTTCCTTTTCCGCCTGCGCTTCCGTCATGCCGTAGGGCGGCTTCCAGGTGCGGGTTTTCATTATGCGCTTTCCCTTGGCGTTAAAGCCGCAGGACGCGCGGAGTTCGTACGCGTTGCCGCGTTTGCGTTTGCTGGGCATAGGTTCTCCTTTCAACAATGGGACATGATGTCGCATTGTTTATTTATGGATTAAAAAGACGTTTATAAGCGGTGGTGAACAGTTTCACCACAAGATATATCACTTAATCAACTGCGCCGCCTTTGGCGGTGCGGCGGTAGGTAGCGTGGTGAACCACGCTATTCCTGCCAAATGGGGAATTGCTGAAAAAACTGCCTAAACAATGTGCAGCAGGATGCTGCATAGTCGAAGCCAAAGCGCGGCAAGGAGGCCGCGTAACCGAGCTTCGACGTGGACATGATGTCTCAATGTTTCTTGACAGCGCCCTTTATTGGGGTGTATAATGCTTAAAATGGAAGTGATAACATGAACGAATTTACAATAGTCGCTGGGGCAGTTGGCGTGGGGAAAAGCAGCTTTATCGGCGCACTGGCATCTTTCAAAAACAGCCTCGGTGAGATCATAGCTGACGACGACAAAACCGCCGTGCGCCGCATACAGTCCTGCATGGACGACGGCGTTGACTTCACACTAGAATCAACGCTGTCCGGCGAAAATACGCTTGCAGTCATTAAGACCGCCGTCGAAAAGGGTCATCGGATAACCCTCTACTACATTGCCGTAAACAGCGCGGAAGAGAGCCTGCGCCGCATTTCAAACCGCGTACGTAAGGGCGGAAGAAGTGTTTCCGCTGAGGAAGTCAGACGGTCTTATCTCCACCGCTTTGAAGTTCTTCCGCTAATTCTCCCGTATTGTGATTCTGCGCGATTTTATGACAACGAAAACGGATTCCGTTATGTTGCGGAATACCGAAACGGCGAAATCGTTCATGCTGACAATCGCTATCCCGACTGGCTGAAAGAACTGAATGAGAAACTTGTCCTCGCATGGGACAGCGATTTCACCAAAGTCACCGAAGCCGAGCGCGAGCAGATAAAGCACGCGGAAGAAAGCGGATTTGTCCGCGCCGAGGACATTGACTGGGGTAATCTCGAAAAGTACAATGGCTGAAAAAGAATAATCCAAGCGCGCCTTACCGTGCTCTTTCAAACAATGGGACATAATGTCTCAATGTTTGCTTTTCCCCGTCATCATGTCAAGCGAAATCCCCACAAGCTCGGCAATCGTGGAGCGCTCCCGGCATTCAAGCGCGAGCCACTTAACGCAGGATTCCAGCGCCTCGTCCGCGGCTCTCTGACCGACAAGGTAGATTTCCGCAAGCTGCTTTTCGCGCTTAAATGTGTCGGCGCTGAATTCTGTACGGCGTTCCAGATCGAGCACGGCTTCCATTCTGCGGTCGGTGGCATATTCGCCAATTTCATTCCAGATAGTGCGGTAAAGCCCGCTCATGTTAATGCACTGTAAAACCGTCGGGTCGATATCTGACATTCGGTACACTGCCTTTCTGCCAAGCGGCGAGAGGTCAGCCAATCCGAAACTCGATACTTTTTCTTTTTCAGCAATCATATTTTCGTCCTTTCATAAAACAATGTGCAGTCGCAATATCCGATTCGCGGAAAACGCTGACGCTGCATAGTCGAAGCAAAGCGCGAGGGAATAAGCGCAGCGTTTCCCGGGGATAGCAGCGCACCCAAGCTTCGACGGGGACATTGTGTCGCAATCTTTCAGCACGCTCTCCTCCGCGATTCCCCGTCCACGACCACCAGCCTGCACCGCTCCCGCAGGCGGTCGAAGATTCTCCGCATGCCGATGCTGGACTTCCACGCCTCGTCAGGGTTGAGGTTAGTGGTGACGATAAGCGGCTTGCCGGAGCGGTAGCGCTCGTCCACTATCTCGAAAAGCTTGTCGGTGGTAAAATCGTTCAGCGCCGTGGAGCCGAGGTCGTCCAGCACCAGCAGGTCAACTTTGCGTATTTTCGCGAGTATTTTCTCCGCAGCTTCGTAGCTGCAAAGCGCCCTTACAAGCGGCTGGAGCGTCGTCACCCACGCGGTACAGCCGCGGTCTATCACAGCATTAGCGATACAGCAGGCATAGAACGTCTTTCCCGTGCCGACGTTCCCGGTGAACATAATTCCATGCTGCTCCAGCGCAGGCTGGAAGTTCTCCGCATACGCCCGCGCCGCTTTCGACAGGATGTGCTCGGGACGGTCGTCCCTGTCGAAAGTCATGTTGCGGTAGGCGAGGTCGTTGAAACAGTCGTTGCGGTTAAGTTCTTCTGCTGTATCCCATAACGATGCGTAGTAATCTTTACTGCTCATAATTTCTCCTTTCAGAACGGGTAATCCGACGGGTCTACATCGCCGGACATCTCCAGGATATTCGGGTGCATTCCGCCGTTCGTGTAATCGGTATTTTCTGAAACATGCTGTAATGGTTTTCTGTTATCGTAATTGCCCTCCATTATTCTGACAAGATGGCTTGGTTCAAGTACCCAGTCAAAATCAGCCGACCAGCCTTTATTATTCCTGCCCGAAAGCCAATCTGAAGCGGCTGTTTTTCTGAACAGCTCGGATATGTCTGTATCGCCGAGCTGCTTTAACGCCGCCATGATTGCTTTCCTGCGCTGAGGTGTAATATTCTGAACACGGGGCAAAGATACGCAGACGGAATTGAACTTTTCCATCACCTCCGCCGCAAGGCTTTTGTTCTGTTCGGTTTCGTTTTGTTCCGTTTTGTTTTCTTTTGTTTTGTTTATGCACTTTTTCTGCGACATATCGGCATTTGTTTGCGACAAATCCTCATTTGTCTGCAACATATCCTCGTTTGTCTGCGACTTATGTACGCTGATTATCGTAAGATTTCCGGGAACATTCTCCACATCAAGGAGCCAATATTCCCTGTACACCTCAACTCCCCTGCCGCGTTTACACTTCACATCAAGGTAAGTTTCCTGTATTGCCGCAGAGGTCAGTATGTGGTACTGCTCATAAAGCTCGCGGTCGAAAAGACGCTTGGCGCACATCAGCTCGATCATATCGACGACCGTTTTTTCCTTAAGGCGGGTGTCCACAGCCGCGCAGGAAACAAAGTCCTCGCTGACCTCAAGATAATAGCCGCCAAGATGTATCCGGCACATCAGGAACATATACAGGTAAAATCCCTCCGTGCCAAATTTCGCGGTAAGCACTTTGATCTCTGTGCTGTCCATAAGGTTCACGTCTACGGGGAAATAATCCATGCCGCGCTTTCTGGCTCTCCCCACGCTTATCCTATCCTCCTTATTCCCTTTGCGGGACGCGCGAACGACGGTCTTTCGGCAGGCTCCGCGGGAACTACGGGCTTGCCCTCCTCGGAAGCCAGCGTGCACGCCGCGAAGAACTCGCTCATGCTGTCTACGTTCACGAATATCCTCCCGCCGATACGTACCGCCTTTATTTTGCCCTCCTCCGCGAGGACCCGCACGGCGTACCGCGTAAGCCCGAAAAGCTCCGCGGCTTTCGTGATGTTCTCCATGTGCGGCAGGGACTTCGGCTCGGTTGCTGTGGTTTCGTTGGTGGTGATGTTTTCTGTCATTTTGGGTACTCCTTTCAATAATGTGGTCGCTTCGCTCCATCTGTTCAGCCTTTGACGGCATAGCCGTCAATTCCGCCTTTGGCGGAACCGCACGAACAAACGCTGGACCTGCACGGCGTTTCCCGTGCTTTTCCGTAAGTCCATGATATATCCCTTGGAACTGCAATTTACTGCAAAGTTTTTTGGGACTAGAATTTTCCGGCGCTTGCATTTTTCAGATCAATATGGTATAATAAATGCAGAGCGTTTATTATAAATCAAAATGCCTTGCACATACGTTTGCCTCTGGCAAACTCCGCGCATATCGGCAAATTATACCATAACCTTGCGATTATGGTATAATTGATTAAATACAAATAGCCTATGCTCCACTCAAATGCAAACCGGTATAATTCTTCTGACAAAACAATTATATCACAGGATTTCAGCTTTGTCAAGATTTTTTGACATAAAATCATAAAAAACGTCTATTTTTTAATTTGGCGTTTTATTTTCTTGACAAGTCGCAAAGGAGCATAATCAATGGAGAACAACATGATTTCTTCTTTTTCAGAAAGATTAAAGGAACTCCGCGCCGAAAAAGGGATTCGTTCCGAGGACGCTGCGGAGGTTTTCGGCGTTTCCAGAGCCACATTGAGCGCATACGAGATGGGTAAATCCGTTCCTGACCTCAATGTTCTCAACAAGATGGCAGACTTCTACGGAGTTTCCACCGACTATATCTGCGGAAGGACTAACGTAAAGAAATCTTTACAGGCAGATACATCGTCCGTAAAACTCTCCCAGAGTGACGTCAACAAAATCTCCGAACTGTCCGACAGCGAAACGGTCGGACTTTCGCTGCTGATAAACAGCGCACAGTTCAAGAAAATGGTCAAGGCGCTGGCGGTCTGCTATATTTCGGCGTTCTACCTTGATTACTACAACGAGCGTGAAAGCAAGCGTTCAATTCCGGCAGTCAAAAAGGAGCTGAAATCCTCGAAAATCGGCAATGTTGACCGGGTTATCCGCAATGCAGTGGACGATTTTTTCAGCGAGCTGAGTTATCCGATCCTGCACTACACTTTCGGTGGCTCGGAGCTGGTCTGCGGTGAGTTCCAGAAGAATTTCAGCAAGGAATACGTCAGCCTGCTGGGTCAGAGCGAGCTTTCCGGGACTGCTACGCTGGCGCAGTGTGTCACGCAGCTTGTTTCGCAGATCTACGGAATGAACTTCTGCCCCGAAAAAGAGGAGCTGTTCGACAAGACCGACGAGGCAATAAAGTCCGCAGTTGACGAGCATATTAAGGAGCTGAAAGAGGCTCTCCGTGCGGTTAAACGTGATGACAAGTCCGACGCCGGAGAGATTGCGCTGGAACTGAAGTTCTTTGAGGCTTATCGGGAGAGGTATTTTTCATAAGCAATAGCGCCCTGTGGTTGCAGGGCGTTTTACTTATAATGTGCTATGTTCAAACAAAATTATATTTTTATCAATATATTTCCTATAATACTTGACTATTAGAATGTGTTGATGTATAATATTTCTATACGATTTTTGACATTTACAATTATAGGAGGTCATTATGAAAATTGCTCTTTTACATCTTAGTGATATTCATTTAAACAATAGAAAATGCATTAACAATGAAAATATTAAAAGAATTGCTGTAACATTATACTCCGAAAGAAAAGTTGACCGTGTTCTAATACTTATTTCTGGTGATATAGCATTCAGCGGAAGTTCCTATGAGTATACTGCTGCTAAATACTTAATTGGAACATTGATTTCTGAAATTAAAAAGATTTTTCAATGGAAATCAAAAAATAAAATTGTTGTAATATGTGTACCAGGGAACCACGATATGAACCACTCAAAAAATTGTTCATCAAATAATAACCTCCAAAATATATACAACAATAACAGCTATTCCGATCATCTTGATAATGAGTACTCAAAACTTCATGAATATAATAATTTAGCCAGATTTAATAATTGCTATTTTAAAGGAGTAAGAATACGCCAATTTGATTTTGACGGTTATTCACTCCAAGTAGTATTATTTAACAGCGCATTGTTTTCTCTAGAATTCGACGAAGATAAAGGATTACATTACATTTCTCCCGATGAATTAAACAAACTAAGCAATGTAACAGAAGCTGATTTTACTATTGCAATGATGCATCATTCACCGGACTTTCTAATTGATACGCAAAAGCAAATAATAGAGAAATTCATTTGCTCAAAATGTAATGCATTTTATTATGGTCATGAACATCATTCTGAATCAAAAGAGGTCATGTATGAAGGTGAAAGTTCAACCATTTTTGAGTTATGTGGTAGCTTAAGCAATAGAGGAGATTGGTCTAAAAGTTCCTTCTATTTAAATTTTCTTGATACAGCCACAGAAGAATATATTCAAAAGAAATACAACTGGGATAGCCAATCTTCTATTTACAAGTGTACTTATTCAACAACAAAATCTATTGAAATTAAGAGGTGTACTATGTTTAAACTTGATGAACGCTTTTCAAAAGATCTTTACTCAGACGATAAAAATCCTATTAGTCAGAAATTTACAGATTATTTTGTGTTTCCACGTTTAAAAATTGTAAACTTTAAAGATAACAACACAGAAGAGATTTTAGATTTTGAAAACTTTAATAAAGAACTAATGGAAAAGAAGACAATGAGAATAACTGGATCTTCCTCTTCAGGGAAAACGGCACTTCTAAAATATTGCTTCATAAGATATTCAAGCAAGTTTGATGTTATTTTCTGCGATGCCGAATACATAAAAGGAACGAATTTCTCACAAATTATTAAAATGAACTTTCAGAACAACTACGGAAGTGATAATCCATCTTACGAACAATTTACACAACATCCTAAAACACAGAAAATGATTATTATTGATAATATCGATTGCATAAGAGAAGATAGTTTTGATTTATTCCTCAGATTCATTAATGAAGAATTTGAATACAGCATTTTTTCCACCAAAAGTTGGATTGATTGTGAAATCAAAAATCGAATCGAAGGTTACTTTGACATTACAGGAAATTCTTCTCGATATGAACTTACACCTTTCTATACAGATAAAAGGAAAAAGTTAATACAAAAGGTTACCGAAATACTCTGTGAAGATAAATTAGAAGCAGATAATACTGCAAATTTTTTATTGACCTGCATAAATAAACAAAAAAGATTTGTATCCCTAGATCCAGACTTTTTAATTTGCTATGCAAAATACTACTGCAAGAATGTAGGCGGTGTCCACAATTCTGACAGCAGCGTATTTAGTAAGGTGTTTGAGGCCAATATAACCAGCATACTTAATACTGTTGCAACTGGGCAATGTAATGTTGACAAGATGTTTACTATTTTATCCAAGATTGCCTATTCTGTTCATTCAAATTCTTTATATCCTATTCCTGCTTCTAAAATTCATGAAATAATTGAAGAATATAACGAAGTTTATGGAAGCACGATTAATTCTCCAGCTTTTATTACAAAAATGGAAAATTGCAGAATGCTATACTTTGATGGAAATGGGTTTCGATTTAAGAACAGAAATACACTAGCATATTTTATCGCCTATGAAATTTTAACCATTTTCGGAGATGATGAAGATTCTGAAAAAGTCAAAACTGATATTTCTGCCATTATGAAAAACGCTTGTTTCGGGATAAACAGTGATATTCTTATGTTCATTACTTATATGACTAAAAGTGTAAAATTATTTATGTTTGTTTTAGACAATGCTTTAAAATACACGGAAGGCTGGGAAGAATTTTCTTTTGAAAATACATTACCACCTATATTTACATATCAAGCACACGACAAAATTAGTATAGCTTCAGAAAATGATAGGATTCAGGCATCCCAATCGGAATTGCAAGAAGAAAAGGATCTTGCAGAGAATGGTGTACTTGAAAAAGTAGATATTTATAACTATTCTGAAGAAGCTGCTGAAGATCCTGGTAATCAAATTGTAAGGGCCGCCGCATTATTAATGGTAATCTCGAAATTCTTACCCAGTTTTGAACATAACCTTAAACTTGAGCAAAAAAAGAGAGTTATCAACATAATATACCAATTACCTAATAAAATCTTTTTAAAATGGGCCTCTATAGTTAATGGGGAAATTGATGAACTTGTAAAATTCATTTATGAAAACAACAAGCAGTATTCCCACAAAAAAATATCAATCGAACAGATTTTATCGGGTATTAAATTCACGTCCATTTCTTTTCTCCTTGATTTATATAATATTGCTGTCACTTATTCAACTAAAGAAAATACCTATGAAGTGTTAACAAGTCAATTTGATTATAACACTCATGCATCCTACAAGTTTGAACATGCAATGATGACTGAAGAATGTGGTACCGAAACTCAACTCCTAAGTGAGCTTACTAAATTAGCTAACGCAGAAAACAACGATGCAGCCAAGACTTGCTTAAGATTGATTGCTAATCATTGTATTATTCATAGGAAAGAATTGTCTAGAGAAAATCAAGATATCATCAAATCAAAGATTTTCACGACTAGGCCCCCTAAACACGTTAGCAAGAAAAATAAGCAGTTTATTCCTAACAACAATTCTGCCAAAAATAGTGCAATTTTGATTGATCGTGCTAAAAACATAAAAAAGAAATAGGGCAGTATGCTGATCCTGCCTCAGCTGGTCATTATCCCAAGCATAAATGACCTATCTGCTTGAAATTGTATGCATGTCATCTTGCCACGCTGATACTGCCCACCTCTATTATATTGCCATTTTTATCCATTTATTCATTTAGGGCTAATTAACAGATATTTTTGAATTTCATTTTGGTACTATACTTCGACATATTCTTTTCTTCTTTACTAACGGTTTCTTATTTCTTCGTTTTCTCAAAGCATTTTGAATATGTCTATTCTTTTTGTATATATTAAGAGCGCAGTAGCTTCCCACTGCGCTCTTATTTTATTCAAGTTCCTGTTCCAGCCGGTTAAATTCCTCGGTGTTAAAGAACTCTCCGATAGTGATGTTCAGACCATCGCAGATTTTCTTTATCGTAGCAATTCCGGGGTTCTGACTTTCTCCGTTGAGAATGCTTTTTATAGTAGACTGAGAAACGCCGGAAATGTATGAAAGCCCGTTGGGAGTTATCCCGCGCTCCCTGCACAAATCTCGAATGCGCTGAGCAGTTACCTCACAAATCCTCATGCGTTCTCACCTCACTCATAAACTCTGAATATAGTTTATCTGATTTTGGTGAAAAAGATTAGTGATATATCACTAGAATGTGATATAATAGTGATATATCACTATATCGGAGGTAATCTGCATGATTGACAAATCAAAAGTAGCGTGCTTTTCGGGTCACAGAAAGCTGCCCGAAGATTGTGAGGAGTTACGAAAATCACTTGAAGCTGCAATAACCGAGCTGATCAAGAAAGGCGTAATGTACTTTGGAGCAGGCGGAGCGCTGGGATTTGATATGCTGGCAGAAGAAACCGTTATTCAGATGAAACAGCAATACCCTCAAATTCGGCTGATTCTGGTGCTTCCATGTCCACCCGAACAGCAAACCCTTAAATGGAACGCCGCCCAGAGGGAACGATATAACGAAATAATGTCAAAGTCTGACAAGGTTAGGATTCTGTCCCCAACCTACACAACAGGCTGTATGCCGGCACGCAACCGCCATCTCGTAGATAACAGCGGACACCTTGTCTGCTTCCTGCGGCAAAACTCCGGAGGTACATTTCACACCGTAAATTATGCCGAAAAGCAAGGGCTGAATATATTGCGGCTTTGATAAATTCTGTCGAGCCACTCGACAAAACTGCATCGAGCCGAATTTTCTTTTCAGCAATCCCATACAAAACAGAATCCGAGGACGACAAATCCTCGGATTCTATATATTCGGTTACTTGAACCTCGCGTAATACTCCTCAAGTTTCTTATCGCAAATCCTGTGAATCCGCTTGAAGTCCTCCGCGTCCAGTTTCTTGTAGATCCACGGGTTGAAACGCACCATCGTGACGTCCTTGCACCGCTGGAAGAACCGCATATCCGCGAAACGCTTGAACGGATTCGAAAGTATATTCTTCTCCACATCCTTGTCGGTATAGCCGCCCTTGGCGAATATGCTGGACGGTTTCTCCACGACAAGCCCCGCAGCGGCTCTGCCCTCGTAATACTCCTTGAAGTAGTCCACGATATCCTCCAGCGCAACACAGCCGTCCTCGTTCGCGTGGCGCATCATCGCTTTCAGCAGAATGGGCTTGTAGGAAAAGCTCATGTCCATTTTGCTGACGAACTCCATGAACTTGGACTTGATGTTTCCCTGCGTTATAAGGTCCCAGCCGCATTTCTCCGCATAGGATTTCACGGTGTCCTCTCTGAAATAGTTGAAAAACCTGTTTTCGCTTACCGGAACTGCCAGATCCGGAACTATCTTGCCCTCCCTGATGTACCGCTCCACCGTTTCCGACTGCACATTGACCATACGGACAAACTCGAGCTGCGAAATCATGTTCTGCACCTCGGTCTGCCAGTTGAACAGGTCTACGACCTCGTAATCCGCTGCGTTGATGGGCGTGTCAAGATAGGCTACCGGCTTTTCTCCGGAATAGGTCATGTTGGGGTCGTGCTTTCGCAGATATTCCGGTGCGAGGACGTACTCAAACGGACGGTACTCCGACATATTGAGCGTTCTGTGCAGCGAATACGGCATTTTGAACATATTCGCGTTGTCCACGAAATCAAACACCAGCAGGTCGGATTTGTTCTCGCATTTGCGCGTACCTCTGCCAAGCTGCTGCATATAGATCGTCTTTGACATAGTGGGTCTAGCCATGAAAAGCACCTGCGTGTGCGGACTGTCCCAGCCCTCGTTCAGCAGGTCGCAGGCGCACGGACTCACGTGTAGAGCTTCTCCGCCTTATCGGGGCCGAATGTTTCGCAGAAAAGCTGCACGAACAAGTCCTCGGCAGGGCTGTTCACCGAATTGACCGTAGTTTCATTTTTCATATCAGTTCTCCAAAACCTCCTCAAGGAAGATTTTATCCGCAAATCCGCCGCGCTTTTCCGCCTTTTCCGCGCGGACGCGCTCCAGTTCCTCCACGGAGTACCCGCGCGCCACGGCGATTGAGTACAGCACCTCCAGCACATCAGCCATTTCTTCAAGGCTCTTGTCCGCCTGGTACTCGGCGCACTCCTCGGAAAGCTTTCTGTCTAGTTCTACGAGGTATTCCCCATCGGTAAGGATCCGCGTTACCGCCTGTTTTCCGGCGGATTTGATTATGTCCGGGATTTTGTCGCGGACTAGTTTGTTGTGAGTTATTGTTGGCATTTTGGGGCTCCCTGTTTTGTAAACCTTTGTTAATGTTATTATAGCACGAGAAAGTTAAAATTGCAATATATAATTGTCCCACAAATAAATTTGCTACACATTTTGTGTCAATAACAACAAAAAATCACAAAAGGTATTGACAAGTACGCTTGGAAATGTTATAATGCTTTTGACAAGGACACTTGGAATATGAAAGGTGGATAATCATGACCAAAGAAGAAATACTGGCAAAAGGACGCGCGGACAACAAGGACAACGATCCAATCGAGATAGCTGTATCAAGAAGATCCATTATGTTCGGAACATTTGTCGGAATCATTCTATGTATGGCGCTGTTCTTTATCAAATGGCTTACAACCAAACAAGTAGATTTTGGACTATGGGCACTTGTGTTTGCGTCTTCCGGCGCAGAAATGATATTCCGTGGCAAGAAACTAAGTCAAAAGAAACCCCTTATCGGAGGAATAGTGTGTGTTTCTCTGGCGTCGATTGTCTGCTTGATTTATGTGATACTGTTAATTGCAGGGGTGCAGTGATATGGACGAACAGCTCAAACTAAAAAATAACCTGAAACAGCTGCGCACCGAAAGAAAACTGTCGCAGACAGAGCTTGGGAAAATAGTCGGAGTATCGAAAAACTCGATAAGCTCTATCGAAACCGGGCAATACTGCCCGACAGCAAAACTTGCGCTGTTGCTTTGTATAGCGCTTGACGTAAAATTTGAGGATCTATTCTATTTTGACGACTGATTTTCTGTGGAGGTAACACATGGTAGTAGCCTTAGATGTAAATAAAAATCGTGTTCATATCGACAATACAATAGCACGGGAAAGCTATTTCTGCCCCTGCTGCGGCGGAGAGCTGATAAGAAAAATGGGTGAGGAAAGACAACACCATTTTGCACACAGGCAGAACACCGAATGCTCAGACAGCTGGGCTGGTTCTTATGATATGTCGGAATGGCACCAGCAGTGGCAGAGCTGTTACCCTGTATGCAATCAGGAGATACAGCTGAATCTCGGCAAAGTGCGCCACAGAGCCGATGTACTTACCGGAAAGACAATTGTCGAGTTTCAGCACAGCCACATTACAATGACGAATTTCAGCAACCGGAACTACTTCTACACCAGCCTTGGATATAAGGTGGTATGGCTGTTCGACCTGCGCGAGGAATACTCCTCCGGAAAGTTGAAACGTGCCGACGGCAGTTCTGCCGGCTTTGTGTGGAGCCGTCCGCTTTCTGCTCTGAAAAACTTCGACCTGCGAACAGGTCAGGCAGATATTTTCTTTCAGCTCTCCGACGATGACGATTCGATTATAAGAGTGGCGAACGAATCACCCTCGTTTGAACATTTTACGGCTGCAAAATGGTACAGCAAGGAACAGTTTCTTATTTATACGGGCTGCGAGCCACCCTGCCTGCAAAGCATTGAAACAGACAGAGATTACATAAGTTTCTGCGAAAAATACAACATTCACCTTGACCCAGACCAGGAGCGTGCTGTTGAAACGATAAACGGCGCAATATTGCTTATTGCAGTTCCCGGCAGCGGAAAGACGACCGTTCTTTCAGCAAGACTGGGATATATGATACTTTGCAGGGGGATTTCTCCGAAAAATATACTTACACTGTCATATACAAAGAATTCTGCAAAAGACATAACAGACAGGCTATGCAAAATGTTCGGCAGCGAATTTGCCGATACGGTCAAGGTCAAGACGGTAAACAGCCTTGCTGCCGAAATCAATACAAGGTTCTGGAAAACAAACCCCAATATCAGATCTCTCAAAATCGCCGATGAAAAAACTACATTTCCAATAATTAAGAAAATACTCAAAGAAAGAGGCACAGAATATCCGAACGATTCTGAGATACGGGACGTAATTTCGACGATATCCAAAAACAAGAATCTGATGAAAGACGAAAGTCAGATGAGCGAATACGAAAATTCCGTATTGAAAAAATACCAGAATGAACTGGAAAACAAGTGGCTGATGGATTTCGATGACCAGATCAGGTACGCTCTCAAGCTACTGACCGAACGCCCCGGACTTCTTGCGGAATACCAGCAGCGCTACCAGTATATGTGCGTTGATGAAGCGCAGGATCTATCAAAATTACAGCACACATTTATCCGCACTCTCTGCGGACATACGGACAGGAACAACATCTTTATGGTCGGCGACGAAGACCAGAGCATTTATGGGTTCAGAGGCGCTTTTCCCAATTCCCTGCTGAGTTTCAGCCACGACTACCTTAATCCACACACGCTGTTTCTGAGCCGCAATTATCGTTCTTCAAAGGAGATCGTGGAGCTATCCGCTAAATTCATCAGTAAAACTGCCGGAAGATATGACAAGGATATCACAGCCGTCCGCGGAAATGTCGGAAAAGTAAAGTTCATCAATGTGCAGGACCGTGCTGAACAGTTCAGCAAAATAATCGAAGCAGCCAAGAATCCCGGTGAACCGATCGCCGTCATATACCGCTCGAATGACAGTTCAGTGCCGCTGATCGACCTTCTTCTCCGCGAGGGCATTCCTTTTTCAGCGTATTCAAGCAGAAACGAACAGCGTTTTTTCAGCAGCCGTGCTGTTGAGGATGTAAAAGCATTTCTTACATATACGCTAAACGAACATGACAAGAACGCATTCATGCAGATATACCACAAATGCGGCTGCTGGCTGGATAAGCGTTCAGCTGAATATGCCTACAAAAGGAGCTACAGGGAAAGAATTTCTATAACAGAAGCCCTGATTAAAAATGGTGAAAGGTTCTTGCCGCTAAAACCCAAGGCGGAGGAATTCAAAGAGCTTATAACCGACGCTCAAAACTCGGATACGGCTCAGGCAATAGAGGCTTTCATGTACAGCGGATATCTCAGATATTTGCAGGAAAAGGGCGGAGATACCAACAAGCTTGATATTCTGCTGATGCTCGCTGAAAATGAACCGGACAAGTCCCGTTTCATGGAAAGGCTGGAACAGCTTAAAGGCAGCGCTGACTATCGTGCCGAAGACAGCCGGGTCATTCTCACTACGGCCCATTCCAGCAAAGGTCTGGAGTTTGACACAGTTTACATTGTCGATGTTGCGGACGGATTCTTTCCGAGCGTTGAGTATAACGATGCAATACTTGACAGCGAAACCTATTCAGAGTATCTTGAGGAACGGAGAATGTTCTATGTTGCTATGACCCGCGCGAAAAATTCATTGAATATTTTTTCTATAAAAGGTATGAATTCTTTGTTCTGCAAAGAGCTACAATCGACAAAATAAGACAAATACGCGCCATTTATATAAAAAAATACTCTTTTTTCTGACATTCCTTGAAAACATGACTTTTTTGTGATATAATGTATATAATTATACTTCTGGAGGATCATGTTATGTCAGTTGACACAAAAAAGGAGCAGGAGCGAGATGAACTCCATCGAGCTATCTGGGCAATTGCGGATGAATTACGCGGAGCCGTTGACGGCTGGGATTTCAAGAATTATGTTCTTGGCACAATGTTTTACAGATACATCTCCGAGAATTTCACATACTACATAAACCACGGTGAAACTGAAGCTGGCAACGCTCATTTCGACTATACGAAAATATCCGATGATGAAGCTGAGGAAGCGCGCGACGGTCTGGTGCAGGAGAAAGGTTTCTTCATTCTTCCCAGTGAACTTTTCTGCAATGTCAGAAGTCGTGCCGAAACTGATAAGGAATGGGCAAAAGAGCACCTCAACGAAATACTTGAAAAAGTATTCAGGGATATTGAAGGCTCTGCTAAAGGAAGTGCAAGCGAAGCGAATTTTGCCGGTCTGTTTGATGATTTCGATGTCAACTCAAACAAACTAGGTGCAACAGTTGAAAAGCGAAACGAAAAGCTCACAAAACTGCTTTCGGGAATTGCAAAAATGAACCTGGGCAGCGTCAAGAATCACGACATTGACGCTTTCGGCGACGCATACGAATTTTTAATGACAATGTATGCAAGTAATGCCGGCAAATCCGGCGGTGAGTTTTTCACACCCGCAGATGTTTCAGAGCTGCTCACAAGGCTCGGCACGGTCGGAAAGACCACGATCAACAAAGTGTACGACCCTGCCTGCGGTTCCGGATCTCTACTGCTGAAAGCTGAGAAAGTGCTTGGCAAAGACAGTATCACCAATGGTTTCTTTGGTCAGGAAATCAACATCACGACCTACAATCTGTGCCGCATCAATATGTTCCTGCATGATATCGGATTTGATAAATTCAACATTGCCTGCGAAGATACGCTCACCGCTCCGCAGCACTGGGACGACGAACCATTCGAACTCATCGTGTCAAACCCTCCCTACTCGATAAAATGGGCTGGTAAATCAAATCCGCTGTTGATAAACGATCCGCGCTACGCCCCTGCCGGTGTCCTTGCTCCTGAAAGCAAGGCCGATATGGCATTTATCATGCACTCGCTTTCATGGCTTGCGTCAAATGGAACCGCAGCAATAGTATGTTTCCCCGGAATATTGTACCGCGGAGGCGCAGAGCAGAAAATCCGCAAGTATCTTATTGAGAACAACTATGTGGATTGTATTATACAACTGCCAAGCAATCTGTTTTTCGGCACTTCAATAGCCACCTGCATTATGGTGATGAAGAAGAACAAAAAGGATAACAATGTGCTCTTCATCGACGCCACCAATGAGTGTATCAAAGTCACAAATAACAACAAGCTCACTCCCGAGAATATTAACAAGATAGTAACCACATTTGCAACTCGTGAAGAAATACCACATTTCAGCTATCTTGCCAAATCCAGCGATGTCGAGGACAATGATTATAATCTCTCTGTTTCAACTTATGTTGAGCCGGAAAACACCCGCGAGATAATTGACATCGTTGAACTTAATAAGCAAATTCGCGATATCGTCGAACGGGAAAATATTCTGAGAGTGGAAATAGATAAGATTATTGCGGAGATCGAGGGGTAATATAGTGAGTTGGGATAGATTTGACTATACTGAAATAGCATTTTGTGCATGTGGAAACGGTAAAATAATTAGACATGCATATACCGAATATGACGATTGGAACAGATCAAGAGATGGTATTACCAGTGAAGAGATAAAGTGCGATAATTGTAGTCATAAATACCATATTGAACATCATGTCAGGTATTATCAGTGCCATTCATGGGATGGAGATGGAATTGTTGATAAAACATACCTTGTTCCCAACGGAATAACAATACCAAATGAATTAAGCAAGAAAGATTTCCATTTTAAATTAGATGAGCAGATCGTATCGCAATTTAGTTTAACTGAAATATCAGCAGCAAAATCAGATATGCTAAAGAACAAATACAGCACAAGATTAGAACTGCAAATCAGCCGAGATATTGTTGAATTATTTTTTAAGGAATATAAAAGACGAAGTTTACCCCCTATAATCGCATTGTTAAAGGACATCGAAAACAATTATGGACATTATGAATGGACTTCTGAACGACTTAAAAAATATCGTAATAACGAGGAAAATCAAATAGCAGAAAGAAAACAAGCTATTGCCAATATAATAGAAAAATCCATCGAACTAAGTTTTAGGAGGGCAAAAAATGAGCAAATTAAATAATCTGTTACAAGATCTTTGCCCGAACGGGGTGGAATATGCTAAACTTGGAACAGTTGCAACCATAAGTCGAGGCGGCAATTTTCAAAAGAAGGACTTTTGTGAAAAAGGTGTACCATGTATTCATTATGGACAAATATATACACGATATGGGTTATTTACAGATAAAACCTTATCATTTATCAGCGAAGAAACTGCTAAAAAGCAGAAATATGCGGTTAAAAATGATATTATTATGGCAGTAACAAGCGAAAACATTGAAGATGTTTGTAAATGTGTCGCTTGGCTCGGGGAACCAAAAATTGCTGTTAGCGGTCATTCAGCAATTATTCATCATACTATAAATCCAAAGTATCTCTGCTATTATTTTCACACTGAAATGTTTGCTTCACAGAAAAAGAAACTTGCCCATGGCACAAAAGTGATTGAAATAACACCAGATAAACTAACCGATATTATAATCCCAATCCCCCCTCTCACTGTACAGGAAGAAATCGTGCGCATACTCGACAACTTTACAGAGCTGGAAGCAGAGCTGGAAGCAGAGCTGGAAGCAGAGCTGGAAGCGCGAAAGAAACAATACGAATTTTACCGCGACAGCTTGCTAAAGTTTGACACCGGGGGGGTCAAGTGAGTGTATTTGGAGCAGTATCTCTCTTAGTGATATTGGAAAAGTTTCTATGTGTAAGCGCATTTTGAAATCTGAAACATCAAATACCGGGGATATTCCATTCTATAAAATAGGTACCTTTGGAGGTAAGGCAAATGCGTATATTACAAAAGAGCTGTTTGAGAAATACAAATCACAATATTCGTATCCGAAAAAAGGCGATATACTTATTTCTGCAGCAGGCACTATTGGAAAAACGGTAATATATGATGGCAAACCTGCTTATTATCAAGATTCAAACATTGTTTGGATAGACAATGATGAGAAATTAGTACTTAATCGTTTTTTGTTTTATGCATATCAATTAAATCCTTGGCAAGTTTCAACAGGTGGAACTATTGCGAGGTTATATAATGATAATATTGCAAATGCCACAATAATAGTACCACCTCTCCATGAGCAAGAACGCATAGTAAAAATCCTAGACCGATTTGACAAGCTCTGTAACGACCTTACCGAGGGACTTCCGGCAGAGATAGAATCCCGCAGGAAACAATACGAATACTACCGCGATAAGCTGCTGACATTCACACCTGCACAATAAGGAGGCAAATGCTATGGCTTACTTTAACATTGTCGCGCAGACCACCGAAAATACCGTTGTCACCGAATATGAATTCAACGCCAACCGTTCTGAAAATTACCAATCGGAGGCAGAGCTTGAACATGAGTTTATACGTATGCTCACTGAGCAGGGCTATGATTACCTTCCGATACACACGGAAAATGACTTAGTGGACAACCTCCGCACAAAACTTGAGGAACTTAATGAAATCACCTTTTCAGACGCCGAGTGGAAGCAGTTTTTCAGCACAGCCATAGCTAATCCCAATGACCATATCATCGAAAAGACCCGTAAGATACAGGAAGACTATATTCAGGTACTTCGCCGCGATGATGGTACTACCAAGAACATTACACTTATCGACAAGCGTAATATCCACAATAACCGCTTGCAGGTCATAAATCAGTATGTGATAAACAAGGCCGACGGAGCCAAACACGACAACAGGTATGATGTTACCGTACTCGTGAACGGTCTCCCGCTTGTACATATCGAGCTGAAAAGACGCGGCGTTCCGGTCCGCGAGGCGTTCAATCAGATAGATCGTTATCAGCGCGACAGCTTCTGGGCTGGCAGCGGTCTGTATGAGTATATACAGATATTTGTTATCAGCAACGGAACTAATACCAAATATTATTCCAACAGCACACGCTTTAATGTTATCAAGGACGCCAATTCTGCTAAATCCAAGAAAGAGAAAACCAGCAACAGCTTTGAATTCACTTCGTTCTGGGCTGACTCCAAAAACAGAGTCATACCTGATCTTGTGGATTTCACAAAAACGTTTTTTGCGAAGCACACACTGCTTAATATACTGACGAAATATTGCATTTTCACTTCAGAAAATATGCTCATGGTAATGCGGCCTTATCAGATAACCGCAACGGAGCGTATTATCAACCGAATCGAGATAGCAAATAACTATAAGAAACAGGGTTCAATCGCCTCCGGCGGATATGTATGGCACACTACCGGCTCGGGAAAAACCCTGACCTCGTTTAAAGCTGCGCGTCTTGCGTCAAATCTTCCATTCATAGACAAGGTGCTGTTCGTTGTTGACAGAAAAGACCTCGACTATCAGACAATGAAAGAGTATGACCGATTTGAGAAAGGCGCTGCAAACTCCAACAGCTCCACAACTGTGCTGAAAAAACAGCTTGAAGACTCCAACGCCAGAATCATCATCACGACTATCCAGAAGCTCTCGACATTTATCAAAAAATTCAAAGATCATGAGGTTTATCAGAAACAGGTCGTTATCATATTCGATGAGTGCCACAGAAGCCAATTCGGAGATATGCATTCATCAATAGTCAAGCACTTCAAAAAGTATTATCTTTTCGGCTTTACCGGCACGCCTATCTTTGCGGAAAACTCTAGTGCAGTGAAAAATCCGCAGTTATTTACCACAGCCCAGACATTCGGCGACCAGTTGCACACATACACAATTGTTGACGCAATAAACGACAAGAATGTTCTTCCATTCCGGGTAGATTACATTAAAACAATGGACATTGATGCCGACATAGACGATGAACAGGTATGGGACATTGACCGCAGAGCCGCTCTTGAAGCGCCTGAAAGAATCTCACTTATCACCGAGTACATACTTGACCACTTTGATCAGAAGACCTACCGCGGCAATAAGTCGTATGTGTTTAATCAGCTCACCAATATCAAAGAAGTTGCTTCTGCGGCAAATGGAAAGGTCGCAGAAATAAAGCAGAAACAGCGTATCAGCGGATTCAACTCCATATTTGCAGTATCCTCCGTTGAAATGGCAAAGCTGTATTATCATGAATTTCAAAAGCAGATGAAAGCAGATCCGTCAAAGGAACTGCGTGTTGCCGTGATTTACAGCTATGGTGCAAACGAACAGGACGCAGACGGCATAATCGATGAGGAGAATCCCGAAGATACCACAGCTCTGGACCAGACAGCTCGTGATTTCCTTGAAGAAGCAATCAATGACTATAATAAGATGTTCCATACATTCTATGACACATCAAGCGAGAAATTCCAGAATTATTATAAGGACGTTTCGCTGCGCATGAAAAATAAGGAACTTGACCTGCTTATCGTGGTAAATATGTTTCTCACAGGATTTGACGCGACTACGCTTAATACCCTCTGGGTGGACAAGAACCTCAAAATGCACGGGCTTATTCAAGCATTCAGCCGCACAAACCGTATTCTTAACAGCATAAAGACATTTGGAAACATTGTGTGCTTTAGAAATCTTGCCAAACGAGTTGACGCCGCTATTTCGCTGTTCGGCGACCGTGAAGCTGGTGGTACAGTTCTGCTGAAGAAATATCAGGACTACTATAATGGATATATCACGGACGATGGTAAAAAAGTACAGGGCTATTCAGAAATGATAGCTGAGCTGACAAACAAGTTTCCGCTGACCGAGCCAACTATCATTGGAGAAAACAAACAAAAAGAATTTATTTCCCTGTTCGGAGCAGTTCTTAAAATGAGGAATTTGCTTTCTTCATTTGATGAATTTCAAGGAAATGAAATATTATCTGAGCGTGATTTTCAGGATTATCTCGGCAGATACCAGGATCTTCACGATGAGTGGAAAGAAAAAATGAAGCGCGGAGTCAGCAAAGATATAGTAAACGATGTTGTATTTGAAATTGAGTTGATAAAACAGATTGAAATTAACATCGACTATATTCTTATGCTTGTGTCAAAATATCATGGGACGCATTGTGCTGACAAGGAAATACTTGTAACGATCAGAAAAGCAGTAGATGCAAGCCCGGAACTCCGCAGCAAGAAACAGCTCATAGAGAGCTTTATTGCAGGTATAAACGATGTTGACGATGTTATGAACGAATGGCACACATTTGTTGCTGAGCAACGTGAACAGGATCTTATAACTATTATTACAGAGGAAAACCTCAAACCTGATGAAACACGCAAATTCATCGAGCATTCTTTCCGTGACGGAGAGATAAAAACGACAGGCACTGATATAGAAAAGATCATGCCACCTGCAAGTCGGTTCGGCGGCGGAGGTAAAGCAGCCAAGAAGCAGGCAGTAATTGGCAAACTTAAAGCTTTCTTTGAGAAATACTCGGGTCTGGGCAGTTTTAAAGCATAATGTAGCTATAAGGAGAGATTATGGACAAAAATACTGAAAAAGCGGTATGGGGCATTCACGGTACGGATGACAGCATATTTCTGAAAGAAAACAAAATCGTGCTCGGCTGGAAAGATTTCGGAGATCTAAGCAAAGTTGAATCTTCTCGTGAATCATTTAAGGAACACTATCAAAAATCATTCCCCAAAGGGAAAAAAGGGGCGATAGGCACTTGTTCCGGAATGCTTTACCGATTTATTCACGAAATCAAAATCGGAGATTATATAGTTTACCCCTCAAAGACGGATAGAATGATAAATATTGGCATTGTTGAGGGTGAATATACATACGCTCCCGAAGCTGGTGAATATGTTCAGCAAAGATCGGTAAAGTGGCTGAAACACCTTCCACGCACTGCTTTCTCACAGGGGGCATTATACGAAGTGGGGTCTGCTTTGTCACTGTTTGCAGTTAAAAACTATGCAAGTGAATTTTTATCTGCACTTGACAGCGGTTTCAAGCCGACTATTTCTGCTGCCGAAGACGATGAAAGCGTTGCTGCAACAGCAGATGAGATAATTGAATCTACCCGCGATTTTATTCTGAAAGAGCTAAGCAAAAATCTCAAGGGATATGACTTTGAAGAATTTGTTGCAGATCTGCTCCGTGCTATGAGTTACAGAACAACCGTATCACAGCATGGAGGCGACAGCGGAATAGACATCACCGCATACAAAGACGAACTTCCGCCGCGTATTCTAGTACAGGTAAAAAGTCAGGATAGTGATATCAAGGAATCGCTTATACAGTCACTTAAAGGCGCAATGAGAGAGGGAGATTACGGGCTTTTTGTAACGCTGTCCAATTACACAAAAAATGCGACAAAATACTTAGAAAACACTCCGATAATCCGAGGTATAAACGGTACAGAACTTGTTGACCTTATTCTGAAATACTATGACAAACTAGGCCAAAAGTATCGCAAGATGATACCGCTGAAGATGGTTTACATTCCTGTACCGAAAGAAAATGAGTAATCTGTTTCTTTGATTTTTCTTCTGAAAATATGTCATTATGAAATTTCATACAATATTTACCTCTACACTTACAAAAAGAAACCCGAGGACGATTATTCCTCGGGTTTCCTATATATTCCGTTATCAGGCAAGTGCATTTTTTGCCCACAATTTTGCCCACACTTGCCCACATTTTCGGGATTTTTCGATCGATTTTCATCTTTGCTCCATTTTTTGATTGGCTCTGTTATGCGGTTTGTAAGGTTTCGGAATTGTTGAATAGGGATAGTGATAGTTCAGATGATCCAATTAATATCCTTAGCAGAACTCTTCGCAGCAAATCCACCAGCAGAGTCAGTCTTGAAGTCATACTCAGACTTCATGCGAGCCGAAGGCACCGGGATCACAGGAACGCCGTTGATAGACTTAACGGTGAACTCAAGTTCGCCCTGCTTGAACTGAGTAGATTCCACAGCGTAGGAAATCTCCCCGGAAAGCATGAGCTTATCGTAAACAGGACGGCTCATTACGATAACGACGTCGCCCTCGTCGCCGGTGATATCGCGGACCTCGCCGAGCTGCGCCAGCAGGGAGGACATCACGGTAGCCTTGTCCGGAGTGTAGGTATCCTTGATTTCAGCGGCGGCCGCCAGCTTGGAGTAGCGGTAAGCGTCGATCTCGGGAATCACCTGAGTGCGCTGGAACTCAGCCGCAACATTTGCCGCCGCCAGTCCGAAGCCGCTCTCATCAACGTCGATAGCATCAATACGGAAACGTCTGCCTCTGTCCTGGGTGAGCGCGAAAGTCTCGTAGGAATATGTAACAGCGCCGCCGGAATAACCCGCGTCGCGGTCGTAGCTGCCCAGTCCCTGGAGAGACATCTTGGGCATCTTGATCTCGTTGCCGCCGTTGTAGATGACCTGGGAGGCGTTTTCCTCCATCCAGCCGGAAGTAGAACCCTCCAGCACCTGCTTGTCAAGCTCCTTCTGAAAAACCTTTGCATAAGTAATTGTGTTTGCCATAATAGTAAACCCTCCTAAAACAGTAGTTGATCCGTCCCCGGCGGAGCCAGCCCGCTGCCGCGCCGTAAATTTCCCGGCTGACCGCCTCAGTTGCGCCGCGCAGCCTTCCCCGGAGAACTGATTGAAATTATATGTGAACCCGCCACCCGCCCTCGGCATTATGCCGCGTTTTGATCCAGCCTGCGTCCTGCGGCTCTGAATTCCGGTAAGTCCGTGACCTTCCGCACCGCAAAGCTGTTGTGTTCAGTTGACCGCGCCTGTCCGGCTGTGTTCTGCGGTAAGCCCGCTGCTTTCCGTCGGCTGCGGCATTTCCTTGATGTAATGAGCAGTGATACGACCGCTTGATACGCGCTGTCGAACCCGCTCGAATCTAATCAGCGGCCGTCACTTTCGCGCGAAAATGCTTCTGATAGCCGCGAATCCATCACTGGCTCCCCTGCTCTCCGCCGAGAACTGAGGAACGCTGCGCCTTACAAGCCTGAGATGCGGATACTCGCGCAGGACCTCCGCCGCAGCGTCGTCAGGCTCCGTGCCGTCGGCAGACATTATACCCGCCGCAAGCTTAACTCCCTCGCAGAGTCTCTCCGGAGCCGCGCCGCCCGTCAGCAGCGCAAGTTTCAGCCTGAGTTCCATTATCTCTGCGCGAAGCTGCTGAAGCTCCTCAGCCTGGGAGCACTCACCGGGAGCCGCCTCAGTCTCAGACTCCTCTACAGCGTCTGCGGGAATCTCAGCCGCTGTGCTTTCAAGCTCCTCCTGAACAGTGATCTCATTATCCATCGTTGTCCGTCCTTTCCATCGCCTGAGCCTCCTCAAGCGATATTCCGTAGATCTGTGAAAGCGCACGCGCCTTGGAAATAAGTCCTGCGCTGTATAGCTTCACAGCCCTGTCAGTTCTTGTGCCGTCGTCCTCTGCAGCACCGTCCGCGAATATCGCGGAAGCGCTCTCGCATACGTTGTCGGGAAGCTCTCCCGCCATCTTGCCAAGCCGGCAGATAAGCTCCGTCATTCTGCTGAGCGCGTCCCCGATCCTGCGGCGGTAAAACGCCTGCGTACGGTAAGTGCGGCTGTTTCTGCTGACTACCTCGGCGGCGGTCTTTATCGTGCCGTCCTTGAACGAGAGCGCTCCCTCGGAAAGCCCCGCCTGCATACACAGCAGGTCGAGAAGCTCCCCGAGCGCCTGCACATGCTCCGTTACCCTGAGTTCCCCGGTGTTGTCGGTGATCTTGAGTTCCTCGGCGTCAGACGTTGACATTGCCTGGAACACCTCGTCGTTCACATCGAAGTAGTGCTTCTTGTTGCCGGCGGCGTCCCATTCTCCGCGCACCGCGTAAGCCGGAACGATAATACGCTTCTTACCGAGGACGAACTCCCTTGAAAGACTGTCGAACACGATGTCGATGCTCTTCAGAGTATCCTCCGCGCCGTCGAAAACCGAGCTTCCCAGCAGCGGGCATTCGCCGGAGCTTGCAGCCCGTCTGGAGCCTGCGCTGAGGTAAACGAACAGCGGAGCTGTCAGTCCCTTAACGCTGCTCTGACCGCTCAGCCCGGGAAGCACGGAACTCATATCAGCCTTGCCGCCGTCCTCGCGGAACAGCCGATTCTCGATAGTGAGCTGATCTCCGCTCAGTTCCTGGGATTCAGCTAGAATGTAGTTCCTCCCGCCGGAAACTATCCTTGAAGCGAACGCTCCGCCGGTGATTTCACGGGAGTTCCACGCTGTCGGCAGGAAACAGTCTGCGGTAACGAGGTCGACCCTCACTCCGGGAACCCCGTCCGGCGCACTGTCGTCGTAGTACACCTTTATCACACCGCCGCCCAGCGCAAAGACCTTCTCCAGAAACACCGGGAATCTCTCGGAAAACCGGCTCTCAGTGAGAACCCGGTTCACGAAGCTCTCGGTATCGCTGTCGGAGTAGCACATTGAAGTACCCTCCGTGAAACACAGCCTGGCGAGTTCCCCGCACAGCGCCCGGGCCGCTCCCAGTGAAGCAAGCTTTCTGGTGCCGCCCTGAATGCCTCCCCTGCGGGCGTAGCGCCAGTCGCCGCCGCCGTTGTAGATGTCCTCCCAGCGCTGGATATCGGCGTAGCAGCCCGCAATGTCAGCCGAACCGCTGTTTCTGCCGGAGCGCAGCAGCCAGTCCTTTAAGCCCAAATCACATTCCTCCTTGATATTTATTTACCGGAAGTTCCAGTCTTTTTTCCTGTTCCTTCCCGCAATATGATAATACCCCCTGCGTTACTGCAATTTACTGCAAAACAAAAAACAGCTGAACATTGCCTTAAAGACTGTGATATACTATATACTGTGAAAAATAAAAACGATAGTATGTTATATTCTTATTAACAACATACAAAACCCATCGGCTCAATCTGGTATTACGAAATAATACTATTCTGAACATTGAAAGATAACCAGTTCTGGGTATAATAAAATACAAGAGAGCGCTCAGAACAACAATACCAGAAGGAGACAACAACCATGTCAGACAGACTTGAACTTAATAAGAATCTCGCCCAGATGCTGAAGGGCGGCGTAATAATGGACGTAACAACCCCGGAGCAGGCGCGTATCGCCGAGGCCGCAGGAGCCTGCGCAGTCATGGCGCTGGAGCGCATTCCGGCGGATATCCGCGCAGCCGGAGGCGTATCGAGAATGAGCGACCCGAAGATGATCAAGGGCATTCAGGAAGCAGTGTCGATACCTGTAATGGCGAAGTGCCGAATCGGTCATTTTGCAGAAGCTCAGATACTCCAGGCTATCGAGATCGACTACATCGACGAGAGCGAAGTCCTTTCCCCTGCTGACGACAAGTACCACATAGACAAGACGAAGTTCGACGTTCCGTTCGTATGCGGAGCTAAGGATCTCGGCGAAGCGCTCCGCCGCATAAACGAGGGTGCCTCCATGATACGCACGAAGGGCGAGCCTGGCACCGGTGACGTAGTGCAGGCAGTACGCCACATGCGCATGATGCAGAGCGAGATCCGCAGGATCGGCTCAATGGCAGAGGACGAGCTGTACGAGACCGCAAAGAGCCTCGCAGTGCCGTTTGAACTTGTGAAGTACGTACACGACAACAAGAAGCTGCCGGTCGTAAACTTCGCGGCAGGCGGAGTTGCGACGCCGGCGGACGCTGCGCTGATGATGCAGCTCGGCGCTGAGGGCGTATTCGTAGGCTCCGGCATATTCAAGTCCGGAAACCCGGAGAAGCGCGCTGCGGCGATAGTAAAGGCAGTAACCAACTTCACCGACGCGAAGCTGCTTGCAGAGCTTTCCGAGGATCTCGGCGAAGCAATGGTAGGCATCAACGAGCAGGAGATCGCACTCCTGATGGCGGAGCGCGGCAAATGATGAAAATAGGAGTATTAGCGCTGCAGGGCGCATTCATCGAGCATGAGAAAATGCTCGCCAGCCTGGGTGCTGAGAGCTTCGAGATACGCCAGCTCAAGGATATCGGCCAGCCGATGGACGGTCTCATAATCCCCGGCGGCGAGAGCACCGTACAGGGAAAGCTGCTTCGTGAGCTTGGACTCATGGAGCCGCTGCGCGGGCTTATCAGCGGCGGGCTCCCGGTATTCGGGACATGCGCGGGGCTTATCCTGCTCGCAAAGTCGATAGACGACGGAGAAGCTCCTCACCTCGCGGTGATGGACATAGCCGCAAAGCGCAACGCCTACGGCAGGCAGCTCGGAAGCTTCGCCGCAAACGGCGTATTCAAGGGGATAGGCAGCGTCCCGATGACGTTTATCCGCGCTCCGTACATCAGCAGCACCCAGGGCGCCGAGATACTCGCGGAAGTCGGCGGAAAAGCCGTTGCTGCACGTCAGGAGAATATGCTGGTCACAGCTTTCCACCCGGAGCTCACCGAGGACACATCGGTACACAGCTATTTTCTGGACATGGCGGCTGCCGCGCGGGAATCTGCGGCGGTATAAACTGCATAAATTACAGAGGGTCTGCCTTAACCGGCGGACCTTTTCGTATTTCTTCAGTTTTTCAGCGAACAATAGAAATAACTCTTGACAAAAGGCGGACTTTGCATTATAATGTATTGTGTATCGTTCACCAGGCAAAGAAAATGTGAAAGAGGAACTGAAATGGCTGAGGAAAAAAACATACATTCCGGGCACCGCCAGCGCATGCTGAAAAAGTACCTGGAGCATGGCATAGACTGCTTCGAGGATCATGAGATACTGGAGATTTTTCTCTTTACCGCATATTCCCGCAGGAACACAAACGACATAAGCCATCAGCTCATCAACCGCTTCGGTTCACTGGAAGGCGTGCTGAACGCAGGCTACGACGAGATAGTCGAGGAAAAGAACGTAGGAGTAACCGCGGCGGCGCTGATAAGCTTCATGAAGGACTTCGCCCGCAAATATAACCGCACTCAGCTGGCAGGAATGAAGCTATCCAGCTCCGAAAGCGTGCGGAAATTCTGCTACGAGCTCCTCAAGGACAGCACCACCGAGGAAGCGCACGTTCTCTTCCTTGATCAGAACCTCAATTTTGTCGGTGAATCCCAGATATCCCAGGGCAGCCCGAATTCAGTGGATCTCGACCTGCACGATATCGTAATAAAATCGGTGCGCACCTCATGCACTAAGATAATCCTCACGCACAGCCACCCGCACGGAGTACTTCTGCCGTCGTCGGCTGACATAGCGTCGACCCGCCGTGCCGCCTCCGCGCTGAACAGCATAGGCATCGAGCTGATAGACCACATCATCGTTAACGAGGAGGACAGCTACTCCATGCGAACTGCGGGAATGCTGCCCGACATCTGGTTCTGACCTTGAATAGCAGGTGTTTTTATGGATCATTTTGAATTACACTCGAACTACTCCCCTACCGGCGACCAGCCTCAGGCGATAAAGGAGCTGACCGACGGCATACTCCGCGGCGACAAGGAGCAGACCCTGCTCGGCGTTACCGGTTCCGGCAAGACCTTCACGATGGCGAACATCATCGCGAACTGCAACCGTCCGACGCTGGTTCTGGCGCATAATAAGACGCTCGCGGCGCAGCTCTGTTCCGAGTTCCGAGAGTTCTTCCCGAACAACGCCGTGGAGTACTTCGTGTCATATTACGACTACTACCAACCGGAGGCGTACATTCCCTCCACCGACGCATACATTGAAAAGGACAGCGCGATAAACGACGAAATAGACCGCCTGCGGCACTCCGCGACCATGGCGCTTGCCGAGCGGCGGGACGTTATCATTGTGGCTTCTGTTTCGTGTATATATTCCCTGGGCAGCCCGGAGGACTACCGCAGCAATACGCTGTCCCTCCGCGAGGGTCAGGAGATAAGCCGCGAGGACGTTATAAAACGCCTTGTCGAAATACAATATGAGCGCAACGAGCTTTCGTTCACTCGAAACAAGTTCCGCGCCAAGGGCGACACGCTCGAGATATTCCCCGCCGGCGGAACAAACGAGACCGCGATACGCGTGGAGTTCTTCGGCGATGAGATCGACCGTATCAGCGAGTTTGACGCGCTGACCGGACAGGTGCGCTCCACGCTCAAGCACGTTATGATATTTCCGGCTTCGCATTACATCGTAGGCCACGAGCGGCTCCACGACGCGCTCCAGGAGATAACCCGCGAGATGGAGGAGCGCGTGAAGTACTTCACGGAAAACAACAAGCTCATCGAGGCTCAGCGTATCGAACAGCGCACCCGCTACGACATGGAAATGCTCGGAGAAATAGGCACCTGCAAGGGCGTTGAGAACTACTCACGTATACTCGCAGGACGCGCCCCCGGCTCCACGCCGATAACGCTCATCGACCACTTCCCCAAGGATTTCCTGCTGTTCGTGGACGAGAGCCACGTTACGCTCCCGCAGGTTCGCGGAATGTACGGCGGCGACTTCGCCCGCAAGAAGAACCTGGTGGATTACGGATTCCGCCTGCCCTCCGCGTACGACAACCGCCCGATGAATTTCGACGAGTTCTACTCAAAGGTAGGACAGGCGGTGTTCGTTTCCGCGACACCGGGCGACTTCGAGAAGGAGCATTCCACCCAGATAGTTGAGCAGGTCATCAGACCCACCGGGCTGCTTGATCCGGAGGTAATTGTGAAGCCGACGGAGGGTCAGATCGAGGATCTGATCTCCGAGATAAACACCCGCGTTGCGAAGAAACAGCGCGTGCTCGTCACCACGCTCACGAAGAAGATGGCGGAGGATCTCACAGATTACTTCACCAAGCTGGATATCAAGGTTCGCTACATGCACCACGACGTCGACACGATAGAGCGAATGGAGCTTATCCGCGACCTGCGCGCCGGGGAATTCGACGTTCTTGTCGGAATAAACCTGCTGCGCGAGGGTCTGGATATTCCGGAGGTGTCCCTCGTTGCGATACTCGACGCGGACAAGGAAGGCTTCCTGAGAAGCGAGACCTCCCTTGTGCAGACAATAGGCAGAGCCGCGCGAAACGCCGAGGGCGTTGTAATAATGTACGCCGACAGCGTGACCGAATCCATGGAGCGCGCGATAACCGAGACCCAGCGCCGCCGCGAGATACAGCAGAGATACAACGCCGAGCACGGAATAACCCCGAAAACGATAATCAAGGATATCCGCGACGTGCTCGAGATAACGAAGAAATCCGACGGCACATCGAAGCACGGAAAGCCGGCGAAGCAGCTCACGAAGCGCGAGCGCGAGGCGCTGACAGCGCGGTACACCGCCGAGATGAAAAAGGCGGCGAAAATGCTTGATTTCGAGCATGCCGCGTTTCTGCGCGATAAGATAAAGGAACTGCAATAAGCAGAAAGGAACAAAAGAGTAGCGACAATGGCAAAGAACGATAAAATAATAATCCGGGGCGCCCGCGAGCACAACCTGAAAAATATAGACCTCACTATCCCGAGGGATTCCCTGGTGGTAATGACCGGACTTTCCGGCAGCGGTAAGAGTTCTCTGGCGTTCGACACGATTTTCGCGGACGGTCAGCGGCGGTATATGGAGAGCCTTTCCTCCTACGCGAGAATTTTCCTCGGGCAGATGGAAAAGCCCGATGTAGACAGTATCGAGGGACTTTCCCCGGCGATATCCATTGACCAGAAGACCACCTCGAAGAACCCGCGCTCTACAGTGGGAACCGTCACCGAGATATACGACTACCTGCGACTGATGTACGCCCGGATAGGCGTTCCGCACTGCCCTGTCTGCGGCAGAGAGATAAAGCAGCAGACCGTCGATGAGATCGTCGATAAGGTGCTGGAGCTTCCCGAGCGCACCAAATTTCAGGTGCTTGCCCCGGTTGTCCGCGGACGCAAGGGCGAACATCAGAAGGAGTTCGAAGCCGCGCGGAAATCCGGATTTTCAAGAGTACGCGCAGACGGCATCGCATACGACCTCAACGAGAAGATCACGCTTGAAAAGAACAAGAAGCACTCCATCGAGATAGTCGTGGACCGCCTTGTAATGAAGGACGGAATAAAATCCCGCCTCACAGAGAGTATCGAAACAGCCGGCACCCTCACCGGCGGGTTAGTTTACATCGACGTCATCGACGGCGAGGAACTGCACTTCTCCCAGAGCTACGCCTGCCCGGAGCACGGCGTATCCATCGAGGATCTTTCCCCGAGAATGTTCTCGTTCAACAACCCCTACGGAGCCTGCCCGAAATGCACCGGCATAGGTAGCTCACTTCGGGTAGACCCCGACCTCATCATGCCAAACGCCGGACTTTCCATCAGGAACGGCGCCATAAAGGCTTCCGGCTGGAATTATGCCGAAGGCACCATAGCCGCAATGTATATCGACGCCCTCGCCGAAAAGCACGGATTCTCAGTCGATCAGCCAGTGTCCGAGCTGTCCGGTGAAGCGATAAACGAGATAATGTACGGTACCCACGGCGAGAAGATACTGATAAAGCGCCCGAAACAGCAGGGCGGAGGTCAGTTCTATACCGATTTCGAAGGTATCGCAGCCAACCTGGAACGCCGCTACGCCGAAACGAACAGCCAGTATTCCCGGGACACCATCGAAGAATTCATGAGCGAGGTAGAGTGCCCGGAGTGCCACGGCGAGCGTCTTAACAAAGCGGCTCTGTCGGTAACTGTCGGCGGCAGGAATATCATGGAGTTCTGCCGCATGTCCGTCACCGAAGCGCTGAACTTCGTGAACGGCCTGGAGCTTACTCCGCGCGAAGCGATGATAGCCAAGCAGATACTCAAGGAGATAAAATCCCGCCTGGGCTTCCTCCAGAGCGTAGGCCTGGAATACCTGACGCTTGCCCGTTCAGCAGGGACCCTCTCCGGCGGCGAGAGCCAGCGCATACGCCTTGCAACGCAGATAGGAAGCTCCCTTACCGGCGTGCTTTATATCCTGGACGAGCCGTCCATCGGACTTCACCAGCGCGACAACGATAAGCTGATAGCAACGCTGAGAAGGCTGCGCGACCTCGGAAACACGCTGATAGTAGTCGAGCACGACGAGGACACCATGTGCGCCGCCGACTGGATAGTCGACATCGGCCCCGGCGCGGGAGTCCACGGCGGCGAGGTCATCTACAGCGGCGAAGTCAGCGGGCTGCTGAAATGCAAGAATTCCATAACCGGACAGTACCTTTCCGGAAAGCTGAAGATACCTGTGCCGGAAAAGCGCCGTAAGCCGTCGGATAAGTGGCTGCACGTTATCGGAGCGGCCGAAAACAACCTCCGCAATATCAACGTAGACGTGCCGCTCGGTATATTCACCTGCGTTACCGGAGTCTCCGGAAGCGGCAAAAGCTCTCTTGTCAACGAGATAATCTACAAGCACCTCGTTGCAAAGCTGAACCGAGCACGCACCCGCCCGGGCAGGTTCACTGATATGACCGGCTCCGAATACCTCGACAAGGTGATAATGATAGACCAGTCGCCGATAGGGCGCACCCCGCGGAGCAATCCCGCGACCTACACCGGCGTGTTCAACGATATCCGCGACCTGTTCTCCCAGACAAACGAAGCGAAGGCGAAGGGCTACGGACCGGGGAGATTCTCGTTCAACATCAAGGGCGGCCGCTGCGAGGCGTGCGAAGGCGACGGAATCATCAAGATAGAAATGCACTTCCTGCCGGACGTATTCGTACCCTGCGAGGTCTGCAAGGGGCACCGCTACAACCGCGAGACCCTGGAGGTCCGCTACAAGGGAAAGAACATCTTCGAGGTACTCGACATGACCGTCTCCGAGGGCGTGGAGTTCTTCGCGAATATTCCGAAGATATACAACAAGCTCAAGACCCTCGAGGAAGTCGGGCTAGGATATATCAAGATAGGTCAGAGCAGCACGACGCTTTCCGGCGGCGAAGCTCAGCGAATAAAGCTTGCGGCGGAGCTTGCAAAGCGCTCCACCGGAAAGACGATATATATTCTTGACGAGCCGACCACGGGACTTCACACCGCCGACGTCCGCAAGCTCATTGAGATACTTCAGAAGCTGACCGACGGCGGAAACACCGTGCTGGTTATCGAGCACAACCTCGACGTGATAAAGACCGCGGATTACCTCATCGACATGGGGCCCGAAGGCGGCAGCGGCGGAGGAACCGTCATTGCGTCCGGAACCCCCGAGGAGGTCGCGGCAAACCCGGTAAGCTACACCGGCGCGTACCTCAAGAAACTCTTATAAAACAAAAACCCTCTCCAGCCCGGAGAGGGATTTTTAAGCTAATTCTGTCAGGAATCATGCAAGTTCGCTCATCACGATATTCTTTATCCGTCTGACGAGGCCGCCGGTTCTTCCAACGCCCGCCTGCTGCGTACCGAAAAGCAGCGTGATACCGTGGGCAGGCTCATTTGAGAAGAACGTACCGAGCCAGCCATCCCAGCCGTACTCTCCCCTTGTCGCAAACAGCGTAGTCATGCTCTCATCGTCGCACACGCGCATAAGGTTGCCGTAGGTGTAGCCGCGCATCCAGCCCCAGCCGTCCTCAAGCTGATGTTTCTGGTTCGGCTTGAGACCTCCGTGGGTCAGGAACCAGACGGACTCCGGCTTTAATACCTGCCTGCCATTAAAGCTGCCTTTGTTCATCAGCATTCCGGCAAATTTTGCGTAGTCGTCCAGCGTGGAGCAAAGCCCCGCGCCTCCGGACTGAAACGACGGAATAATATCGCGGTCGTAAGCCAGACCGAGGTGATTCGTGCGAAGCTCGTACAGCCCGTTTTCGGAATAATCGTACACCTTAGCCAGCCGCTTGGACTTTTCCGCAGGCACCCAGAAGTCGGTGTCCTTCATACCCAGCGGCTGGAAAAACTCAGAAATGAGATAGTCCCGGAAGCTAATTCCGCTGACTTTCTCGATCACCGCGCCTAGGACGTCAGCAGAAGCGCCGTACATGAACCTTTCGCCAGGCTCAAAGCAAAGCTCTCCCTCAGACATCTTCCGCGCGAATTCAGCCGTTGTGACCGGCGAATCGGAATACAGCTTCTGCTCAATCTCCCAGAAAACCGCGCCGCTGTGCTTTCCACCCTCGCTGTCCTCGCAGGGATACGGTATACCGGAGGTCATATTCAGCAGGTCGCCGACTGTGATATGCTTGTGCGCCGGGACGCGCTCCCCATTGCGCCGCACATACGATACGGCGTATTCTGGCAGGTAGTCCGAAAGCCAGGCGCCCGCGTCGAGTTTCCCCTTTTCCATGAGCGACACTGCGGCAGCAGCGGTTATCGGCTTGGTCTGGGAATACAGCCGAAAAATTGTGTCGCGCTCAATGGGAAGGCGGTTTTCGATGTCGCGCATTCCGTAGCCGCAGTATGCCGATTCTTTGCCGTCCTTGATAACCAGGACATTTGCACCGGCTGTGTCGCCGTTATGTACCGCTTCCTCAATAGTGGCAAGTATTTTTTTCTCCATGATACGATAACTCCTTTACGATTTGATCTCTCTGCTAATATATCGTACCATAAATCGGCGATTTTTACAAGGGCTTTTCAAAAAAACACCCAGAACCAAAAACAAGGTTCAGACAGCTCGATATTCCAAGATCACAAAAATACCAGTGCAATCCTGAGAAGTATCTGCGCTCGAAACGAAAGCTAACTCGCAATATATTCCACGAACTTTAAGTTTTCAGCATTGACTTTTCCCGCGAAAAGGTGTATATTATATAGGTAATGATATAAGATGAATAGCGGAGACAGCCGCTGAAAAAGGAGAACACAGTGAACATAATCATCGTAGGCTGCGGCAAGGTAGGACAGGCGCTTGTAGAGCAGCTCAATGACGAAGGAAACGATATAACGGTAATAGACAAGGTAGCCGAAAAGGTGAACGACGTATCCAGCCGCTGCGACGTAATGGGCGTTATAGGAAACGGCGCGACCCACTCGGTGCAGCGGGACGCAGGAATAGACACTGCCAACCTGCTGATAGCGGTCACGGGCTCAGACGAGCTGAACCTGCTGTGCTGCCTCATCGCGAAGAAGGCGGGCAACTGCCACACCATAGCCAGAGTAAGGAACCCCGAATACTACAGCGAGAGCCAGTTTCTGAAAGACGAGCTTGGTCTTGCAATGGTGATAAACCCGGAATTCGCAGCGGCAAGCGAGATAGCAAGGGTGCTGCGGTTCCCTTCCGCAATAAAAATCGACGTATTCGGCAGAGGCAGAGTGGAGCTTCTGAAATTCCGCCTGCCGGAAAACAGCCCGCTTGCAGGCTGCGCCGTCAAGGAGATAGTAACCAAGCTGCACTGCGATGTGCTGGTATGCACGGTTGAGCGCGGCGATGAAGTCCACATTGCAAACGGCGAATTCGTGTTTGAAGAAAAGGACGTCATTTCGATAGTGGCGGCTACCCGCAAGGCGGGGGAATTCTTCCGCAAGATAAAATACAAGATGAACTCCGTAAAGGACGTAATGGTAGTCGGCGGCGGCGAGATAGGCCACTACCTGTGCGAGCAGCTCATACGCTCGGGAATGTCCGTAAAGCTCATTGAGAAGGATCCCGCACGCTGTGAAACCCTGTGTGCCACGCTCGACGACGGAGTAGCGGTCATCAACGGCGACGCGAGCGACCAGAATATCCTTGTTGAATCCGGACTGGAGCAGACCGGCGCATTCGTAGCGCTGACCAACCTCGACGAGGAAAACATACTGCTGTCGCTGTTCGCGAAAAGCGTCTGCGACTGCAAATGCGTGACCAAGATAAACCGAATCGGATTCGACAACGTAATAAGCAAGCTCGACCTCGACACGATAATCAATCCCAAGAGCATTACATCGGATACCATCGTAAGATATGTACGTGCGATGAGCAGTTCACGAGGCAGCAACATGGAAACGCTGTACAATGTGATAAAGGGCAAGGTAGAGGCCGCGGAATTCATCATCAAGGAAGATTCGCCGGTGATTGACGTTCCGCTGATGGAGCTCGACCTGAAGCCCGATGTGCTGGTAGCCGCGATACTCCGCGACAAAAAGGTGATGATCCCCCGCGGACACGACAGTCTGCAAATAGGCGACGCGGTGATAATCGTTTCACGTCAGATAGGTCTGCGGAACATCACCGACATAATAAAGTAACCGGAGGTCGTTATGAACTACAGAATGATCTCCTATATCCTCGGATGGATACTTATATTTGAAGGGCTGTTCCTGTCGGTTCCGATGCTGACTGCCATAGTCTACGGCGAGTCCGTGCTGCCAAGCTACCTTATCGCGATGGGAATTTGTTTTCTCATCGGAGGACTGCTGGTATTCAAAAAGCCGAAAAAGAAGCAGCTATTTGCCCGCGAAGGCTGCGTTATAGTTGCACTGAGCTGGATAGTACTCAGTGCGTTCGGAGCGCTCCCCTTCATGATGACCCGGGAGATTCCGACATTCATCGACGCGCTCTTTGAAACCGTATCCGGATTCACAACGACCGGAGCAAGCATACTATCAGATGTTGAAAAACTCTCGCATGCGTCGCTTATGTGGCGGAGCTTCACTCACTGGGTCGGAGGCATGGGCGTACTGGTGTTTATAATGGCGTTTATACCGCTGTCAGGCGCCCAGAACATGCACATTATGAAGGCGGAATCTCCAGGGCCGTCCGTCAGCAAGCTGGTTCCGCGAGTTAAGACCACCGCGCTGATACTCTATTCGATTTACTTCGCGCTGACGCTTATCGAATTCATAATGCTCCTCTTCGGAGGCATGACGGTATTTGAAGCGCTGAATACCGCGTTTGCAACAGCGGGAACCGGCGGATTCGGGTTCTACAATTCCAGCATGGGAAGCTTCTCGCCGTACTTGCAGATAGTCATTACGGTTTTCATGATATTGTTTGCGATAAACTTCAACTGCTACTACATGCTTCTGTGCGGAAAACTCCGCGAAGCATTCAACCTTGAACTCCGGACGTTCCTGATAATCATAGCCTCTGTAATAACCGTCATAACGATAAATATACACGGTATGTTCTCGAGTGTTGGGGAAGCGCTGCGGCATTCAGCGTTTACAGTAGCTTCGCTGATTTCGACCACAGGCTTTTCAACGGTGGACTTCAACCAGTGGCCGGAACTGTCGCGAGCTCTGCTGGTTATAATAATGTTCATCGGAGCCTGCGCAGGAAGTACCGGCGGCGGTATCAAAGTATCGCGAATAATAATTCTGTTCAAGGGCATGTCGAAGGAGCTCCAGACGATGGTGCAGCCGCGTCAGATCAAGAAGATCAAGATGGATTCCAGGATTATTGATCACGAAACGGTGCGTTCGGTAAACGTCTATATGGTTGCATATCTGATGATATTTGCGATATCCCTGGTACTGATATCGTTTGATAATCACGATCTGATAACGAGTTTCACAGCCGTAACTGCAACAATAAACAACATAGGTCCCGGTCTTGACCTGGTTGGACCTACGTCCAATTTTGGACTCTTCACCATGCAGTCGAAAATCGTGCTGATATTTGACATGCTGGCCGGCAGACTGGAGTTGTTCCCGATGCTGCTTTTATTCACCCCGGCAACCTGGAAAAAGTAACGAATAAATACGAGACCGCTGAACGGAGATTCAGCGGTCTTTTCTATGCACTAAAAAGGAAATGCCCTCTCCTGGCGGAGAGGGCATAAAAATTACTTCTTACGCTTCTTGAGAGCCGCAGCAGTTCCAAGAGCGGCGACTGCACCAGCAGCGGCGATACCAGCTCCAACCGGAGCCTCGACGCCCATCTTAGGATTCTGTCCAAGCGGGATAATTCCATCGTCGAACGTTACAGAATCAGTGGGGTTATCCGGAGAATAGTCGTCAGGAACAAATCCCATAGGAACATCTTCCGGCGGAATCTCAATTATCTCCCTGTCAGACTCATCGGAGACATCATCGGTATCTGTGTCGGTATCGGTATCGGTATCTGTGTCGGTATCGGTATCTGTGTCGGTATCCGTGTCTGTGTCTGTATCCGTATCTGTGTCGGTATCCGTGTCTGTGTCGGTATCCGTATCTGTGTCGGTATCCGTATCTGTGTCGATATCCGTATCCGTATCTGTATCTGTATCTGTGTCCGTATCAGTATCAGTGTCTGTATCTGTATCTGTATCTGTGTCTGTGTCCGTGTCTGTATCTGTGTCCGTGTCTGTATCTGTGTCTGTGTCTGTGTCTGTGTCAGTGTCGGTATCAGTATCGGTGTCCGTGTCCGTATCCGTGTCTGTATCCGTATCAGTATCTGTGTCTGTATCCGTATCTGTGTCTGTATCCGTATCCGTATCTGTGTCAGTGTCAGTGTCGGTGTCGGTATCAGTATCCGTATCTG